>Ga0126335_1002621_pt1 | contig 10853 bp, 5 predicted proteins | sample OlaspJWI45metaG_FD_108409 | JGI IMG/M metagenome (GOLD analysis project Ga0126335, IMG submission 108409) | Marine gutless worms symbiont microbial communities from Oahu, Hawaii - Olavius sp. 1 OAHU.JWI-45 metaG | ecosystem: Host-associated > Annelida > Digestive system > Unclassified | place... | reverse complement strand
GTGCTTATGCCTATAACTGTGCATACAGTTACAAAAAAACTAGGTTATGCCACACGTGGCGTTCCATACGTTTCCTGTTCTCGATAATTCCAGTCTCGCATTTTCCACCCCTGCAGTTTGGTGTCGATAATTCCAGTCCCGCATTTTGCAGTCTCGCATTTTCAGCGCCCCCGTTCAAACGTTCACTGTAGGACAACTTTTCGAGACCACGTACTTACAAGTTACAACCACACATTAGGCATGTCGATGTTCCCGCACTATTTTAGGAAATTTCATAAGCAAAATGTAGTTGCACCTACTTCAATGCATTTCGCTTTCTTGTTTATTACCCGAGAACTAGTGTTATTGATTCACTTTTTGGACATGCGTGTTAGAAGGCCTGAAGATGCTGTAAGTTCACACGATGGAGTCCGGGCACGAATCCCCAGCCCCAATATGCCGGTATCATACAGCCTGGCAGCCTGATAGCACAAGTTAGACTTTACTATTACCCGAGATACCATTACTCGTTTCTTTATATCTACAGTTTGGAAATTTAAAGTTATTAACAGACAGACCAGATTAAGGTCGAAGTTGTTTGCTGGCCAGTGGCCACAGATCTTACAGTGGATAAAGTATATTTTGGCGAAGACCGCATCGAATCCTTGGGGAAATCAGGACCCCCGAATGTTTCTTGGGCCTCCAAGAGTGTCCATCTCAAACAGAATCTCGATCCATGCAGGCGCAGTTGTGTTACACAAACACAGCACGCTACGGGAACATGGGTCGCAATAGTTCGCCTCTCAGACATTCGATGTGGCCTATAAGTGGCATAATGGCGGCATACAGACTTGCGTCAAGTAGGCCTAAGGCCTATTTATTTACAAAGGTTTAGAGTCTCGTCAAGTAGCACGGATGCTTTCTAGTATAGTTCCGTCTAGAAAATAATGGAGCGTTTTGTGGTGTTGTGAAATTGAATGCGTCAGGTCGTTTGTGTAGTAGGAATGGATAACGAAAAGTACGGCCTAAATGAGAACCTCTAGATGTTAGTGGCGTAGCAATAGGGTGTACAGGGTGTGCACACGGGCCCAGCGCTCTGGGGTGGGGGTGGCGGGCAAAACTGATACACGTTGCATTTTCAGAAAACTTTGAAAGACTAAATGTTATAAATATAAAGATCGGAATTCATTTACTGAATTAAGATACCAGTAACTACAGCATGTGATAGATTACTATTCACTTTATTCCATCTTCAGTGGTGTTTGTATGGCTTACATGCCCCTGCTGAAGTTGCCTTTTAAAATCCAACCAGACGATACGGTGTTTTGGGGCCTCTATGGCATTCGCAGTTAATCGACGCCGTTGCTGAAAGCTGAAACTGAAAAAAATCTTCATTCGAAGTAGGCCAACTACGTTTCAGGATCGTGTCAGTAACACGACATTTCATGAATTCGATACATAGACAGCGTACTAAGCAGTTGGATATGTCTCCTATGCTGTTGGCGTTTTTTGCGCAATAGAAGGCACGAAAACAAATTCGACGTTGACTTTGGCATATAGCCTATAGTATCTGTTGTCTACAGAGAAGTGGAAGTGCTAAACATTAAAATTGTGTAGAGTATGTCATATGACTCGTTAAGATATGACGATAAGATAGTCCGTATGCGCATGTACGATGAGTGCGGTCAGAGTTGATGGTGGACTTTCAGAATGGTTTAGCACAGCCGTGGGAGTTCTGCAAGGATGTTTTGTCTCCACTGTTGTTCAACATACTCCTGGGTGGTGATGATGATATCATTGCACGACGACCTATTGGTGTATGTATGAATAAATTTTTGGATATAGCAAATATTATAGTGTAACAGCGATGTTCACTAGCATTGGGTTTACCCTCGTTTGACACAGTGATTCATAATTACAGAAAATTCTTTCTGTATGTCTGGAGTAAGCATAGTAACGATTTGGTGAAACTATTTCGATGTGTGAGTCCGTCTGCATTTTTATGACTGTTACTGTGTTTTATTATACATTTTCTTTTTTTACTAATTCTGTCTGTATGTCTTTGTCTTTATGTGTTTGTGTATGGGCTATGTTGTCTGATTCAAATAAAATGATGATGATGATAGGAGCACAACGTTGGAGCTGCCGCAGCGTGGTGACCCGTCATCATCGCAGGGGCATTAAGTCAAGTAAGTCAAGTCAATGTCGTATGGTTGTTATGTCATCACAAATGATGCTAATCTTCTGGACTTGTACTTGCTGTTAGGCATTGTTTCCACCGACGCTGCGCTCGCTTTGCAATGCAACGCGCAGCAACAAATACCTACCTCTCTGTTCCAGTAGATTAATCTAACTCTACTCTATTGCTCGTACCAATAAAAACATTTAGGCCTAAGACGTATTGTTCATTAGGAAGGAAAGTACGCCTAAGTAACACAAATACCAGCCAAATAGCAAATAGTCCGTAAATATACAAAAAGTTGCCGTTCAGATTGTTTTGTTGAACAGTAAACAACAGAGTGAACAACTTTGAGCAAGCACTTTTGTCTTAATACCATTTTATATTCTCAATTTTATGATTTAATAAAAGTATTTTAAACGGTGACATCATCGTACAGCAAGGCCTACGTCTACAGTAGTTGATAAGACTTCCTGATTATTTTCGTCAGCCTCACGGCGCTCAGTCTTCAGTTTTACCTCATCACACACACAGTTCAGCAACACCAACTGCCATCACTTATCTGTCACTTTTTCGCTTTTTCATTATAGCATTTAAACCTATTGTAAGTCCTTCCATCAAACTTTTCAACACACTTGCTGGAATGACGTTTTTGTTTTTGTTCATTCTGCTCAAATAGATAAATGATTGCTCTCGATTTTGTGTGGTATGAGCGAGCTAATGATCGGCCGCACGTTACATTAAGTGTGTTCGAGGAGAGCAGCCGCGACATTCACCTCGATTCCATGACCTTGAAACTCGAAAGTTACCTAGCTATTCTGAAGATGCATCTCCAATGAAAAATGAAGTTGCTACAAAGTTAAGATATTCACGTCCAAGTCCAAGACTGAATTGACAAATAAATGGAATTTTAGCTTTCATTGTCAAACTCAAACTTCAAGGTCAAGTGTTACCAAAATCTACTAGGCAGATCTGACCAAGTTTCGAGTTTTTACCCGTCTGCGTTCTGTCGCTTTGTTGTTGATATGACCTTGACCTTGACCTTGACCTATGACCTTCAAACTCAAACGTGACCTGCATATTCAGATTCTAAAGATGCATTCAAAAAGTTGTTGTATCAAGGCATTCAAATGTCAGAGCCTGAATTGAAAAATACGAAAGTTCTAAGTCAAATGTCAAAAACTTCTAGTTACTTCAGAGTGAGAAATATTCCTGTAAAGTTACGTCAATTTCTGACCAGTAGTTTTTGAGATTTTGCGAGGACAGACAGAAACACACAGACTCACGGACACCACTAAAACAGTACCTGCTTCCCAGCATAGCTGGCACGCAGGTAACTACGGCATGTTGCGCACGCTGCACCGGCCTGCAAGCGTAGTAGGCGTGTCTACAGCTGCGTAGTGTAAAGTGGCCGCGGCCCCGCCCTCGATATTCAGGTAAGCTTAGTAAGCTAAGCGCTGCGTGTTGTAATTGTCGCCGGTAAACAGGTGCGCTTACGTGTCAGATGGGCGGTCAATTCCAATTGCTACCGGGGTACTGCACATATGACAAATTTTATAAACGGCCAAGAAATAAAAGTTTAATGTCGTAGTATCGCTGCATTGGAATAAGACCAGTGTATATTCCTTTCTCGCTGTCCTGTCAGGCTAGTGTCAGCTGCAAACATGGTAACGCAGAACGCGGCCCGAGCGACACTGGGCCGCATTGTTGTTGAGGCAGCGGTGCTAATAGGCCTAAACGTTAAAACCCAGGTGACAGATCGATATGGCGTCCGCTAATAATCAGCGGTGCACACCGATCGTGTGAACGACTCGATCAGAGCAAATTTAGGTAAAGTGAGAGATGTTTGTTTTGTAGTCAGTGCAGCCGTACGGGAATTAGATTTGGCGTGTCACACGTGTCCTGCTAGTAGAAACCATGAGCGTCATCTGTCAACTGGCGCTCACCGTGAAAACGCGCGCCGACGACTCGAATAGGCTATGAACTAAGGCTCGTACAGCGATCGCATTGGTTATGCAGCAAGCTTTAAATAAATCATGCATCGTTTCGTTGTGAACGCTGTCTGTTGCAGATGACACATGCAGTATTTCGACGTTTTTGGCAGACTGTCGGTGCAGATCTATAGATAGATTACCAGGTGCAGCGATGTTTCAACAACAAATGGGTCACTGCTAACGTCGACAGCTGCATGATGGAATCGATTGGCAGGTGTAGTCGATGCTGTATGCCAATGCGAAACAGTTGACGGCGACCGGTGTACAGTGGTTGTCGCTGTTGTTGCAATGAACACACGCATGTGTCGATGTCTGCGGGTTCGAGGTCGATGGAGACCATTGGTTGTTGTGTTCGTCTACTACCTGTTCACCGTTATCCTAGTCGAGAACATACTCATCACCACGATTCACCGGCGGACGACGCTCGCTGACGACTACGACGTCGTCTCAGTCGATAGAAGTAACACATCGCAAGTCGACGAGACCAGAGTGCCAACAACTACGACGACGTCGACGACGGTCATGTACAGGCTTGTTTCGTCCAGCATATTAAGAGTCAGCATGTATGTCTTACCTCCAACGAAGAGAGTTATGCAAGCGACGCGTTCATTGACGATCGAGCAGGAAGTTCTGTTCTACCGTCGACGTCCACACTCAGTGAATCGTTATCTTCATCGTATCCTGCTGGAACCAAGCCGACTGTGCCCACCCAACACGCGGATGATAATTCTGGTTCATTCGCATCATCCACACACGGACCGTCGAACGGCAATCCGGTCGACTTGGGGCGAGGCGGTCCGGACGGGAAGTTGGCCTAACGAGAAGCGAAACAGGTCTTGTGCAGGACTGCGGATGGCATTCGTACTCGGACTGCACCGCGATCCCGGACTGAACGACCTCATAGCAGAAGAAAATGCTCTCCATGACGACATCATACAGGGTGATTTCGCAGACTCGTATCAGAACATGACACTCAAGTCGCTGCTCGGTCTAAAAATCGTCGACGAGCGATGTCCAGGTGTTCGCTATCTGCTGAAGACCGACGACGACATGATCGTCAAGCTGCCGTACCTGCTCGATCTGTTGGACCACACGCATGCCAATCTATCGCGCAGCATCATGGGTCCGCTGAACATCGGTTCACGAGTCTACCGCCACGGCAAATGGAAACTGACCAGGTCTGAATTTCCGTTTGACCATTTCCCGCCCTACGAGTCTGGCTCGGCGTACGTCATCACCGGTGACCTGGTTCACGAATTGTTCGTAACTGCCGAGTTCGTACCTTACATCAGCATCGACGACGTCTACGTGACCGGCATACTGGGTCGCATTCTTGGCGTCAAGCATGTACGACAACGCGGATTCGCCTTCTGGACCGACAAGCCGCCTACCGACTGCGATCTGGTGCTGAATCGAGTCGTAACCGGAACGAAAATGACGCCACCTAATCTTCTGAACATTTGGAAACGACTGAAGCAGAATTTAAAGTGTTCGGTATGTACACCGTTTTACGTGTCTCAGAATCTTACAGCAATAATAACTCATATTGGTGAAATTCGAGGTAAGAAGTTTTGTTCACGTGTCTTGCAAGAGCATTTATCACTGATTGGCTGCATGGTTGGCCAGCATAATATAATATTAGTCATGAAGAAGTTAGAAGAACAACTACAACAAACACTAACTATATACAAACTGGTTAAAAATGAAAAAGTCACTGGATTTTGTGAGTATAGCCTGACTGTTGCGGGTGTCTTGGTGATTAGGCTTAATTCGTAACTAAACGGGTTTCGTTTCGTGTCGTTGACTGCCTCGTGTTTGTACATACGATGTTGTAGAACGTCACGGTGACGCCAGCGTCAAGCGGGCATCGTCTGACAGCCAGTCGTCCACAGAAGCCCATTCATCTATAGTGCAATAATCATGTTCTTTGTAATATTACGTTTTGCTAGTCACTACTAGTCGTTCGAGCGCTGTCGGTAGAAGCAATAATAATAGATTTGTATAGCGCCATAAGGTCGTAACTTCAGAGGCGCTGAAGCAGAACAGTAGTCCAGGCAGTTGTTTCTTCACGACTCGACTACTGCAACTCACTGTTGTCCGGTGTTACTGAGAGCTTTGTTCAACGTCTTCAAGCTGTCCAAAATGCTGCCGCGCGCCTCGTTACTGGCATTCTCCAGTGTGAGCATATCACGCCAGTATTGAGACAACTCCACTGGCTGCCAGTGCGGCAGCGCATTGAATTTAAGATAGCCGTCCTGTACTGAAAACGCATCTGTTTGGCTGAAGACCACGGCGCCTATTGACTGAGTTTTAGTTTTTAGCGCGCTTACTTACTTACTACTCACTAGTAACGTTCAGTTAGTTTGCTAGCAAGACGTAATCTGGAGTCTGGAGAGTATATAGTGGGTCAATATCACATGCATTACTGTAGTTTCACCAGCAGATGGTGACTTCACGTGACAGGCTATACGTGTTACGGTGTGTAGCAATTGACAGACGGTAACCCAGTCGTGTAATTCGATTATTGAAAATAGCTTTATTAGCTGGCTCGCCACAATGTGGGTCAGCTATGGTAATGTTCCGCGTTGTCCCTCCGTCTGTCTGTCTGTCGCACGCGAATATCTCTGAAACTATGCGAGATAGACCTATGGTTACTATGAAACGCGAATAGGAGCTTGGGCTTCCCGATTCAGAATCTGCCATCAATACATGAAGTATTCTGAATTATTCGCACTGAACTCTGTCCATCTTTCAAGTGAGTTCTACGAGCTCATTTCCGAAAACTGTTAAGCTTATACGTGGGAATGTTTGACAATTTTACCTGTTGAGTGAGGCGCAGTATAGTTTTATGACAAAAGTGGTCAGTGCCAAAACTGCACCGTAATTTATTATTGCAATTTTCACATTTGACTTGGGAGCCATATATTTTCTTGAACTATCGTGCCAGTATAATTATTAGGCCTAATCGTTCAGCTTTTTAATGTTCGTAAATGTTGTTCTTTGTATTTCTTACTACATGCTGCTCAATTTTCTGCAGATGTTTGTATATGACGATGCACGTGTATTGGATCGTAGACTGTTGTTACGCAATTCACTGTTTCACGTTATATAAATAGACTAGATGCCGGTCACCGGGAAGCTTTGCGTCCGCTTGGTCCGAGCTAATAATAGTTTGTGACGTCAAGGGCGTGGCTTATTACAGACAGACAGAAGGACAGACATCACAAGCGGGTTAGGCTACATATTGCGTCTTTCGCCTTTACAGGCGGCGAACGCAAAAAAAGATACAGAGTGGTCCAACAAAGTGAGAACCGGTCTCGTTTTTGCCTCTAACGTAGTCAAATCTTAACCGATTTGCCGAATTATTTCACCATGTAAAAGAGGAAGAAATTTCCAACGCGACTCGCATAACATGTTTCGCCACACCTTAAATATGTTGCTGCACTACCTTGTGAAATTAGCCTAGTGATAGGTTTAAATATGATGCACATAAGAAAATGAAAACGAAATGCATTGACTTTGCATGTACAGAATACAATAAAATATTCTTTGAAATAGCAGATATATAAACAGACCTAAATGTTAGTATGCTGTCCCCCTGCACGCTGAGTATGTGTTACTGTACAACTTTTCAAGCAGGCAACGACCTTTTCACTCTACCAAATGTAACTTTTTGTAAGTCAGTTTGATCCACTGCAATGTCATCCAGCATCGAGTTTATCAGTCACAGTTGTATAACGTTAATGAACTGAAGTGCGCGTATGGCGTGGCACAGTGGCACTGACTAAAGCATTATTGACAGCACGATTGATGGGTGGCGTTGGAATCTTTAAGCATGTCTGCGGCAGATAATGGTCGCTATGTGCAACTGTCTTGACAGTATCAATATCTACATGTATTCAGCCGTATGACATGGGACATTTAATTTTTTAACACACATTATACGCATTTAAGTAGCATCTTTTGCAATACAGCATGAAAATAGATTTCGTAACATCTGCCAAGGTAGTGCAGCAACATACTTTGACTTTGACTTTGATATTGATGAGCTCAGTAGGCATATCCTTTAATGCCCATATCTTTTGAACTTGTCGAGTCGTTGCTTGAATGATGTGACAGTTGTGGCTTCCAGGACATTCCACGTCAAATATTACTTAAATCCAGTCGCTCCTAGCGTTAACGATAAGACATTCCTACCAAGTTACATCAGTTTCTGACGAGTAGTTTTTGAGTGGATAGACTCACAGACGGACAGACACCAACAAAACAATATCTGTTTGCCATAAACGACACCGTTACAACTAGTTAGTGCAACGATCGCTGCCGACGCCGCTACGTTAACCTGCAACAACGTGCTTGCAGTCGTGTTAGCAATCGATTGCGGCGACATTTCTGCAGTAGGACAGTAATTGTTGAAGGACGTGGTAATTACCCCGTCTATTCACTGCAATAAAGTGCATAGGTGGGTTGCAGCAATCACGTAGTACCGTAGTGAACGTTCAAATGAATAGATGCAAAAAACGTTTGTCAACGATGATGAAGACATTACTAATTGAAACCCCAACGTGAATAATATCCTCGAGCGAACAACAGTACAGTATAATTTCAATACAATATTCTTTTATTAAACAAGTTGTCAGGACGAAACTTCAGTACACGAGAAAGAAATAATTAATGCATACGAAACGTCACATAAGTCGCGCTCAACTTATAACTGTACTTGAAAAGTTGCCTGGCAATAAAATTAGCTAGTTAAATGATGTGATCCACGGCTAAGGGTGAGATCATGCCGTAAAGAATATGGTAGTTCTTGTAGATCTGTTTTGACAAGAAAGTATGCATCTGGTTGTTTATACACCAACTGTCTACAGCCTACGACGGTTGCATTATATCTATTTAAAATTTATGACGTTAGTTTGAAGAATATTTACTCATCAAATACTTAAAATGAACTTGCATTGCAAATTGTAAGTTAGCCCAGTTTTATGTTTCTGTCTCTGACATAGAATATGAATTTCTGTATACTTGCATATGGGATATCATTACTGTGCACAGTGCATTAGCAATGCAAGGCGCATTGCTCGTTTTGACTCTTGCGTAAAACCTTACAGAACACAAGAAAATACAAACTACAGGGTGTATACCCATTCTCTTGCACAGAACACCACGGTGATATAATAACGTGCGACTGTGCTTTTTATAGCAGTTTAAAATCACAAAATGTTTTGCTTTAGAAAAAGTTGATTAAGCAATTAGGCCTATGTGCTTCTACAGCTTTAGACTGGGGTAAAGGACGTCTTCCAACCCGTATGCCCGAACGTTCTTGTTCTACCAAACATGCACGCACCACGATAGCCTACTCTGTCAGCATAGAAGTAAAGGTAAAGGTAAACTAAACTTATATAGCTCCTCTTCGTGAGGAAACCCCGCCACAGAAGCTCTCAGGTGTGGCACACGTTATCAAGGAATCACACAGTTTAACCTGCCACCCACGCGTTTATCCACGAATGGAATGAACCATACCTGCCTTTGCCTTCCCAGCCGAAGCTGGTCCTCATTTGCCGACCCCGAAGGGATGGAAGGCTGAGTCAGCCTAGGTACCACCATGGTGAGTAGTCTGCCAAGGACCGCTACGTGACGGAAATCACAGATATTACCTGCTCAGACCGCCACGCCTCACCAGGCAACTGGAAACGCAGCTTATAATAGGAGCATCGAACTCACGACCACTCGGGCCGAGAGCCGCGACGCCTAACCCACTACGCCACCGAGTTCACATATTTCAGAAATGATGCTATTACGTCCGTTCTTGCGTTTTGGTTGTTGGAACTCAACAGTCCAGACAATATATCACGGTAGGCCTACGGTATATGACTATATAACTGTGGCTCGGTGCGCTCTGGCGGTCACATGCGCGGCCACGCCGCCGATCTCATGAAAGAACTTTTATAATAGATGCAAACATTATAGGCCTAATGGCTGGCAAACTTGACAGTTTGGCAGTTGGCAGTTGGCGCACTGCTAATGCTGTCTAACCGTTGCTCTTTCTTCGGCATTTTATGCCCAAATCTGCAACAAACACACCACGTAGGCAGTGAGCTAATTTAAACACATAGAGCAAATATTCTGCATACTGCATGACTTTCCTGTTTGTTTGAACTTTGGACTAAAATGTTGCATGAGCGAGGTATACTGAAATCAAATATTGCCAACGCGACAATTTTAATGGTTTACAGTCAACTCGGCTCCAAGGCTAACAGTAACCCTAAACCCTAAGCCTAACCCTTTGGAAGGAGTTGACTTGGGGATGAGTTGACTACCACGCTTTCTGGTGACCTTCAGGCGACATGAGCTATAATGCAAACAGCGAGCTTTTAAAACGCCGCAGTAATTATCGTCTGCGATACGAGCTGACATCCGTAGGCAACATCATAACAATGTGCACTATGATTACTTACCGGATAACTTACCGGACGAGGACTCATCGGTGGACACGGCTCAGCCTCTGTAGGTCAAGAAGCATCAACTGCCAATAAACAGACCTATCCCTTTGGATTGTCTGATTCGTTCCAGATTCCTTTAAAAATATTCAGTGATTCAGATAGGACTGTTCTGTCGTCGAGACTGTTCCAAGTGTTAATCACTCTTTCTGAGAAGAAGTGATGCCTCAAATCAGTCGATGCTCTCTTCTTCATAAGCTT
>Ga0126335_1002620_pt1 | contig 10854 bp, 7 predicted proteins | sample OlaspJWI45metaG_FD_108409 | JGI IMG/M metagenome (GOLD analysis project Ga0126335, IMG submission 108409) | Marine gutless worms symbiont microbial communities from Oahu, Hawaii - Olavius sp. 1 OAHU.JWI-45 metaG | ecosystem: Host-associated > Annelida > Digestive system > Unclassified | place... | reverse complement strand
GCAGAAAAGGCTTAATTTTCTACTGGAAATGCAGTCTGTTACTGTTAATTACTGTACTCTACTTAGTGCGACAACTGATTCTCTACAGCCATTCTGTATGGGTCACTAACACTGTATGCAGCTTATTCAGATATTTTTCCATAATTCATAATTTGCTGCTTATACACTTAATACACAAATTTTGGTGCATTTTCCTAGAAATTTTTGACTTTCTTTAACATTGTCTCCTTCAAAACTTTATTTCAAAACTGTATTTCGATAAAAAAAATAGTTCAGATAAATTTGCTAGTTGACGCCATCGTTCGGTTTGCTGCTTATTCAGCTATAGACGCATTTATGTGAGTTTTTTCCTGTAAATTTTCGTCATTTTCAACATTATCAGATTGAATTTTTTTCACTAAAATAGTTCTCATCAATTCGCTAGGTGTCGCCACCATTACATATGCTGGTCATACAGTTTTTTGGACAAATTTCTGTGCGTAATTTCATTGCTTTTTTAAGAATGTACCCACCCAAAACTCCACAAAAATTCATCCATAAACTGAATAAGCAGCAAATAGAACGATGTCGCCACCTTGTGAATTTATGTGAACTATTTTTACTGCAATACAGTTTTGAAATAAAGTTTTGATGGAGACACTGTTAAAGAAGGCTGAAAATTTCGAGACAAAAAACGCACGGAAATGCGTCCATAGCTTAATAAGCAGCAAATGGAATGACGGCGCCACCTAGCGAATTCATCTGAAGTTTTTTACTGAAAAGTTTTGATGGAGACAGTTACGCACAAAAGGCTTTCAATCCTCGTGAGTGCCAGCTAGGCACATGATAATGTAGGTCATTGGCTCTGTTCTGAAATGTTTGAATCAGATCTGATGTGGCATGGTTAATATAAAAGCAGCTAATATACAAAAGCTATCTAAATTTTATCAACGGCCGAATCATATGTCTCAGCCATGGCTAAAGGTTGTTATAGTTAATTCAAATTCATTTTAAATGTCAAAAAATAATGATATTTTAAGGTTACAAGTAACTGAAAAATTCTATATTTAATAAAGTTTACACAGCACACCTAATACACTCAGCATGTGTCGAACAACGCTGACGTGAAAATCCAACGTGCCGCATTAGAACTCAGTGTAGACTCAGAATTTCTGCTTTCCGGTAGATTATTTCTTTATATTTATATATTTAATTATATTTGCTGTCGTTTATAAGTCGTAAAAATGGTGATTTCAGCAATGGACCTATTGCAAACCTTTGCCATACTTCAACATATACAACGATCAACGATCAACCACTCCCACTTTCGATTCCTCTTTATCATAGCCCTCTTGACAACCTCTTTCATCCATTGTGGACCGTCTGCTGCCATGATGCTTTATGCACGATTTGAGACCAATCACACCATGCGTTCTTGAGATATAACTCAGCTGCCGCCATCTTGAATAAGTTAAGACATCGATTAGCCACGCCGACGAGTTTCATTTGGCAAGCGTACGAATAATGCAGATGTTTGTGCTGTATTTAGGTCATTGATGTCCGGGGTTCTCTTGACGGTTCGCCGTAACCTGGTGAGCGTAGGTTTTCCGATTTTGTGTGCGTGGGCAATATACAGCGACTGGTCACGAACACAGAGGTACAAGGCCAAGAAACGTGGAGTTGCACGAAGTTCCGTGTTATAAATAGCCACAGGTAAGAGTTGATACGGAAATGGACATACCATACGATACAGACTTTGATTCTGTGTTTTCATAAGTCATCTGTTTTCACGAAATAAGTGAAGGCTTAATTTGCATGCCTGTGTTGTTCATAAAATGCATTCACATTGGTTCAGAAGTTAACAGGTTATAATAAATGCTTTGATGAAATTTAAATATTTTAATAAGTAAATTAAGTATTTGGCAAACATTAATAATTGGTTGGGCTCGAACCTTGGGCTCCCATCACACTCGCCGCTGTGGCATGATTGTTGATGCTTTCGATTGACACAGCCTCGTTTGCAAATGGGCTTCAAACAGTATAGCCAGACATCATCACCTGAACAACCTGGTGACCGATGCCCTGGTGTTAGCGGGCGTCCCTGCCACAAAGGAACTAGTACTAGTCTGCGTTTTATGCCAAGATGCCAAACACTCGGGTGGAATGATAAAAATCCAATGGCGTCAGCGAAGCTGCTTGTCTAGGATGTAATTGTGAGCACTGAACAACATAGCAGTATCTTATGTTGCTACTGCAGCTCGTGGACATGCTGAACTGGCAGTACAGGCGGCCGCTTGTAAATGCCAGAAGCTTTCCACGGCATACACTTGTTTTCCAGTCACTGTGGAGACTCTAGGCCCGGTGAATAAATTTGCATGTGATCTTTTTTGGGCTGTTAATGGTTTTTAAACCAAAGCCATAGTTCTTAAACCAGAACCATGGTTTTCTGTAATAACTAACAAAAACCAAGTCTGCTGTACCTTGTAAAGCCATTTTTGGTCATAGCTACTTTATTCGAAGAGGTGTAGCAATTCCGAGAAACGATGTCTGATATCTCTTCAAATGAGGGAGTTATGACCAAAAAATAGAGGTTTCAGCAAGTAAATCAAAACCGAAGCTGGTTTTTTTGTGGGGTAAACCGAACCTGAAGTGGAAATAGTGGAACCATAACGGTCCTAGATTGTTCACCGCTCTCAGCCACAGAATAAGTAGCCTATTTGTATCTGGTGACAGCTGAGGGACAGCTTTCTTTTTTCAGCAGCTCATTTTCACTGTTATTCATATACATGTTATGTGCTGTACTTCATTTAAAATTGAATACGTTTTTGATTCCTGAAATTTCTGTTTTTTTAGGATGCCGTTTATTCGGAAGGGTGTGATGACGAAGAATGCGATGCAGAAGTATGGGGGGTTTATTCCTCCGATCATTGCATTCATCATAGGCATGACGTACGAGCATTACCGGGTCGATTCATATCGGAGTTTCCACAATAAAAGTAAACTCTACGGGGGTCGCGACCTGAAGCCTGGCGAGACAATTTGGTGACATTACAGTTGAGTGTGTTGACATTGTAGAATGACATCTGAAAGTGATAGCAGGTCAATAGGCAATAGCTGTGCTTGTCTGGATGTGTGTTGGGTAATAGTTTGCCGTCAAAGTCTGTTCGTTTTCATCATCATTACGTTACAGTTTCTCCAATATGGACTAGACAGAAAGAGTTCATATGTGCTGGCTTTTGTTCAGTAAGCACTGTGCCGGTATGATAGCTCAGCTGTAAAATGTTTGCAGGTAATTGCTGTAGATTAAGTTGTAAAGAACTGCTGTTGAACTAAGCTGTAAGCTGCTCATTTTTCTCCCTATTTGGTAGTTTAAATCTGCTGTGAAATGACACATTAAGAGGTTCTGCTTCCTTATTCTGGCGCTGTTACATTTTGCATTAAGATAGTTTTCTAAGACCAAAATCTTGTAAGTTTCTACTGGAGTCGGAATTTGTTATGTCAGGACACTGACAGATAATAGTTGTGTGTGTTAATGTGTTTTGGTAAGGATTTTGGTAAGATGATGTAATAAACATACTGCCGGTGTGTGTTCCGTTTGACATGAGGTCCCATTGAATTGAGTGTGTACGTCGTACATGTAGTAATTTTCACATTTTCAAAAACATTATGTAACTGTTGTGCTGCCACACTTTATGGCATTATTCTTCTTACCAGCTCTGGTTCCATTGACACTTTAATGCCCAACATTAAGTTTCTTTAGAGTAGTTTTACAGTTTGTTTTATCTGGAAACGTTTAAGGAAGAAAGGTTTCAGTACACGATTAAAACGCTGACATTTTAGAAAAATTATTGTAATTGTAACTGAAGTTGGTGCACTCCAGTAGGATGCAGCAGGAACGAGAGGGCAGGCTACACCTTGTGTCATGCATGCAATACATTGCATACAACTTCCACAAACAGTAATACAGTGTACGTTTCAGTGCTAAGACTGTCGAGTAACATCTTTCAGTCAGTTCGCTGTTATGCAACTACTGGCAGTAGAGTTCTCAACCTTAAATTTCATGCTACAGTTCAGTTCAAGACAGTGGTAATGAAGGCCAACTCCGCACTTCAGACATCCTTTCCGAGTGTTCTTGTGGCAAACACCGCTGTGAAGCAACCTGGCCTGAATATGAGTGACATGCAGATAACTAACATTAATAATGCGTGTTCATAAACGTACAAATGACTTGCTTAGTTTATGACTGCTAGTGTTCTTTTGTGAAATCAATAGGCCTATAGGTGTTAATTTGAATAACCGTGATAGTATCAGTGCTAAGTTCAAGTTGTCTAAATTTGCAGCCACTAGACAGTTTTATATAGGCCTACAGAAGAGTACAATCATTGGTTTGATCTAGTATGTCTGACAATCGAGATATAACCTCTGCCCATTATAACCATTAACCTTTTTGTAATAACCTTAAAAGCGAAGGACAGAACTGTGATAATTTTTACTCTCAGCACTCATTACTTGCCCACCTACAGTCTACAGGGCTATGATACACAACCAAACGACATCTGATGTTTCTAGTAAGACTGACTAGTACATCTATATATTAACTATGACACAAGTCTGCAAATCTATTCTCCATTGGTAGCCTCTGTGGTACAATAAAATTATAGGCCTATGTAACGAAGAATTGCAAGAATGATGATAATAGCTTGTACAGTGTTAATTTGTATGTTGTAAGATTTCTGACTTACAATTGAGATGATAGGTGTTTTCTTTGATTTTTTTACTACAACCACAAGCCGCGACAACATTACTGTAGTCTCTAGCAACCGCCAGGCGCCATCTGGCGAGATAACAGTTGGCCGCGTGATTGACTGACAGACGCACTACGCAACGAGATCATCGCCGCAATAGTCTACGTCTCATGCATCGGATGCGGACTAATGCCGCTGGTAATGTTCGTAACGCCTAGCGAGCGCCTCAAGTTCTATTTCGGTTACTTATTTTTCGCGCTTCAAAACAGGTGCCCTTATAAATATGCAATGTTTCTTAAAATAGAGTCGTTGCTAGGGAAGCTGGCAATATTTTGCTGCCAATGGTGAATTATTCACTGTGACATAGAATTATGCACTTATTTTTTGTTGATAAGCGTGCGAGTATTATGTAGGCATTCTCCGAAGCGTTTTACGATCATTCCAGGTAAGCGATTTTTGATATAACAACGTCGGTTTTAATAGTTGCTACATTGTGACAATGAACGGTCACTGGTAAACTGCGGGAATGCGGACGTGCGAATGTTAAAAGGTAGGCTTAGGGTCTGGGATAGGGTTAGGGTCAGGGTTAGTATTGGGGTTTAGGTTAGAATTTGGTCGTGAGGATTTCTGGGCGGAGGTTAATAGCAGTGACACATCTTGTCCCTTTATCCTACTGCCCAATTGATACAAGTGGTAAATTTCAGTGGTCATCTACAGTTTTAGTACTACAGTATTAATTAATTTCAGTTTGCCTTATACAAGACAAATTACTAAAGCATTGTTTGTTTCAGAGTGGAAATGGCAGCAGGAGCTGTTTCTGTTCCGACAATTGTGCCATTGAGGGCGCCACATGTTGGCCAACACAAGACTGCCGTTGATACTCACACAAAGATTGAGCTTCATTCAGGTAACTATTCTAACAGTATGCTCATGCAAGTTTGTTAAGCAGCAAGTAATTGCTGTTTTAATTGCTTAAGTTTAATGCTTTAATGCTGGTTGCCTGAAATTAACTCGATTGATTGATTGATTGAATGCGTCTGCTCGTTTATATACAGAAGACTGAGACAGAGTGCATTCCCATTATGCTGTGTATCTGTCCATCCCTCCATTTTGGATTGGCTAGCATGGCAGAAACATAATTGGCTTGCCATAGGTGTTTCAGTTGTTCCTCGTATAAATTGTCTAACTTACTAATGCTGTTTGTTACTCATATGCTGTACAGTGAGCCACACTTGTGTTGTTTTTCAGATACTGAAGGTGCAGCCATCTACTACACGCTGAATGGTACCAAACCAACACCGTTCCAGACAATTGGACCTGCAGCAAAGTCAACTATGCTTTACCTGGAGCCGTTTGTGCTGTCACAGGGGAAAAGAACCATCAAAGCCGTAGCAGTTACACGGTTAGATCGCTCAACTGTGTCAAAAATAGGGCTGTACCAAGTATTCTATTCTATTCTATTCTATTCGGGACGAATAGTAGGCCAAATAGTGTATTTGTATTTGGCCGAATAATACTGCTAAAAGTAGACCAAATACAAAGAGTCATTCATTTGCACTAGTTAGCCACGACAGTGACTTGCAAATTGTGAGTACAAAACTGACTGCTTTTTTATCTAATTGTGAATTAGTTTTTAGCGAGTTTAATGACTTTGTGAGTACGTGTGTATTTTAGACTCGTACTAATAAATTGATGACACTGAACGTGAATGACCATCTAGTATAACGATGTTAACATTAACGATGATGAATGGCTGAAAGTGACTAAGCAACTATCCATATTCGTATTCGGCCAGATAATAGTTTTAATTATTCGTATTTTGCCAAATAGTACAGCCCTAGTCAAAAAGATGTTTGTTGCTGTTGTTGAATAGGCAAACCACATGTAAATCTCTATTACATTGCAACGATTGCATGGTTAATTGTTAGGTACATATTAATTGTAAACATGTTGTATATTTTATTGTTGCATGCTTAAACTGTGAAATGCATTGTGTCTCAGAAAATTTGCCGAGCTCAATCTCATCTAACTTTCTCAAACCTTAATTCAAGTTCAGAATTTTTCTAATTCTGGAAATGGTGCATATTTCCATATTTAATGTTGCAAGTGCACCTGTACTACTGTGAGTATTTTGCTATATATGTTACAATGCACACACAGCACTGAGAGCAGCAGATGACGTCTTTGGTTGTTTGGTTGTACGGCAGAGAGCAACTGTTACCATTCTGTGCTGATGTAGGGACGGTCGTGAGAGTTTTGTTGTGACCAAAGTATTTGATGTCCAGTCTCTCGTCTCTGATGTTGCCGCTTCTGCTGACGATGATCTGGATTTTATTCACGAAATTCCAGCTGCCGAGGTTTGGCGAGATTGCTTATCGTCATGTCAGTTATGAACTGAGAAATTTTGGCAGTGTAACAGTGAACAGTTCATATCCACCACAATTGTTTTTAATGAGTATTGTTTTTGCTGGTAGAAATGCTTCTTAACATGCAGTGAGATCTATGGATGTTATATGAACAAGGTATCTATCAAAAGTTACGATTTTCATCAAACAGTTTGAGAAAATATGTTTCTACTGAATGTTGTAATGGCCGTATCGATGTGATCATTTGGCAAATGGGTAAAAACAATCACCCACATGATACACAGACAGACTGACTGACTCACACCCATGCTGTAGGATCATCAGTCACAATAGTCTGTATCTCTTGCATTTGTTGTGGCTTTAACATAATAAAATTAAAAGCAGAATTTAATTTAATTTGATTTAAAAAATCTTGGTCAGCAATTCTGTATATGCAAAATTATACATAACTGGCTTGAGAGCTTCTTTGCTTGACTCTCTCGTTTTGTCTTTGTGTAAAAGCAAGCAAAGCGTGAAGTGCGGAAGTTTGTTGATAAGATGGTAACTGGGAAGGAAGCGTGGGTAGACCTACAGCGCATGAAGCAGGGTACGGTACCATCTCGCGGTATGTTACCGTCACATGTGATCACATTTTGATGCCATTTTGTTCGTTTATGTCATATTCTAGTTATGCTGCTTTTGTATGTGTGCAGCATTTTGCCAACATGTGTCTAGACTGTTTATTTCATTGCGATTACATGATATATCTGTTCGACCAACGTCCTGGATACGGGTTTCGTCAGCTGGTAGCGGAAGATGTTGAAAATAAAAATTGGTTGTTTTTCGTTTTTAATTTTTATATCTCAATGTTTTAAAATAATAAACGATGCTGCTGTCATGATTTTGCAGTAAAGTGTCAACCAGAATTGATATATGGATTATCTTTCATTTTCTTGCAGCGTATTTCAGTACTGTTACATGTGTGTTGTATTTTCGTCACTGTAGAATACTGCACAGACAGTGTTAAGTTGCAGTATCGAGAAGTACCGGTAAGCATGTTTGTATATTTACATCTGTGTACTTCTGAAAGTATTGCATAATAGCAAAACGTAAACTGCTGAGGTTTAGTATAAGACTTTTTTCTCATACTCCATGCTTTTGCTGTTACCCCGTGTGGGTTCCGGGGCTTAGAATAGACCCACTCCGTCTCCTGGCCAGATGTCGTAAAAGGCGACTAAACCAGAGACCCCTCAACCTCCGCGCCCTCATCTGATTACTGATGATGGACTAGAGTGAAAGAGGGAACATTAACACAGCTGCTCTAGTTACTATAGCACAGTGCAATACTCTTGTTGCATGATGTTCTAGGCAGCTTAAAGGTCCAGCAGATTGGGTTTTTGTCACACTGGGACTCTTACGCTGTGATTAGCCTAGAGGCAGTTGCCTACAGTTAGCCTAGTTCATATTGTAACACAGTGGAGTGGTTCTGGTGTGATTGAAGCCTATCTCAGTGGCCAACTCGCTTCCTTTAGTGCTTTGATGCTGTTGGTTGGGTCATCTGGCCTGTAAAAATCGTTTCTGAAATGACCTATAAAGTGTCGAGTGGGAAGTTAAACCTCTGCTCACTCACTTACGCTTTTGCTGTCTGTCTGATTTTTTGCATTTTATTTGTCGAATTATTTAACGCATTTTAACTCGGTGATAAATTCAGCGTACGGTATTTTGTTGTAAACTACTGAAAATTTTGTCTGTTTTTTATGCTGTTAGACTGCCAAAGTAGAACAAACTTATTCTCCGAACTTTGTCAGTAGATGATTGATGTTTCGTCATTCCTGTGTGCCTTTGTGCAGACTCCGTTGGTTAATGGCGGCAGCATATCCCAGTCTGCGCCGCAGCAGATACTGACTAATGGCTTTGCCAGCTGTCTGCCGAGTAGCAACAAAGCTGACAGTAGTATGAGGTAGATATTGCTACTGACTTGTAACTTTGGTTGATGTTGAATATCTCGCGTTTCGTGTCGTCGGTAGCGGTGGCGTGGTGGCTTGCTTGGTCGAGCATCGGGCTTTGACAAGGAGGTCATGGGTTCGAGTCCCAGCTTGGTACCGCTGCATAGTGACCTTAGGCAAGTTATTTACACGTGCTTCTGTCAGCCGGCAGTATAAGTTGGTGCTGGCCTAACAGTTGGGGAGTAAACACGCACTGTGTGATGCATTAGCCATGTAGCTGTCGTCTCACAGTGTAAGCTGCTGTCTGGCTGAGTGCTACTGAAATGGAGGTCAGAGACACGCTGTGGGCCACATTACTCGAGAAGGACTTTTTTACTTACTTAATCTTATTGACATTATCTTGTAGGTGTGCTGCAAAATGCTTAAACGTAAAGCAAAACGTCAGCTGTGAACAGGAAATGCAGCCGAACACGATCGGAAACTATATTTTTGTTGTCGTACTGGACAGGTGCGGACGATGTTTTGCTCCAAGACCGAAGGATCTGTCGACAAAGTACTGCTCAGAGTGTGGATGTGTCTTGAGTCCCGCGATACCACAAACCAGTGCTCTGCTTGATTCTTCACACGTTAGTCCGTCTCTGCTGTTTAGTTGATGTGTGATAAGTGCTTTTAGCAGTGGACATTGTGCAGAGCATTCAACTGTAGAATCTTATACGGTCATTATCTGCCAACAGTCATACTTATTATTATTGGTATTCCGTCACCCACTCACTCTTTCATTCTAGGCTTAATACCTTCCATTTCTCCAAATCCTTCCCACCGCAGCCTTTCCTTTTCTTTCTTCAGGTTTCTCTACATGGATTCCCCCAGACTGCTTACTGTTACTTCTGAGCATATCCGTCTTTACTTTTTAGTTTTTTCCTGTTTTACTCTTTTTAGCTGTTGTTTCCGAGCGGTAGATTAAGCTGACTCATGTCAGCTTTCGAGCGCACGTTAAAATAACATCTCGTAGCGTATCGTGACATTGCACGCACAACCAGAGTTCTTGGTTCGTAAAAATATTAGAATGGGCCGGGCCATTTGCTGGCCGAATGTTGGAAACAGTAACCAAACCGGGGTTTCGTAGCATTGCATCTGCATCTTAGCTAGAACCAGTTTTCTTACGTCGCATCAAGTGCATGATGTGCGGACTATTGCTACTGATCATCCTGTAGTATGTTGTGTCTGTCAGTCTGACTGTTTCCATGATGTGCTTGTGCCCTGCAAACACCGCTGCATGGATCAGTGTCCTATTTTGCGATAGAGACTTCCCCGCAGACTTGATGCGGCCTTGCAAAATTACTTTGGCTACTTAGTAGTTGTCAGTGTGGGCAGAGTGGAGTGGGAACATGTGGGAATGCTGTGCAGGAACAATGTTCTCATAACATATTGTACCAGTGGGAACACTGACATGGAGCATTCTCATAAACATTTTTAACTCTCAGCACCTTTACACTTACAAATTTGTAAAATGCCCATTTCCATGTTCCGTCCAACATACAAAAGCTTAAGCCCCTCATGAGGGCTCTGCCCTTGGAAACTGCTGAGGGCTTTGCCCCCAAACCTCTGTTATAGGCTCACGCTAATGCGCTTGCCATCAGCATTTTCCCCATGAAGCTGAAATTTGCTACTGCACTATTGTCTGTTAGTACCAATGTGCTTAGTTCCTGGAAAGTTGTTTTCGCATTGATGCTGGGTGGAGCAGGTCACTATGAGCGAGAGAGAGAGAGCGAGAGAGAGAGAGAGAGAGAGAGAGAGAGAGAGAGAGAGAGAGAGAGAGAGAGAGAGAGAGAGAGAGAG
>Ga0126335_1002619_pt1 | contig 10857 bp, 8 predicted proteins | sample OlaspJWI45metaG_FD_108409 | JGI IMG/M metagenome (GOLD analysis project Ga0126335, IMG submission 108409) | Marine gutless worms symbiont microbial communities from Oahu, Hawaii - Olavius sp. 1 OAHU.JWI-45 metaG | ecosystem: Host-associated > Annelida > Digestive system > Unclassified | place... | reverse complement strand
GGAAGGTTGCTATTGATGATATAACAGATCCGCTTCAGTACTTTCAGCTGTTTGTAACGAATGACTTGCTTGCAGAGATTGTCAGGGAAACTAATTTACAAGCTGCAGTACTGAGTGCAAATCCAATAGGAGTAAAAGGTCATTCACGCATGAATAAATGGTTCGATATTTATTATTATGGCAGTATTATTAGGTTGACTGTGAAAGTGTTTTATGCAGCATTTGGCACTTTATTTCATTGCAGTGATGCTGACTGTGTTCTACACATAGCTATAAGATTTGTTGGACTAGTATAATTTTTACACTGGTATGAATTTAGTAATTTTATGTCATAACTATCATACTAACTTGCACTACATTTTTGCTAAAGATATGATTACATTGATTATCATTTATCTAATTGACTTTTATCTCTTTTAGATTGAGTGTAACTAGCCTACATCAAGTATACAGACATTTCGCATTTTCGCGAAATTCAATGAATGCAGGAGTGTGATATATGAAATTTTTAATGAACGGGAAAAGGGTTAAGAAGCTGTTACACCATGTCGTTAACAAAATGCATAACCCAGAGACTTGGTATAAAAGTCTACCATTCATCCTGTGGGCAATTCGTGAACCGTATAACGAAACTCTAGGAATTTCTCAATACATTATGACTTTTGATAGGTTGCCAAATGGTACAATGAGAATCTTACAAGAAAACTGGATTGGTAGCGGTAGTACACCAGAGGCAGATATGAATAAAACTACTGCATTAGCTGAAAATCTGCAAATCATGCATGATTCTGCTCATAAACATGCCGATAGAGAGCAGCATCATTATGTTGATATATACAAGAAACACGCTAAAGAAAAAGAGTTTCAGGTCGGTGAACAAGTAATTGTTTTACTGCCTGATAGCAATTCTTAAGTCGTGTCTTTGGCAAAGGCCAGGTGTTGTGGTACAAAAACGTAAGCCACAGTCTTACTTGGTAAAATTAACTCGCGGTCAAAAGTGATGGTTGCATTCAAATAAACTTAGGAGGTATCATGTTCGTGTGAGCGAAGCAATGATCAATAATTGCTCAGTTCTCTACGACAGGAGGATTTTGGTACCATACTGTCTCTACTGCTAAAACAGGCAATGCTGATTTGCCTAGTACAAAGGTTAATCCTGATAAACTTGCTTATTTGACTGCAGAGCAGCATCAACAACTTCTCGATTTGCTTGATGAGTTTTATGATGTTTTCAGTGATAAAGCATGGCTTTGCAATACTTGGGAGGGGAGCGTGAGATCAATGTCACTGATGAGGTTTAGCCTAAACAACTAAAGGCTTACAGAATTCAGGAGCTTTTAAAGCCTGAGGTTGCTAGACAAATCCAAGAATTGTTGGATTGGGGTTTTATTCGTCCATCTAACAGTGCTATGGCGAGTCCTGTTATTGTGTTGAAAGGTTCACATGGAGAAAATGGTGTTGGACTTTGTGTTGACTACAGAGCGATGCGTATCAAACAACTAAACAATACATTCACAAAGTTGGTAAAAGTCGACACATAAGTACATGGGATGCTCGCTGTGGTTACTGGCAGTTGCCAGTAAAGTCTGAACATGTGTGATTAACTGCATTTGTCACAGACTGGGGATTGTTTGAGTGGGTCAGAATGCATTTTGGGCTCAAGTGCAGTTCAAACCAGTGGTGGTCATACAGGTGGTGCAAGTGGTGCGGTGCACCAGGACCGACGACCCTTGGGGGCCCACCAGCAAGGACCAAATAGCAATTTTTTTTGAAAAATTAACATTAAGTCATTTCCGATTTTGTCCATTGTTGACGCCCAGCTGTGTAATGCCAGTTCCGGAACGCAGCAAATCGAATAGCTGTTTCTCCGTCCTCTGATTGGCTGGCTAATTAAAATTCTTGTTCGTTTTCTTTTTCCGCTTTGGCAGCGTATTGTTGATGACGTCAGTATTTACGTCAGTATTTTCAGTTGTAGTTTAGTAGTTCATTTAAAGTTGAGAAAATTATAGTCTCGTTAGTTTATAATGTCTGATTCGGAAAAGAAGCCAAAGAAGACATATGCAAGTGGTGCGGCTAAACGTAAACATAAAGTAGAGATTGAGTCAGAGGTAGCTAAGCTACCTAAGGTAACAAGTTTTTTTCACACCACAGCGGAGTGAGCAGACGATTGAATCGACGAATGCGTTAGAAGTCCTATCTAGTAGTGATGTTAATTTGAACGATTCTGATTCCAAACACGGCACAAATGTTGCTAGAGATGAACACGAAGCCAATGGCTTATTAGTTAATGCGTCAAACTGTGCGGTTAGTTGTTGCTTTATTCAGTGGACCGATAAAGGCATTGAAAAACCAATTGCCTATGCTAGCTGTAAATTGTCACAGACTCAGAAGAATTGGGCTACAATTAAGAAGGGGCTTATGCTGTAATCTTTGCTTTGCGTAAGTTTCGCAATTTTGTGTTCGCAGCTTGTCGGATCACAATCCGCTGACTTAAATTGACAGTTGTGCACCTACAAGCACCAAGTTAACTCGTTGGGCTCTTGCGTTGCAGGAATTTGATTTTACTTTTAAGTCCAAACCGGGTCACAGCAATCAGGTGGCTGATTGTTTGTCGAGGCTGGAGTGAAGAAAGTGACTGTCAGTAACCTTGGGGCTTGGGCAGCCTGCCTTAGTAACTGTCACTTTGTGTTCAGTGAAGACTAACCATGTTTTCTGTTTGTGTATGTCACATGGACGAGTCGACCGTCGTACTTGGTGATGATGAACTACTGCTGCAACTGGTCGACATCATCAGCATCATCTTCAGCGGCGGACGTGTCACGGTCGACTGAACTTCGAGCCTAGTCGGAGTCCTCTGCGGCTGCCTGGTCAACGAACTATTGACTCTGCCGTGGTGCTGCCTGCCTCTGAACTTCTGTGGGCTGTGGTGGGGTGGGCTGTGACTGTTGGGCTGACTGTCGGCCAGACACTGGTCGGTATAGGATAGATGAAGGAGGAGAGGGTGACCTGGACGGTTGATATGCTACAACAGACTTGCCGTTCGATGACAATTGATATTTTCATTTTGTTTGATACTGTACAGTTTTGTAAATATTGTGCATAATAAAGTCTCAAGACTACAACTGGTGAATATGAACCCGACACCGACTGTTTACCCCTGATGGGCGTTGTCCCCGGCACCCTCTTATATGTCATCCGGTAAAATTTGAACGAAATGTGACAATCCGCGGCCGATTTATAGCGATTTAACTAACTGGACTTGGCCGCCATCTTGGATTTTTGAGGCAAGCGTATTTGGTCCATTCCACACGTTGCGGGACCCCTTTGCCAGCACATACACCAACTTTGGTGAAGATATTTTGATTGGCGGCGGAGATATGCCCCCAAAACGGAATTCGAAAAAACGCCTCCTGGCGGCGGAATTCTAATTCCGATTCCAACTTTGCCGCCCGCAGTGCTTCGGAGACCTTTGTATGTGTCACCGCGCTAAATTTCAGCGAAATCGGATAATCGGCGGCCGAATTATAGCTATTTAACCATTTTAACCCTTGGGGCCCATGTTGGGGCCCCCTTTGCGCCAATGGATCTCAGATTTGGGAGGACCCACCCCCACCCAGGTACGCCCACCATCGGTCCTTGAGAAAATTTTTTAGATTTCCGAAGAAGTCCTCCAGTTCGAAATGGCAGCACTCCAAACGGGAGTTGTATCAAAATTTGGGTGAAAATTTGAGACTTTTTGCCACCTCTAAAAATAGATGAGGGGTGATTGGAATTTCTGGAGATTTTTATGGAGGAGTTCTAGGACCCCCACCTACGGTATGACAACAATGGGCGTCCCTCCAGCCGTTCTCCATCTATAAGTTCTGGTGGCAAAAAATGAATATCCCCAAGCAAAATATAAGGCCTTTCTTCGTACGGCCTAATCAACGTTAAAAACCTCTAAGTTTGTAACACAGTGTAAGGGCAATATTAGTCACGACTCTAAAACAGCAAAAAATTTATCGTTTGACCCCATGCGGTGGAAAAGTCCATTATGGCTGCAGCAGTGCTGTTATGCCAGTCAAGAGCCGCAAACTGACGGCACTCGAACGTCGTCTTCGGAAATCTTGGAGATCAATTTCTTTGATCACTGTGCACAATTTGACTGGGTTAATGCCTGACAGACTGAAGGCAGTCATCAGAAATAAAGGAGACTGTTCTATACTAAGATTTTTGCACTGTCTTGATGTACTGTACGTTGTCGTCGCGTTTTTGTGCAATTTTTAGGCTGCATCGAATGCAGACTATTGTTGCCGGTGAGTGCGGTGTCTGTCCGTAAGTCTGTCTGTCATTTGGTGCAGCCTTTGCCAAATCACTTTGGCCTCTTGTTGGGTGTTGCAACATTATTGTGTATTATAATTGTTGCTGAGCAGCTATCTGTATAACATTTTCCCACATAATTTTATTGATATAATATAAAGCAGGACCGTAGCTACGTTCAGGCACGAGGAGGCAGTTGCCTCGTTCCCTGTCGTTTAAATTTTCCGAGACATAAATAAATGTAATGAGAAACTGCGTAAAAAGGAAAAATATGGCAGAAAGAGTCCTACAAACCTGTTGCTGTCGCTGTGCGCCTACGTTCCATTCCCTATGTTGTAACTTGTAACATATTTGTGTTATATTGTTCGTGGCAGAGTTAACTTACATACTTACTTACTTACGCTTACCATGACATTCGACACATTCACTTGAACAAACGTGCACACACTGTGACATACCACACCACACACACGTGGAAATAAAACAGCATAAATGATTCACATAAAAGACTACATAACTAGAATGATAGGCAGCAGTATTTCGGAGGAGACTCTCATAAGGTCATTAATACGCAGCACACTACAGTCAAAAGCGGGATTGTGTTGAAGTGTACTAACTGAAGGACATACCTCAGTGCTACGGTACTGACTACTGAGGATATGCATCAATGATCATCATCATCATCATCATCATCGTCATATTAACATTTATAAAGCGCCACTTATCTATGTTTACCGGAGCCTACAATAGTCCAGGCCTATAGATATAATATAGTTACATGGAATAGCTAAAGGATAATTACACGCAATTTAGTTACACACAAATACAATGCTATGGAAATTAAAACACTTAAAAATTAATGCCATTCGCACACCGCACCCCCGTCGGCAATGATTTTGGTCCAAATATGCCTTTACTGTTTAAACTGCACGAAATTTGGTTAGTTGCTTTTCTATAAAATCGTCAAAATTGTTGCCACCAGATGTCAGATTTTACGGCTAAAATGCACCAAATTCGATCTCAGCTTGGGCTCCGCCCCATACCCTGCCGGGGGAGCTTACAGCGCCCCCCCAGACCCCCTAGCTAGATATAAGGGGGCCTGCTTCTCTGCCAACCTGTTTACTGTTGACTCACGTCGCATTGTGCCAGCGCGTTATAGGCGTGATCGCAAGGACACATTATATACTGACTTACTTACTTACTTACATCAGTAGTAGGTTGTAGGTTGTGCAAATTTTGGTCCTGACTGGCCTTTACTTTTTAAAGTGCACGCAATTTGATCAGTTGATTCTCGGGAAAATCATTAAAATTGTTGCCACCAGATGACATATTTTAACGCTAAATGCACCAAGGTCGATTTCGGCTGGGGCTCCGCCCAGACCCTGCTAAAGGAGCTTACAGCGCTCCCCCAGACCCCCTAGCTGGATTTAAAGGGGTCCTACTTCTAAGGGGAGGGGAGGGGAGGCGACGCTCGACCTGTCTGCCTCCTCTTTTTGACAATCCTGGCTATGGGCCTGTAAAGTTTGTTTTTATAAAGTTAACTTTTCCTTGTCAAAATCGTCCACGATGATGCGTGTCACCCTATAAAATAAGAACAGGAAAATGGTTTATTGTTTCTAGGTATTTGATATTTATTTGTAAGAACAGAGGAATACAAACCGATTTGAGAACTTTGAGTTTCTCTGTGAGGTGTTCAGTGCCAGTCTTGATGTCAACGAGAGTTTTACTTGTCTTCTCCAGCTGAGTCTGAGACTCTTCCATGCGGCTCTCTTCGGCGACCATGTGTCCTTCGTACTCCTCCAACAAACGCTGACCACTGCATCACCAACAGTTCACACCACCACTTGCCTACTTATCAGCTGTTCCTATCAGCTTTATCAGCACAGAACAAAAAAGAGTATACAGCTCGCTTGACAGCTGTAATGTTAGAGTAGTAGGCCTACCACAGTCCGTCGTCTCATGCGTCATCATCACAGAGTGCGCCGTAGCGCAACACCGTGTTAACGGCGACCAGCAATGTCAATGGGAATTGGCGAAATTTCACGAAATCCGACTCGCCACAAAATCGAAGCTCATAAATCAATTCGCAAAGAAACTTGTCACAGTTAGTAGGGTCCCCAAGATTCTTTCACTGTTTTAAATGTGTCATTTAACAATGTGCATTACACAGCTGTTATAAAACGACAGTTTTTGTACATTAATAACACCACTATACTGTAAAGAACATCAGTGTGAGATATATCTCAACAGCAAACTGACGTGGAGAGTTTGGCCTCGCCAGAGTATTTCTTTTCAGTAAACTCGAACTGCAGTCGATTACGCTGTTCGGTAAGACGGCTAATTTCTCTTTCATTCTCAGACTTGAGTTCCTCAAGATGTCTCTGCGTCTCGCCCTGGTTCTCAAAGCGATCTACGACCTCCTGCATCAGCCAACCAGTCGGTCATTACAACTGTTCCCCAAAAAAACTGCACCGTTTTGTTACTTTGCAATAACTTTGACAAAGCATGCTCTGTATTATAATAATTTTGGCACACATATACCTGAATAAATTTTTTATCAAATGCCTATTTCACTTACTTTGTAGAAACAAGGAAACCTGGTAGCAGCCTAAGATTTGTTTTTGACTATTTTTAGCAGGTGAACAAATATGGCGAACACACACACTGATTTTAAGACAACAAGATAAAAACATTTATTACAAAAGTTCTTATTTTGACCGTTAGTCTGTCTGAGCTGAGCGTCTGCTTGACCGCCGTGCCGTCGGCACAGGGCCAACGGGCGTACGGCGGCCAACCCTGCACAGGCAACCGCTCCGCGCGATTGTGGCTCGTTTTTTTAAAAACTTCATACAAGCAAAAGATATTCTGATAGAAAAGTAATTACAAAATTTCAAGTGAAGGTTTGGAAGCTGAAATGTTCAAATTATTTACTTGAGAAGCTGCATGAATCTAAGCGATTAAGCAGTGGCGAGTTCTGCTGACAGCATGATGCATTAGAGGTGGACACGCTGAACATTTGATGTAATGTTATGTTGTTGCACTGTTCGTTCATGCTTTTTATTATAATTTTTTTCACTTTAAATGTTTGTTAAACGACGGCGTTTAGTAAGTAAAGACGAGTTCCGTTGGCCCTGTGTTGACGGCACGGCGGTCAAGCAGATGCTCAGCTCAGACAGACAAACGGTCAAAATAAGAACTTTTATAATAAATATTTTTATCTTGTTCTCTCAGAATCAGTGTGTGTGTTCGCCATACTTGTGACACGTTTACGTGCGTTGCGTTTCAGAAGGCATTATACAATACTCTTTAAGAAAGATCAACGAATCTGATGTTATTTTGTTCAGTAGGCCTATATATAGACAAAAATTATTGGGACATGAAAAGTTTTGTCAAAACTATTGCATAAAGAAAATAGTGTTGGTTTTTGGGACATGGAAGGCCCAAATATTTGGTTGGCCCCCAAAACAATCACAAAACAAAGTGCAATAGCACCACGTGAACTAGACGGAAGTCGACGGGAAGCCGTCGATCAGTATATGCCTCCGCCTTTGCCCGACAGTCCATTGTTGCATATGTTACTCGGTTGGCGCCATGGGGTAATGGTTAGCAACGTTGGTTGGATCAACGAAGTTAATCATCGTCGGGCCCGGTTAGTACTTGGATGGGTGACCATTTTCAGGTGGGAAACCATCTAGGTACGTAACCAGCCAACTAGGTCGACTCAGCCTTCTACCCTCCATGGGACGGTAAAAGGAGTATCAGCCTTCTGGCAGAGTAATAATTTAATAATAAATGGCGGTGGTGGGTGTGGCGAATGGCAGCCTACAAGCGGACTCACGGCCCAAGTCGACTGGCTTGGTCTGAGGGTTGGCGCCATCTAGCGCCGAACCACATTCATCAGATGAACCGAGTGAACTCTCACATTGACTTTGTCATGATGACAGCACTTTAAACATTGTCCTGGGTATTATTATTATTATTATTATTATTATTATACGGAGAGTGAATTATCCGGCGGGTTCCATCAGTTCGGGGAGATGGGGTGTCTGTGTTGCGTCCGGCATAGGCATAAAAAAATTCCTCGGCAGGGGTTATCCGAAGGGAAGGGGGAGCTCGGGGAGTTGCCAAAATCTAAAAGTAGGTCACGTGACCCCGCCCCAACACCATTTGACCTAATTTGCACATGTTTAGTTAGGACTCCTAGCCTCTTATAGCACACAAAATTTGAAGTCTCTTGCTTCAGCAGTTCCGGAGATACGAGGGTTATCACGGACAGAATCACAGACAGACAGATAGACAGACAGACAGAACCATAGACATCACAACCGGATTGCATTGCCTTCTTCGCCATAAGCATAAAAACTGCAGTCATTTCATTTCACTGTAGGCTACAGGTAATCAAGCTTGCAAGATCGTAGGCCTAAGTGGAAAGTATTTTCCACATGTTGCTAAAACTCATACAGGGATCGAGGTCGCTCTGTAAATAAGTTTGCAAAACTGTGTCGTGCTGCTATTTATCTAAATATGAAAAACAGGCAATATGGGTTTTGTAGCAATTTTATTCCCCACACCAACTCAGAGTTTCATTACGTTGCGTTACTGTGACGTCATTTGTAGAGTTTAAAATTTAACGTGGCGACACTGCCACTGAAAACTTCCCGTCCGTAGTGACACCGTGCTTACCGGTATTCATTTTCTGGATGCCGAATGAGTCACCGCAAGACACGATCGATACCATACTTATTTGAGTGTGACGCCAGACCGCACACTGTCCTTAAGAGAACACCTGACAAAACTGCATGAAAGCTGAAGAACAGAAACAATTTGCTGATGAAGCTAGCTGGCTCTAGCTGGGGTGCCAACGCCGAGACCATCCGGAACATCTATGGCTCTTTACTAGCCTACTCTGTGGCGGAGTATTGTGCCGCAGTTCGGTCACGGTCTTCCCACACTGGGTTGGTTGATGTACAGTTGAACTCTACCATGCGTCTCATCTCTGGTACTCTACGTTCTATTCCTCTTCCATAGTTATTACTGCAGTCCTCGCCAACATTGAACCTCCTGCTCTCCGTAGAAAGACTGCCACAAATAAGCTCGTGGAGAAGGTTATTGCTCATGACAATTGGCCAATTCGTTCGGATATCACCCCCTCTCCGCATGCCTGTCTATCACCCAGGAAGCCTTTGGGGCAGGACCTGGTACATTTGGACAGCAGAAGTCAATGGAAGGAAAACTGGAAGTCGGCTCATGCGGTCAACTTTTTCCTAGTGGAGTTCGGCAACATATTTTAATCTTCAACGACAACAATGGTCCTTGTTAAACCGTTTTCAGACTGCATAGGGTCTCTGTGGTGCCTGTAAAAATAAATAAAATCAGGCAGCCACTGATTTGTGTCCTTGTGGTGAAAAGCAAACGATGTCCCACAGTGTCGACTCTTGTCCTCTGACAAAGTTAAATGGCGGCTTGTCTAAGTTACACTCTGCTGACAATGTAGCTGTTACTTATTCGAGGCGGGCGTACATGGACCACTCCAAACGCTGCAAAACCACATTGTCTACGCACACACCAAATTTCGTGAAGATGTCTCGATCGGCGCCGGAAATCTGCCCCCAAAACTGAATTTTAAAATCGCCCCTGGCGTCGGCATTCTACTTCCGGTTTCAAGATTGATGCCCGCCGTCCTTAGGGGACCTTCGTATGTCATCGTGCAAAATTTCAGGCAAATCGGACAATCAGCTGCCGAGCTATGGCGATTAAACAAATTCAAAATGACCGTCGTCCGCCATCTTGGATATTCGAGGCGGGCATACATGGACCATTCCACGTGTTATAGACCCCATTTTCCTCGCACACACCAAATTTGGTGAAGATATCTTGATCGGCACCAGAGATATGCGCCCATAACGGAATTCGAAAAAACGCCCCCTGGCGGCGGAATTCTACTTACGGTTCCAACGTTGACGCCCTGCGTCCTTCTTTAAAGACCTTCGTATGTGTCACTGTGCAAAATTTTAGGTTATGGCGATTTTACCATTGTAAGCCTTGGGGCCCATTTTGGGTCCCCAATGTGGCAAACGGATCTCAAAGTTGGGGGTACCCACATCCACCCGGTTGGTACCGTGAGGCACACCCACCATCGGTCCTTGCCAAGTTTTTTTTAGGTTTTCGAAAAATTACTCCAGTTCCAAATGGCGGCACTCCGAACAGGAGTGGTATCGAAATTTGGGTCAAAATTTGGGACTTTTTGTCCCCTTGTAAAATAGTAATAGTAATAGTAAAACACTCACTTCTATCGCGCCTCCTACAATACATGTATAGACCAATGGCGCATAACATCAAATGGTGATGATAGCAATGATGGCAGTGACAGTGACAATACGTCGACAACGACATGCACGACTTGCTGCCACATCACCAGTCGGCGTACAGGCGGGGTCATTCGACGGAGACGGCATTGGTCACGGTGTACTCGGACCTAATTCAAGGTCTCGACTCTGGCAACGTTGCGGTTCTCGCACTACTTGATACGACGGCGGCATTCGACAGTGTCGACCACGT
>Ga0126335_1002618_pt1 | contig 10861 bp, 11 predicted proteins | sample OlaspJWI45metaG_FD_108409 | JGI IMG/M metagenome (GOLD analysis project Ga0126335, IMG submission 108409) | Marine gutless worms symbiont microbial communities from Oahu, Hawaii - Olavius sp. 1 OAHU.JWI-45 metaG | ecosystem: Host-associated > Annelida > Digestive system > Unclassified | place... | reverse complement strand
TATTCGTATGAACAATTGTCTTGACAAATATTGTAATTCGTTTGGTCCAAATGTGATTGTTGGCGACTTCAACTGTCCGAACATTAACTGGTCCACGATGCAGCGGCCAGTAGAACTCATCAGTAGGAAGTTCTTTAATTTTGTGGTTGGCAATGGGTTAACTTAGTGCGTTTTAGAATCCACCAGAGCGACTTCACTGCTGGACTTTATTCTAGTGAGCGATCCATTATTGTATCGAATGTGGAAGTTACAGCGCCCTTCAGCACATCTGATCATAATACTGTTAATGCAAGTTTTCATCCTAAAGCACACAAGAACTTCCGCATTAGAAGCGTTGGTTAGACAATACAAGTAGAAGTCTGGTTATTATGTCTCATTATCAAACTATCTGCTGGCTTTTAATTGGGAAACTCTGTTCGCAATCAATCTAACACCGGATGCTGTATGGACAGCCTTTTGTGATGTTCTGAGGGGTGACTGAAAACGCGGGACTGGAAAAGTCAGGACTGGAAAACGTGGGACCAAATCGCAGAAGTGGAAAAGACGGGACTGGAAAACACGGGACCAAAGCGTATGGGTGGAAATCGCAGGACTGGAAAACACGGGACCAAATTTACAGGGGTAGAAAAGGCGGGACTGGAAAACGCGGGAACATCATGTGCATGGGTACTATGACACAACTGTTGAGATATGTGGAGAGACAGTGGATCAAGAAGTCGACCGTCGGCCCTTCCAGATTGTCTGTTCGAGATAACCCGTCAAGGACCAACAATTCAATGGAGAGCTTTCATGCCGCTTTAAGGCGAAGAATCAAAGTGTCACACCCAAACTTGTTTGCATTTCTGGGCCATCTCCAGCGTACCACTGTTGACAGTCAAGCCAATGTTAGTCGTCTCAGCCGTGAAATGACAATTCGCGCGCGAAGAAACGCAAGTACATCATCAACGATACACGAATCAAGACCTGTCTGCGTCGGTTCGACGACAACGTCTACACCAAACTCGAATTTCTGACAGCGGAGAGCCACAGCATGGGCGCGCACAGCTGTGATCTGTACGCCGAGCCAACGGATTCGGACGGCGACTCCCCTGACGATGACTAAGAAGACACTGATGCTGTGGCTGACGCCGGCGCCGCGACCGTCAACGCGACTGCTGCAGACGGACAACTGTGAGGTGTGTCTAGTAGCGCAGCGTGAACCTCGCCTGGAGCTGGTGCCATGCGGCCATCAGCGATTTTGCGAATCATGTATTCGTCACCTTGAAAGTACATGAAGTCGGTGTCCTATCTGTCGTGAGGACATCAGCATGGTTTTTCGTCTGTTTCAACATTTGACGTTTGACATGTATTGCATTTCTGCCGATTGCACTACACTGTAGTGGCGCATTATATTATATTTATAATATAATATACATATCATATAATGTTCCTTTCAACTTTATACTTATCCATTTCGGGTTCAATAGACGGTGGTCGTGCGTTTTCAACCCGGAAATTTGGTCCTGCGTTTTCCAGTCCCGCGTTTTCAGCGTCCTCGTTCTGAGTAATGCAGTTGACATGTTTGTGTCTTACACAAAACTCCAAAGGAAACAATTGCTGTTAATTCACACACAAAAATATCCACGTCGAATTCTAGCTATTACAACTCGAAACCGTTGCTTATGGCGTAAATATTGTCGAAATCGATCCAACCAACATCTCAGTGATCGTTATAAAGAGGCAGCGAGAGAGTACAGAGCAGCTGTTTATTCACATGAAGTATCACTGGAGCAACAACTGATTGAAGTGGAACATGATACAAATTTATAAACCGCAGACTTGGCAGAAAACATGATATTGGTGTCATACTGTTTGAAAACGGCTAACACTGTGTGACAAATTCCAGCCAAGTAAAGATATCAAATTCGTATTTTAGTTCAGCTAACACACGAGACGGTGGCAATGATCCTGTTTTTCAACGTTGCGTTCCTGGTAATGTTAATATAGGTGCTGTTCATTTCACTCCAGAAACATTGTTTAAAATTGGTAAAAAGTTAAAATCTAAAACCTCGTCAGATAAAGACGTATTTTGTTATCATCTTCTTAAACAGATATTACCTGTCATTGCCTCTCCGTTGTGTTTGATGTACGAGTCATTCATGTCCGTCGGTAGAGTGCCTGATGGTTGGGGAACTGCTGTTATCACGCCTCTGTTTAAAAAAGGTGCATCAACTCTGCCGTCTAATTATTTTCGTCCAATCTCACTAAATAGTATCTCCAGCAAGTTAATGGAAAGAGTGATTGCATTGGATGTGATCAATTATCCCAAAAGTACGGACTCATTACCAAAGCATGGTTTTCTTGCCCGGCGATCAACGAATTCAAATCTTTTGGAATCTTTAAACGATTGGACGTCAAGCGCCGAGAACACTCAGCATCAACCAGTGGCGTACGTCGACTTTGCCAAAGCATTTGAACGTGTTAGCCATAATAAACTGCTGTTGAAACTGTCACGATACGGTATATGTGGTACTCTGCTGGAATGGATACGCAATTTTTTTTATCCAGACGTATGTGCCAGACTATAGTCGGCGGTTATCTGTCAAACCCACTGCCAATTTCAAGTGGCGTCATTCAAGGCAGCTGTTTGGGTCTCTTACTTTTTGTAATTTTTATTAACAATATCAGTGACATTTTTTCAGATGGCTCTACTATCAAGTTATTTGCCGATGATGTGAAGCTGTATTCAACCGTTAACACTGATCCACCAATACTACAAAACTGCTTACAATCTTTAGCCGTATGGTCTCAAACCTGGCAATTATTGTCAATCTCTTATAAAAAGTGTTGTATTTTAACATTGGTCGATTACGTGACAATTCTACATGTACTAACTTTGTGTACAACAATGATGTTATTGATAAAGTACAACAAGTCACGGTGTTAGGTGTATGCAATGACAGTCAGTTAGATTTCACTGATCATGTAGTTAATTTAGCTGTCAAAGGTCACCAAATGGCCAATTTAATTCTGAAATGTTTTAAATCTAGAGACAGTTCGTGTTTAGTCCAGGCATTTGTTACTTATGTTCCGTTGCATGAAATTCTTTTTTGGTGAAAAATATTTAAGAACTTGAGAAAGTACAGAGAACAGTTACTTGGTGGATATCGCAGTCGCTGGCTGTTCATACCGTCACGCCTGACTGGGCAAATGGGTGTGAGCAGCTCGCCCACAGCTGCTACCCAAAGTGTCGCGGTTCGAGGAGTCGAACCCGCGATCATTTTGAGCCGCGCACACGACATAAACCACTACACCACCGAGCGACGAGATCAAACAAAAAATAGCATATGCCACAACCAGTGAAAGAAGACTCCGTTGGCTTGGTCACATAATCCGAACAAGTGGTGCATACGATAAGGAAGTATTTGACGTGCAATCAAAAGCTGACAATAATAAGTAGCATTGGAAAATGCTGCCATGGTACACAGCTTTCTTACAAATTGCAATAGTCGGATAACTATTTCAATGGCGTATTCCACAATGTGAGTGCATCCCAATGTTCGATCTTCTTGTGCACAAACATCTGCATGGAGCAACACTTTCATGCCTTGGAGCATTTAGGTTGCAGCTATCTATGCATGCCAGCCCAGAACTGCAACACTGACGGCATTCGAACGTCGTCTTTGGAAATCTCTCAGATCAATTTCTTTGACTACTGTACAATATATCATCGGTTCGATGCCTGACAGAGTGAACGCAGTCATCAGAAATAAAGGTGATACTTTCGTATTGGCCTACTAACATTTGCGCGCCGTTTTGTAGTAACGTTGTCGTTGCGTTATTAAACAATAATTTTTGAGTGTTGCAACATTATTGTATATTATAGTTGTTGCTGATCAGCTATATGTATCTTCTTCACACAATTCTATTTATCGTATTTATCGAATAATATAAAATTTGTCTGTGAAGTTTACCACATACAACTTTTCGCTTTGAAAGCGTTCAAGATGATGTGTGTCACCCTGTAATATGATAATAGACAAGCTGGTTGTTTTCCGAATTACACATACGCAGTCGGGGAGATTCCTGCATATTAGAGTGAGCAATCTTATAGACGCAACGTTTAATTTACACAGCTGTCAAATCCAACCTTGCTACAACATAAGCAACGCCCGACATCTGTACACAATGGAATAAGCGAGTAGTCTTATTCTCTCGAGAACTGACTACTGCAACGTTCTATAACTTGGCTCCAAAAACAATTTAGACAATCCCACGCCAAGCCACTGCTATGCATGCTGAGTTGGTTGCCGGTTAAGGCCACTTGACACGTTAGCAGCTGCACCAAAGTTGACTCGCGAGTCGGGTCGGATTGGGTCGGGTCGGGTCCAGTTCTATAAAATACCAAAATCGCTTGCAACATTTTACATTGTATACTGTATTGAAACATGTTTCGTGTAGTTTTCTATGTACGTGTGGCGATGTGACGGTTAACGTCTTTATGAGTGGCTTAATTGCTTCATCACAGCACGAATGTCAGCTGTGAAATGTCGGCCTCTGTTGTGCTGTCTCTGCAGCGAGATGCGGCGTCAGGAACCGTTCGCATCGCATTGCTATATCGCACTTTCCTTGCCTGTAATAAAACTGCTTATGCTCTAAATAACATGCAGCGACCGACTGTCTTTGTCTAGCTAGTCGCAAGTATAGCTTAGTAGTTTAAGATAGATTTTCCTTTATTGCCTGTCAGACCATGGACGAATCATAAATGATGGCTCAGCAGCACGCCGCACCGAACGCCTCGCCGTGGACTTTCTAACGTAAACTAAGTCCACAGCAGGCATCACAGCGCAATGTCTCTGGATATCACCGACAAGTGGAAGCGTCGACTGTGTGAAAATCGCGACACGTTCGTGCTAAAGGAACCTGATTGTGGTCGGAAGCGTGGAAAAGGTTTTCGCTAATATTCGAAAAGCGAAACGACGACAGCGATCTCGTGGGTTAAACAATACGTGTCCGTATAATCGCTGCCTTCGCGTCTATCGTTGTTAAGTGTCGGATGGCAGTAGCTATAGCCTATAGGACGAAAACTTGACAGACCACGTACGCCAAGGCAAGGGTTCGAACTTCGGCGTCGGACACCGTGGTGCAGTGCGTGCAGAACAAACCAGCGATCAGCAACAACGAAATATCAGTCGTCTAGCGATAAAAGCCCCCCCCCCCGAATCTATACTACCGGCAGAATAAAATAACAATTACTACTAGGCTGCATAGAATGCATGAGATGCAGGCTATTGTTACCGATGATCGCGGCGTCTGTCCGTCAGTCTGTCAGTCATGCGGCTCACCTCGGCGGCGCGTGCTGTGTGTGCGGTGCATTCGCTGCAGCCTTTGCCAAATTACTTTGGCCTTTTGTTATTATTATCATTCATTTAATTACGACGTATTTATAGTTGCTTGATACAAGAAACAAACTTAAAAGCTTTGCGATTGTTTTATGAATAGTCCATGGGTCGGGTCCCAAAATTTGGACCGGTGCTGCACACATATACTTGCGACTCATGAGTAATATCATTAAGAAAATCGTTCGAGTTTACTGAGAGAGTGGACGGAGTACTTACTTTACTTAACTAATGGAGTGAGAGTGTTGCACGTTTTCTTTATAATTGTTCAGTATTGTCATTGTTTTTAGGTTACGAAAAGAAACTTCTGTTTTATTTCATCTGATCATTGTAACAAACAGTAATGATATTATATGGCTTCTGCTACAGTCGTTTAAATAATTACGACCTTATAACAGAATATAAATGTGTATATTATTATTTTTATTAACCAGGCATCATAGTGAAAAAAGCAAACAGTTGGTTAGGCTTATGTGAAAGCTCGTCGAAGTGACTGTGTTATTAATACAGAAAGCAAAATGTTGCTTGAGTTAACGTGTGTAGTAAAATAGCATCTTCAATCAGCTTATGTTCTATAGACGTACCTTGACAACTACGGACCGACGTTGCGCGGCGCCGGAGCGAGGCAAGTCACCGCGACAGACGCAGACGTAGCGCTGAGCGGCGAGCAGCACCGTCAGCCAGATGGACGTGGTGTGGAACACCGTCGGCAGGTAGTCAATGAGACAAAAATACGCGTAACACCAGTTGTACGGGACCCAGTCATCCTTGGCGCCGAACGTAAAAAACCAGATATAGACGGGCAGAGGCCATATACCAGTCAGCGAATCGGAGAACGCTATAGCGACGAGGACGGCGTTGGTGGCCGTGCGCATGGTGGGTCTGACCAACACGATGCAGACGAGAACGTTGCAGACAACGATGACCAACACCAGTAGCGGTACGAAGTAGCCGTTGACGAGTACGCCATACGGGACAGGATCCAGAATGTACGCTCTGGGGGCGGCATAGCGTGATGGTTTCTCCATAGCCGTCGTCGTCTCCATTCTAGCCGCTACTTTATGCAGTCACGAGGTGTACTTTGTGTTTTCACAGAAGTTTTCTAACGTCTACAGCAGTAGCAGTCTGTGATCGGAACCAGAAGTCGACATAACATTTGCAATCTCAACTACAGACCAGTAGTCGCACGTCATCTAGCTAAAAGCAACGACGCAATACTTCCAGATCGGCAATACGTGGAATACGCTACAGCTACTGCGGCAGTGCGCTCAGCTAACAACGCCCATCACCAGCGTCATGAAGAGGCGGCTCACGCGCACCGCAGCAGCGACACCACATCCATTGCTGCTGTTGCTACTACTGCTGGTGCATCTGACGGGCACGATACCACTTTCTGATGAGTTAAAAGCTTAGCGTTTAAACTTCTAGTTCCAAATTCAAGCCTGCGACAGTTAAAGCGTTTGCTTTATTTCAAATTATTTGCCACTGAAGCCACACACCACACTATTTTGAAATTACAACCCAGAATTACAACTTTAAATCAGCAGTCGTTTACGTTATAGCAGTATCACACTACGGCAGTTGAAATATACATATTTCCATGTTTTAAACTCATGTAAACGTGTAATAAACATGTAAGCCTATAGTAATTATTTTAGGAAAATATTGTTTAACTGTTGTTAGTGAGGAAGCTGTGCGAGTTCTCGGTTCTACGAGCCTATCTCTTATGTCTTATCGACTGAAAATCTGGTTTTACAAACGCTTATTTGACATTTTGGTATAGCGATATATGATCTTTAGAGCTTATTCTCAGAAAGTGTAACGGAGAAAATTTTATTTACCACCACTCACCACATACATGCAGAGGGGCGCTAAAAATGCAAGTAATGAATAATGCAAGTGAAGGAAAATGCAAGTAATCATTTGCATTAACTGTTAACTTTGTGATAAGTTTTGTATTGAGTGTTTTAGTGAATTGAGTATTATTGGCATTTTTAATTCTTTTAAACTTGACATTGAACTTAGAATTTGGCATAGCATTTTGATGAGTTTAAAGAAAACTTTGCACTTGTTACAGGTTATAGTTTTATGTGCATCACATCTTAACTTTGTGGCAGATTTCGCATTGAGTGTTTTTTGATAAAATATGAGTCCGTCCGTCATCTTTTTATTTTTTAACGTTTGAAACATAAAATTTTGCTCTGTATTGTTATGTGTGTTAGGCGTAGTTTTATTTGAATTAACCTTTTAACTTCATATGCTTTGCACTTTGTTGACGAATTCAAAATAATTTTACTTTCTTATTACTTGCCGTTGACTTGTAATTTTATAATTGATGTTATGTCATTATGCGAAATGTTTGCATGAATCATAGCTTGATGTTTAGTGAATAAATGTTACACAGTTTTGTATCAAATTTTCCGTTACTTGCATTTTCGTGCTTCCCATATACAGTTATCTGATAAACAATGCAGTGGAGGGTTTCTAGAATATAGGCAAAGTGCCCATAGAACTGGCGGAGCATGCAGGACTTCTAATGTGCCCAACTGACTGTAGGAAGCAGCTGTAATGTTGTATGCATAATGTACACGACGTTGGCGACGATAATGATGATTACCAAATACGTGTTTTCACTGCATACCAAAGCACACTGCCGGATGTGAAAGATCACGTAGAACACTGCACGCGTGATCTAGTGCAGATGAATTCCTACGAGAAATGACGATATCATTAGTGTTATAAAACTTTTAGTATCATTACCATTTATGTTATCGGGCATGTTTACAAAAATTTTGTAGGTTTATTTGTAACAAACAGACTTCAATTCTACAAGAGACTAAGCATCAGCAGATGAGGACAGCCGCTTTAAAATGCTTTCTAGAGTTGAAGGAACAAATTTAGATTTGTTGTATGAGTGTGCATTAAGCTGGACTCAGCCCTACGTTGTACCATTGCAATAGGGAGGGCGAACAAAGTGCTAGAAGAGCCAATTGCATTACACGACAGCAACAACTACGTAAATGTATTGCTTAGCTTTCGTCGTGTGGTGTGAAACATACGTACACGTACTGACCGGTATAGGTCTATTGACTATGTCAGTGTCTGCGTGTAAATATTTTATGTCGGTCAGGTCATATATCAACTCGCACGGCAGAACAAGAAACAACTACAACAGCAGTTTGTCTAGCACTTCTGAACTGCAGCGAATTTTACACCTGGATTATGGATTGTGGTCAATTGTCCGGCTGCCAGACAACAATTCTTTTACGAGAGCCGGAAAAGTTTGTATCATTTTGCAGAAAAATGTCATATTAAAATACCAATTTTTTGTTAACGCTGATCGAAACAAAAAATCTGTTTTAATTATGTGCAAGTATTATTATCACTCACTGTAAAAAAGCCGGATCTATAAGACAACATGCACGTCGACAGGTGCTGTAGCCACAAAGACGCACATACCTTTGACTCACTAAAATTGTGGGGAGATACGAGTCTGAAGCCAAATTCATCAACTGCAAATTCAAGTAAGTTAATCTACCTTGGTTGTCCGGTGATGTAGTGGGTTGGGGTGCCGACAAAATATCAACCGACGCTATATGTACTATAACAAGTAAAATGACGAGTAAAGATCAAAGAAAGGGCGAATTCGCAGCTTAATCGCTTGAGCAGACATTTGTGTAGTTGAGACTTTTGACCTGTGATCTTTGACGAGTAGGCCTAACTATCAAACAGATACATTTTTACTAGTTTGTAGTTGTTCTTCACGGTTTGTCGGACACCCTAGTGGGTTATCTTCGATGGCACGACTAAATGGGTCGGGGTTCGACTACCGACCGCTGTACTTTCGGGTAGCAGCTGTGAGCTAGCTGCTTACACCCACTTGCCCAGTGAGGCGTGACGGTTTAAACAGCTAACAGCTGCGATATCCGCTACGTAGCCATCTTGGGCAGACTGGTTACTCGCCGTTGTAGTGCCTGGGCTAACTCAGCCTTCCATCTTTCCGGAGTCGGCAGATGAGGACCAGCTTCGACAGGGAAGGCATATGCAGGTATGGTTCATTCGGCTCGCGGATAAACGCGTGGGTGTGCAGATAAAACTGAGATTTCTCGTCAACTGGACCCATATCTGAGCGCTTTTGCAGTGACATTCCTTTCGAAAAGGCGCTATATCAAGTATCTGTTTACTTTTACATTCAGCTTTGCATCGCCAAGGGCCGACGTGTTCGCGTTGGTGAAGGTTTTTTGTGCATAGACTGTGAGTTAATGACGGAATGTTAGGTGGGCCACGGATTTTTTTCTTTCTGGTGACATTATGCGGCAGCTTCCATCGCCATCAAAGGTACTTATATGGACATCATTCTTGAACTAAATTGCAGCTGCAAGCCTAGGCTCAACTACGGGCGTTTTGTAGCTTTCGGGGACTATGTGACGTTAGAGCTACAGCCATTCACCCTGGGTTTTGGCGATAGGGCCAGGGCGCACGACTACGTAATCATTTGGCTATGCCTTAACCGGCAGAGCGTGACCAAGCTCTCTATAGCATTTGTTTTATGTTCAGTTGCGGTATGTGAGTTACTGACTCTAATAATGTCTTTATAGTTGGGAGTTCTAGGCACAGACAGCGGTGTTTTGAATTCAGCTACGCCAACTTGCCGACTGTGGACCTGACAAGAAGCCCCGCCTACGTCACGCTCTGCAGGCTGCAGACGCAGCCCAAACGATTACCTAATAGAGCGCACTAGCCTTATCGTCAAAACCCAAGCTGAATGTAGCCTTAACGTCACGAGCAACTGTGTAAACAAAAATAGCATTATCACCTGCTCACGAACCCACCCATTTAGCTAATTAAATCCCCCGCAAAACGTCATCTGTGCGCTAAGAAAAATGTCACTAACGGTGCACAGCTGATACCAGACATCGTTGCATCGTATTACCTTGCTGCAATCTCAAAGCGTGAGCACTCTTAATCTTGACATAAATCCGGCCCACTCGGAAATTCGAACTCGAGCCAACGCCGAAACACGTCACTGTGTCCGATTGCCGCTAAGCCATCTAGATAGGCTCAGTATGTTGATATGTAGGTCGAGTTGTTTTCCGGGCCACCGTATGTGTAGACATATATAGATGAGAAACGCCTCCACACATCGGGTTTCCTGTGGTTCGGATATAGTCGTTTAGAACACGATAAGTCACTTCAGGTGTATTGCACACAACTTAATGCATTTTCCGAATCCCATTACGTGCATAATCGTAGGCGATCAGCAGCAAAATTAAAAGTCGGCAATGACTGCAATTTATCATTTATCTGTGCCAAAATAACTACCGAAAATGAATATTTTATGTAATATTACCATTAAAGGAAGTGTCCGCACATATCACCACTGACCTGGACTGGCCTGGCCTGGGCTGGACTTGTATGACAGCGTCAAAGACCATAGCTCAGTGAACTAACGAGTGAACTGGCGCACTGATGAAATGGACGTG
>Ga0126335_1002617_pt1 | contig 10863 bp, 9 predicted proteins | sample OlaspJWI45metaG_FD_108409 | JGI IMG/M metagenome (GOLD analysis project Ga0126335, IMG submission 108409) | Marine gutless worms symbiont microbial communities from Oahu, Hawaii - Olavius sp. 1 OAHU.JWI-45 metaG | ecosystem: Host-associated > Annelida > Digestive system > Unclassified | place... | reverse complement strand
TGGCCAACTGGCTTCCTTCAGTGCTTTGACGCTGTTGGTTGGGTCATCTGGCCTGTAAAAATCGTCCCCGAAATGACCTATAAAGTGTCGAGTGGGACGTTAAACCTCTGCTCACTCACTCGCCATATGCCTTTGGCCTCTTGTTTGCTTACCAGTACATATGTGTATGGCCAAAATGAAGGTTATTGGCAATACATTATTAGCTGGCCTGCTACAATGTGGGGGCCAACTATAGTAATGGTCCCGATTCAGAATCTGCCATCAGATTCGTGGTTGGAAGGATGGTTCTGCCACCTTGAGCGAGAGTGTCGCCTACCGGCTACATTAATGTTGCCTTTACGCGACATTTGGTGTTGCCAATAGGCGACACTGTGTGTCTGGAATGTATGTCGACATTGACTGTTGCCAATTGTTGACACTGAGCCAACCATCACTGGTCTCGAGCTACACTATTGATGCCTTGTATGCCACATTAATTTTGCTTGCGGGCCAGCTATCATTATGTCCCATGAGGGACGACATCTTGTTACTCCTGCATTCAGCAAATGATGGTGGATATGGGCAGAGTTTTACTATGTATCTTTTACGTCGTTTTATGTGCATTTGCCAATCATGTCAGTCACTGTCAGTTATTTGCTTATAATATTACTTTGTAACATAATGTGAATTGTATTTATAAACTCATTTGTTTTTTTGTTTGATTTGATGTCGATTTTATTGTTGACCATACACTTACAGAAAGCAATAAATTTACTTGGAATATCTGTTGTTGGCAACCATGGGTTAAAGATTGTTAACCTGCATTGACCCTTTGTAACATTTAGGCATAGTTACCACGGTAATACGTTTAGTTGCACGAGTCTGTCTCACTGTCTCTGTGTCTCTCCATATGTCTGTCTTGTTTGTGTGCTTAAACTTTGATTATCGTGGAACAGATACATCTTGAGATTAAGATGGTCACAGCAGCAAAAAACCTAAAACATAGTGATCTGCCTTTGATTACTGGTAAAAGGAAATCTTGCTTTTTGAATTGTGATCAGTGACAATAACCTAGTACATCTGCAGGTCCTAGGCAAGCCGAATATTTTGGAAGGCTCTTTCTGCTTTCTGAGGAAATTGTGGACAGGGGACATCATAATGGTTTGGGGAACTTGCTGTAGTACGGTCGAGAGGGTCAGGCACAGTATGACCACTTGACAACTCTGTTCTTTAACAAGACTCCTGACTACTTGAAAAATGATTCTGTTGGTATTTCTGGGTAGTAGTGTGACTCCAACCGACACCTTGGCTATATATACAGGCCTGTTCTGTTGTTGACTTCTTGTGCAAATAAAAAATATATGTTATATAATGCATTACTTCCGATGCGGATGGAGAACAATGGGTGCAACAAACAGCCGGAGCAAGCGAGGTGTCGGAAGAGGTTATGACTAGATCGAGAATGTGATTTTTGTCGTGCGTAGGGAATTGGACATGTTGGCTAAGATTGAAAGGAGAGTAGAGACAGAAACTGAGAGGTGAGAGTGTCTGCAGGATTATCGAGATGAATGTTAAAGTCACCGAGGATAATAAATTCATGGGGTGTAGTTGCAGCAAAAGAGAGAAAGGAACTGAAGTCATCCAGGAAGACAGGATGGTTTAGAATGAGTGGACGAAGATGGAGGTCGATAGATATTGAAGACTGATAACTTGGAATGAGAAAGTTGCAGAGTGACAGAAGATGACTCGAAAGATGAAAAATCTGGAACAGAGGTGGTTAGCTGTGTGAAAGATTCGCGGATAAGGAAAGCTGTGCCATCGCCAGAGGTCGAGATCTTGTTGGAGCCATTACGGGGAGTGCTGATCAGTGAGTAGCGTGGAGGAGTGCAGTTCAGAAGTTCAGCAGCGGTGGACGTGGTAGTGGGTTTGATCCAAGGTTTGATACATACATATATATATTAAGTATGTCAAATACTGTAAACGATTGCCCGAGTTTATTTTGTTGTATAAAACCACACAGTAATTTTTCCTAATCCTAACACTGATATAGGTCTACGTCGAGTCTCTTCTCTACCACAAATCGACGATGCTTTCGATATGACGTACTCGGTTTACTTACTGTGTCGTGAACTGATGTGCATGATGTAAACAAAATATTTCCTTTTCCGCTCAAACCACGGAGGTGAGAAAGATTTTAAATGTAGGAATGATAAATATGGTGATAAATTAGCGATTTTTGTGTAAATATGAGTTATATGGTTCGTAATGCGTTTACGCTCGACTATATTTTTCTTTAGACCAACAACACAGTTTTTGGGTGAGAAAAGTCAAGGATGTGCATGGATAAAATTTACCTATCTTCATATTTGCGGAACTATGTGTGGTCGATGTGAGTCAAAAGGTGTGCAGTCAATTCGGTCCTGCGCCACTTCGGTCTAAGGTCGATGTGTACATCCACTTCGGATCTTCGCCACTTCGGTCCTAGTCACTTCGGTCCTATGCAGCCAAATCGGTCCATGACTTGAGCCATTTCGGTCCTTGGGCGACTATAGGCCTATGGGAGTAGCTAAAACAGAAGGGTAGGTTGAATCGGCTGAGCTGAGCTGATCGGCTGATCTATGCCATGGCTGATCTAAAGCAAGTGAGAAATCGCTGATCTCACTGGCTGATCTGCATGCAGTCGATCAGCCAGTGAGCTTTATATTTGCAACATACTTCAATTTCCTTGGCTGATCTGCTGTGTTTAGCGATAGGCTGATCTTCTATTTTAGCTATATATTGGCTACTGTACGTGGTTGGTATACTACGTTTAGCTATATACTAGGTTGATGTATCATTTAACTATGTTTAGCTGTAAATACTTCGCTGATCTACTAATATAGTATAGCTAAATACTTGGCTGATCTGCTATTTTTAACTATATACATGGCTGATCTGCTATGCAGAGCTATGTGCTTGGTTGATCTGCTATGTATAGCTACTTACTTGGTGAATTTGCTATATTTAGCTATATAAGCTACTTCAAAACTTGCCTGATCTGCTTTGTTTAGCTATATACATCCCTGCCGACTGGCTTGTGTAACTTACAAACACTCTCTGCTTTTTCTATATATTCAATTAATTTCTACATATTTTAAATCTCCAACAACGTTTTGTGCGACCCCCATCATGTTCAAAATGGCTGATCGGCAAGACTGATCACGTGACCTGTATCGACCGATCACGTTCGGATTAGCAGATCTGCCAGATCAGCTCAGCTCAGCTCAGCTGATTCAGTCTACCCAAAACAGGAGAAGTGGTGAAAAGTTGTGAAAAATTTGTCTTTATGCACTGCTGTACGTACATTTTGCTAGAGTTCAATACATAAATAGATATAGTATTTAATAAATTTAGTTAACGCTATGTCCCATATCCTACCTATCCATCTAGGCGCATACGTGCGACAGTTAGCAGCAATTATCTGTCAGAAGCGCAATTCTTTTCGCACTTGTGGCAGTAGAATGCTGCAGCAATGGGGATAAGCAAACTTCAACATACAAGGTTTTTACGTTGTCATAGTTTGTTTCATTTCATCTATGTTATTCAGTTTATACTTAGAATATATGATGAAAGATTTACAAGGTGATGTTAAAGGCATAACAATCGGTGGAAAAAACTACGCCACTCTTCGGTATGCTGATGATGCAGTGTTTGTGGGTGACAAGAAGATGAATTACAAAGACTACACGGCTTGGTGAAATATGTAAAGAATATTGAATAGAAGTGAATGTAAAGAAGACGAAGACACTGGTTTTTAGTAATCCGGAAAGATGCAGTGTTAAGTCACAGCTAATGGCACAGTCTTTGAACGATTTTCATAATATAAATATCTTGGGTCCTGGATAACGGAAGATAGGCGACATGAACTGGACATTAAAACAAGAATAGCGATGGCAAAAGATGCATTTTGGAAGCACAAAGAACTTCTACAAGGAAATGTAAATTTATAAGTAAAGAAAAGGATTCTACATTGCTATGTTTTCACAGTCCTGAAGTACTCGTGAAAGTTGGACAACAAATAAAGATTTAGTTCGAAGAATAAATGCTTTTGAACAATGGTGTTATAGAAGACTGGTGAAAATAAAATGGACAGACAAAATTTCAAATGAAGAGATACTAAGACGAATAAAGGAAGATGAATTGTGTATGCAGAAGTATTCAAAAACATAAAATGGCTTTCACAGGTCATGTTTTGAAAGGATCAAGTGGTGAAGATGCACTTCAGATATTAGAAGGCAAATTGGAAGCTACTACAGCACAAGGAAGACCAAGATGAATGTGACTGGATGACATCAAGCAGTGGACACAGCTGAATACTTTTGAAGACTTTAAAAGACTGGCCCAGGATCGATGTCAGTGGAGAGTTTGCACTGGGATATGTCAACCTTCTGATCCAGAAGACGACAGCTGATGATGATAATTGTTTGTGGGCAGTTTCGGTAGTACAGTCCACAGTCAAATCAATGATGCTTTCGATATGACGTACTGAGTACTTGGTTTACTTACTGTGCCTGAATGCGGATTATTGCTAAATTTACGACAGTCATTGTGGACCATTTCAGACATGAAGCAACCCATAGCAGTGAAGAACTAAGAAGAAGGCTATATTTGACTTGAATATGAACAGAGCCCTTGGCTGTAATGAGTATATAGGCCTACATACACATTGCACAAAACTGACAAAAAAATCCTGTCTAAAACATAAAAGTGTTCGCTGCATGACATTCAGAAATTCGAATCGTACCGGCCTATTGTTCGAACTTATTTGATAGTCATTTTGAATGTTTACATTAGCAATGACAGCAAAGAGAAAACACCATAGTTTTTAAGTATAGTCCTGTGCATGCTGTCAGTTATATATTAGATGAGAATAATCTTAAACTAAGCCCGTTATCATTGAGGTGCAGATCGGTTCTTGCGAGGGTCATATCGGTCCTATGGACCAAAATGACTTAGCCACTTTGGTCCTTGGTCCACTTTGGGCATTGAAAACAGACCGAAGTGGCGCAGGGTCGAAGTGGGTATAATTCAGTCAGAATAATGATGCACTGACATATGTTTTGGTTTCAGTTGTTTAAATTATTTCATGACTTCGAGATATGGGTAGCTGTTCGCAAAATTGACTAAGCTCCTCTCACTGTGGGCTGTAGCCAGGCCAGTAAGATTAGTGATGTAGGGTTAGGTTTAGGAATATTGTTGTGTTAGTTGTGTTGTGTTATGGTCAAAGAACATATATTGGGAGGTGCTTCCTTAACGCACAGTCCTTTTTGCTAATGATATTTTTTGAATGACATTGATGATTGTTGCAGATGTATTCCGTTAGTGCAAAGATCGTGAAGCCTCCTGGCGAGAAACCAGATGAATTTGAAGCCACAATATCACAGGTGACTAGTCAGCAACCGATAAACTTGCAAGTGAAGAAGATAATGCATAGGCCAGTGCTGGCCATACTGGAATTTTAGGTTTGTGTTATTTTCCGTCCACAGGGATGGAAAGTGCAAAAAAATTGCTATTTTTGTCTGCATGGACGGAACAGTGGATGCATGCACATGAACAGTGACTTGACAGCACAGCTGAAAATAGTGGCAAATTTTGGCTATTTTCAATCCCTATGTTCTAACATCAGCGACAATACGAAGCTGTCATCATGTCATTTCATGTAAGAGGCTTAAGACTTTGTTGAAATGCTACAATTATAACTGTCCACATGAAGGGACATGTGCTGGTATTTTCTTTCTTAATTTATTACACCTATTTACTGCATACATATTTGTTGAAGTCTGTGTGTCCACAGTTTAGTTAACAATTTCGTCTTAACTTTTGACTTAGATGAAGTCGGTGTCGAGAGGTCAAGTTTGGTCTTGTCTCTACTGGACTTAGACCAGACATTTGATTAAGACTTTGTCTTAGACTTTAGAATTACTGAAACTCAACTTCATCCAATATCTTGTGTTATTTTATCGGAGTCATGCAAGATGCCACCAAGTGTGTCTCCATGTCATAGAATAAAGGTGAATGGGCCTACTTGCTGTGGAAGATGGACATCAGGTGTGCAGTAACCAGACCTTTGTCCCCCCAGACAAAAGTCCCCCTAGGACTTTCATTACTCCAGTTAGTCACTCCACCCCCTACTGTAAAGCAATACGTAATAATTTTACACTTTACTTTATGGTAAATTCATACAGCATGCTCCTATCATGTGTGGGTCACAGTAAGGCATATTAGTTGAATTGCAGTTGACACTGAAGACTGGCTTCTCTAATTTAAGTTATCTTTTATGAAGTCTTCACAATGCATAATTAAGGCAACTACATTCTACACAGTTTTGAAGGTATGTGCTGGCAGTAGTAGCAATACTGTAATGATAGTACTAATTACATGTGAATTTATAAGACTCAGTAAAAACATGGTCAAAGTAATTGGACAAAGGTTGAACCAAATGACCCCGTGCACACGGCACATGGCGTACACTGCACGTGCCACCCCTGATTACCCCCACTGTGAAGTCAAGCTGGGGTCGTTTGGTGCATATGTGACAGACAGACACCGCCAACATCGGTAACAATAGTCTGCATCTCATGCATTTGATGCAGCCTAGCATGGCCTAATTTTGCATAGTTTTCGTTAGCGCCCCCCCTCTGTATGCACACCAAATTTTAAGTCTCTAGCTTCAGCTATTTCGAAGATGTGAGGGGGTCCCAAAAAACTGGGCCTCCTCACCACCTCTGTGGGGGGATCAGGACCCGCGTCTAACACAGTGTTCCGTGGGCCCCCAGGAGTGTTCACCCTAAACAGCATCTTGATCTGTGTTCAGCCATTTTTGCACAGTGAAGCCGGGATGAGCCGTGTGACAGACACCGCAAACATCGGTAAGAATAGACTGCATCTCATGCGTTTGATGCGTCCTAAAAAGTGAAACTGACCCAACCCTAGTTATTATGTGTTATAAGAAACTAAATGAGCATGTTGCACTCTAAATTAATACTTTTATGTATTTGCAGGCTCTGCTGGATCTGCAGATGAACAGTGACTTAAAAGCACAGTTGCATGATCTAACATTCACTGCAGCTAAGGTAACATGTTAAATATTAATGCTTTATGTAAAATGTGTGCATGAAAACGCTAGGTAAAGGTGAAGGTACACTTGCTATAGTGCCTCAGTGAGAACCTCACATCAGAAGTACTAAGGTATGGCACCCATTGTCGAGGGTTCCTGCAGTGTTACCTGTACACACGTACATTTATCTGTGACCCGTCTAGAGCATGTCCATAGTGCTTGAACCTGCTTCCATTGTGAATGTGTTTTCGAATTCGTTGGATTTTAGATTTGGGGAAAAGTGACGGACTCCATTGATTCATATTCGGATTGCGACACAACCCATGTAGAACTTATCAACATGGTGATATTGTATGCAGCATGTTCCACACATGCAGCTGTAAGTGTAAAAAACATGGTGCTTTGTGTCTGCGTTCATAAGGAGATTGATGTCCAGAACAAAAAGGCGATTGTCATCTTTGTTCCAGTTCCACAACTCCGTGCTTACCAGAAGATCCAGACACGACTTGTTCGAGAGCTCGAAAAGAAGTTTAGTGGCAAGCATGTCGTATTTATTGCCCAGGTATATACATTACATGGAGCCAGGCAGTTGTATTTGTTGAGTAGTTTTTTGGTTACCACGTGACTTTTGACTATTATGTCATGACAGCTTTATTAATTTGACGTCTTTGTTCATTTGACATTGTTAACTTTTGCCAGTAATTATGATGAATCATTGTATTTGGTTACTTTTACAGTTTGACGTAAATATATTTATTTGGCTTAAATTTTGAAGTCTGTGTAATGTGCATGTGATGTGTAAGTGTTAGGGATGTCATCAGCACCAAGTGATTTGCATGAGCGAATGTTGTAAATACTGAAAAGTATATTGTCGTGAATGTGAAAACTATGTAAATGGATTTGAGTTTGTGAATATTATTGAACTGCAGTTCCTGCAAGTAGTTATTTTCTGCACCATACGATCCTATTTGGATGATCATCAGCCATCCAAATGGTTTAAAGTAGTTGCTATATAAATACTGGCTGGTCAAAGTGACTTGCTTGCTCGATATATGAACAGTGAGTTTCCAAGCAGTCGGGACATTGATTTTAGTGTTTGTACAGATTGTTTTGATATTGTGCAACTTTTGTGAACTTGCTTGGTTTGCTTGCATTGAAGAGACGCATCCTTCCGAAACCGACGAGGAAAACGAGGCGTAAGAATAAGCAGAAGCGTCCGCGGAGGTGGGCTGTTACTTCTATTGTTAATTATAATTGCAATGTTTAGGTAGTAAAAATAGACACAGATTACATTTTTGGATTAAGGCTGCATCGTCATTGTGATTGGTAAAGTAAAAGTAGTTCTTCCCGAGCCACGTGGCCCATGGGGCAGTGCTGATCTCTATTTCTGTAGCCCTCAGTCAGACACCAGCTTACACCGTGAGATGACGGATACATGGCTAGTTCAACGCATGATGTGTCTGTTTACTCCTAGCCATTAGGTCGGTATCAAATTATACTGCGTGGTGACAGAGGCACATAGGTGTAAATTGCTGCATAAGGTGACTACGCAGCCTTCCCTTGTGACTGTGAGACTTGAACCTGCGACCTACTGATCATGAATCTGATGCCTTACTGAGTGAGCCAGCACACCACCTGTGATTATGTGATTTTATTGAGTAAAATAAATATATTTGTCAGTCTGTTTATGGCTGTATTTTACTGAGGCTTGGCTTAAAAAACTACAGGCATGTTGTAACAGCTGTGACTTCTGCACAGATTGGTGTGTATTTGTGATACTGGTGAATAGATTTTGGGTTCTGTTTGTCAATGAGGGATTGTTGCACATGCTAGGTTCCTGTAGTCACAGTCAATGCTGAGGTTGGTTCCAAGGCATGGCCCATTGTACAGCCCGATCTTGGGCAATGGTGTTACGAATGAATAAGTGTTGTGTAGTGACTGACATTTGAGTAATAGGAAATGCCTTGTAACTGTAAAAAAAGATATCTTAGGTCTTGTAAGTTGCTCAGCTTCGGCTGCAAGTTTCTGTGGTGACAGAGGCCCATATCATGGTTCCATCAACTCAAAATGGTTAGTGGCACTTTGGTACAGCATGCCTCCTACCTTTGGCAGTGCAGCACAAGCGCTGTCAAGCAGGCTAGGCCTGAACAGACTATATATACACCATGTCACATTTTAAAGAGAACAAAGGTGTGGGTCCTCTATACCTGTCTCAGAATTTAATCTTGTACATAGCATGCTTGCTGTTACGCCAATTTTACTAAAGCTTATGTCCCATACAGGAATTAAACCTTGTCACTGTGAGTTATCAGCCAGTTCAGCGTAGCAGGCACTGTACCTTATGAATTGGCCTGGACAACAGTAACATATACAGGCATTAGATTTTGGACTGTTAATGTGCAATTGTCATTGTTTGAATTGTTGACATTGCATGACATTACTTCTGTTGTGTCTGTAAGGCGGTCTGTCACACAGCTTAACATGGCTTCACGGTGTAAAAACAGCTGAACAGACCAAGGTCCCATTCTGGTGAAGGCTCTTGGGGTCGAAGGAACACTGTATTAGATAGGGGTCCCAATTCCCCTCCATGGAGAGGGGAGGGGATTCAATATGGACTTCACCAAGTTACTTTGTCCACTAGTTTTCTAAGTAACTCAGTGTGAATTTCAGTCGGACGTTGACTGCCGTGCATGATGCCATTCTGGAAGATCTGTGCTACCCATCAGAAATTGTTGGCAAACGGATTCGCATAAAGTTGGATGGCACACGGCTCATTAAAGTGCATCTGGACAAGTCTCAGCAGACAAATGTTGAACACAAGGTGAGTGGTATTTGTCTTGTGCACTGTGCTGTTGTTTGCTGCCAGTCATTTTGTTTGCGAGGTAAGGCCTCATTTAGATAGCATTGACAAATCTCTATCATGTCTAACTTCTGCGGGCTCGTCTCAGCTTGTCGGTCCATTTACATTTACTTATTATGGGCTTGTCGCCTTGGTCTGTTTCCATTTTTCATTGCAGTGACATGGTGGACAGTTTTGAAATGTGATGATCCACAGTTGGCAGTGAGTCCTTGTATGTTACGGACTTGGTCGCCAACACAGTGCGGAGAAAGTGTTCATCCTTGAGAATATGCCAAATCTATCCATTATGCTTCCAACACTAACGTGTTTGCACACATCAATACATCTTCATTGTGTCGTATTCTGCAGAGAGAACCCATGATGTTGCAGTATGTTAGATTTTCTGTGGATGGGAGAAAATTATCCGAGCGTCTTAACAACACATGGAACTGAATTGTAAAATTTCTCATATTAAGGTGGTTAAGTGTCTACAGGTATTGCGATACATGCAGTTAGCATGGGATAATTAGTGCAGTTATTGTGAATATTGACACCCATCCTTTGTTATGTTGGTTATTGTAGCTTGACACATTTGCCGCTGTCTACAAGAAGTTGACGGGCAAAGATGTCATCTTTGAGTTTCCAGAGTTCGTGTTGTGAATGAACAAAGTAGCTTTGCTTGTCACTGGACTGTGATGTGTGCTGACATGATTATCATTTGGTTGATGAATAACAACAAAAATCAATGTATTGGTCTTTCGCGTGCTTATATGAATATTAGCAGTAGAGCCATAATGATAATACAGTAGTGTGTTAGTAATAGTAGGCAAGTGCAAGGTTTTCACAGGTTGTTGAAAATCCGAGTTTTGCGGTCAGTTTTCAATGCGTGAAGTGTTTGGGGCTGTCTTGCTTATTCTAATTTTTTCATTATTTTAGTAAGATATTGTTA
>Ga0126335_1002616_pt1 | contig 10871 bp, 7 predicted proteins | sample OlaspJWI45metaG_FD_108409 | JGI IMG/M metagenome (GOLD analysis project Ga0126335, IMG submission 108409) | Marine gutless worms symbiont microbial communities from Oahu, Hawaii - Olavius sp. 1 OAHU.JWI-45 metaG | ecosystem: Host-associated > Annelida > Digestive system > Unclassified | place... | reverse complement strand
GATGGATGGATGGATGGATGGATAGTAGTAGTAGTTTTGAGTTTTGAGTGCAGTGTTCTGTGCTGTGACAATGTGCTGTGGTAGTGAGAAGTTTACAACTGTATTAGTTTCTATGTAGTCTGTTTTTTGTTCCTGTCTGTCTGTTTTTCTCTCGTAGTTGTGTAGCTATGGACCTTGTTGTCTGAAATAAATATATTGATTACAGGAAGCAAATTTCCTTGTGACGCTTTAAGCTATCGAGAATTAGATCCGACTAGAAAAATGTGACAATTAAGACGTATTGCCATTTATAGTCGCCAGCTCTGGGCGCCCCAAAAGACACGACGTACTAAATCGCAGTACGCCAGCACGGCAGCAACACGACACCTCTAATGGACGACAATCGTTCGTAGTGACTGAATTCATATCAACAGGCATCAACAACTACTGCCTTGACTGCAGACGGCGAAACCAACTCCACTGCCTAAAGTGGCTCACGTGCACATATCGCCAGCCCCCTAAAACTTTCTTTAGGCCGTAAGCGCCATAATCGCCATCCCGAAATTTGAAGACAGGTCACGTGATTTAGGTTACGCCCTTTTGACCTAGTTTTGTAGTTGTAGTTAGTAAGCATAGAAAGTAAGCGCACCAAATTTGAAGTTTCTAGCTTCAAACGTTGCAAAGTAAATAAGAAATTTGCACAAATTAAAAGTAAGTCACGTGACCTAAATGTCCCCTTTTGACAGACTTTTTTTTGCTCATTTTCTACTCTTTACAATCTGTCTACACGCTAAATGCTGAATAAGAGGCCTGTAGCTTTTCGGTGGAGGCGAAGTTGTCCTTCGTAGAACCAGAACGCAGATGGGCCCATAGTCCATCCTCCAGTGGAGCCCCTGGTATTCTTACCAGGGTACTATGAAAATCTCCGTGAGGATGTTAGAAACCTCAGGAGATCTTTAACTGCTATGTAAAGAACTTCACTGGGGTATAGAAAAGGTTTACCCCAGATTCTAGTTCTCACTGCTCCATAGTGGCCGCAGTGGCATAGGTAATGTAGGGCTGTTTCATCAGCCTCATTACAGTTACCGCACTCAGGGCTGTTTACAAGCCCCAGAACACTAAGGTGTCTATTCAGACAATTATGACCTGTATAGACACCTGCAATCAGCCTAAGCATCTTCCTTGGTAGACGCAGCATTTCTTTGGTTCGTTGATGGTTCCAAATGTGAAGATACCGCCGATTGTCGCAGCGTAAAAGTATACCAACGCTTAGAACCGATGTGTGGCACGAATAAATCGTATAGACATCTCCACCAGCTTTCCCCTATTTTTAACAGAGGGTCAAAAAATGCGAAATTTTGTCACGTTTTTCGACTCCACTCGCATTCCGAGCGCTCTGATTTAAAAATGGGGTAAAAAATCAAAAATCTATAACAATAGCATATAGCGCCTTGTCTGAGCTGTTTCGCTGCAGACCCCGTCCAGCTAGGGCCCCCAACTCTGAGATCCGTTTGCCCAATTGGGGCCCCTAAAGTGCGACAATTGGAAAAACGGTTACATCGCTCTCTCAGCCACATGTGGACATATTGCGCGCAACTTTCACAAGATGATACTCTGTAGCTCCAGGAAAGCTGCGGAATGGTGAAAATCCAAATCCACTAAAGGTCGAATCCAAGATGGCGAACGACGCCCTGATTTTTCATATACGGACCCCGATATCTCTCGAAAGGCTGACTTCAAATTTGGTCTGTGCATCGACTACGAGGAGCAAGTTTGACGGCATGCAAAAACTAAGTCAAAGGAAACCTGAACCGGTTTATGTGACCTAAATTTAAATTTACGGATCCCTGTAAATATCTATCGAACGGCTAAAGCTGTAAGGTTCAAATTTAGCGTGTAAGAAGATGGTAAGGGGTAGAATATAACCAGCGTAAAAGTAGGTCAAAGGAATCATAATCTAGGTCACATTAACCTACTTTTAAATTTTGGAATTTCATCTAATGTTTCCGGAATGGCTAAGCTACAAACAAAATTTGATAGGCACATCTATAAGCGCAAAACTAGGTCACAGAGGTTAAAAACTAGGTCACGTGGCTACATTTTAAATTTGCTGATCACTGTGAATAACTCTGAAACGGTTAAAGCTGCAAGCTTTAAAAGTTATGTAGGACCCGAGCCAGTGCCACCTGTACCCACTAGTGCGGTACAGTCTCAGCTGCAGGCCTGGACCCTAAGAGAAACACAAACTCGCTGGCAAGATCTGTGCGAACTATATATAATATAAAGCTATGAAAACTTCAACCAGAAAACACAGATAAAAACTTGTCAAAAAAGTTGTAGAAGCGACTCACGTCTTCACGGCGGGTGTCTACAAAATAAACACTCAGAGGCAAAACATATAGCCAAATGGCCGGTTCAGTTACTGTAGCAGCCAGTGTCTTTAACCGACTAGACCACAAGGCTTACTGTTGCTCAGAAATCTTAGTTTCTTTTTCGGTAGTAGCCGGGACCATCGTCAGTATTGGTGTCCTGATCTAAAGTAGAGCAACTTCGTTGATCAAGGCCAAGGTATCGCACGGCCCAATAAAGCAGGCCGCCGCTTGCACACAACGCCAATAATTATTTGTTACTGCTATATCATTACATGAAAACTTTTCTAGATAAGTATGCTTTTACAAAAGTGTAAAATCAAACAGAACATTTAATAGAAAAGCTAGTGTTTAAATTAAAAGCATTACACGCTTTTGTAATGAGTTTAACTATTTTCGTGTAGTAGTTGTGATTTGTGTACTGTATATGCTCATTGTAATTTGCATTTTGTGATTTTGGCCCATGCCGTAATCAGGAATGATGATGATGATAATATGATAATCATATATACTCGTACTTATGCAGTACCACAAACTTTCCATATCAAGCACATACCGTTCGTAATTATGGATGTTTTTTAACAGTCAGCTGCAGTTGAAGCAACGTGCAAAGAAGTGGCGAACATTTTCTGCGTCAGTTGTTTCAACTTCGGAGCTCTGCAACTAGAAACTGATGCTGCATCTCAATATCGTGACATCATTCGTACGCCAGCTGCTCGAGTCGACGGCTGTAATTCTATTCTTATCAACATTCCAGTGTCAAAGATTATTATTATCAATGAGCTTAAATCGTCTGAAAATGAGGCAGTTGGACAACAAAGTTCTCTTTCAACTTATTCCGTAGTCATCTAGCACAACCCCATTTTATTTGTGTGAACTATATATCATAGAGCTATAAAAACTTCAACCAGAGGACACAGATAAAAACTTGTCAAGAAAAGTTGTAGAAGCGACTGACGTCTTCACTTCTTCTCTCAACGACTCATTAACAGGTGGAACAGCTTGTCACAGGAAGATATCGATGCACCCCTCCATAAACTCGTTCAGGAACTGCCTTAGAGAATACGTGATCGTCAGAGATGTCTGCCAATCTTAATGGCTGCATGATTACAGAAAAAAATAGATCAAGCACTGAAACAGCCAGTCCGGTGCATATCCGGTAAATATATGGAGTGTCATCAACAGTATCGGTATAAAGTGAAGTTAACTGGTGTTTTCACTTTTTGGGCCACTCTGTATTATTTACTCGCCAGATGTCAGCGCCACACTGCGACTCAAAACGCCGGCCGCGGACAGCACTATCTCAATATAATGTCGTCCAAAATTAATATTTTTGATAAAAAAGACTTATAATCCAATTTAACTTTTCGTTCATTGTTTCTTGGCAATAATAAATTTACAATACAAAACTCGTTAAGATTATCCATAGACTATGTAACATTTGCAGTTTTTTTTACAGTTTTATTCTTCATTCATGTTGTATGTTCCTAATTTTAACAACTTCAAAGAGGCTTGCCAAGCTCTCTGTTGTATGATAAATTTAATTTGGTTTATTTTTGTAGTTTCAAGATAGGCTTACTGTACCGGTACCTCCAGTGAACGCACCTTCGACGAAACAGAGCTTCAATTATATTTGTATGTGTGAAGCAGCGTTCACGTAAGCGATAAACAGTAGCTACACGTGTTGACGCCGCATTAGTCATTCAACGCAAAACGCAAACACGTTTCACCGTCTAAGACAACTTTTACTGCGACGAAAACTCAACAAACGCAAACCAAACGTCTACTTGCTGTACACCGCTCTAGACATTCGTAACAATAATATTTTACAATACGTAACAGCGATATTCTGTGAAGAGGTCACAACACACACGCACAGCTCAGAGAAACGGGATAATCGCATTCCACAACCATAAAATGCCGCGGTCGGAAAGCGTGTTTAGTCGACGTTCATTAACGTTAACAAAACGCATGAGCATTATTATAGTTCAGAATGTTCATCTAAACAAGGCTTATGCCTGAATTACGCAGCATATATTAGCCTATTAAGGAAGGCGTTCTCAAAAACTGATCTTCAAAATAAAATGACTGAAAGTAAGTAAACGTTTCAACATTTTCAAACTAAACATTAGCGTTCAGATATGATTTTTCGCAGTGACAAAATTGCTCTTACAGTATTTGTGTGGTAAACTAGTCGCCAAATGTAAGCAAACGCAGGTAAAGTTCTTGCACCCGATATAGGCCTATAAGCAAGTTGCACACTGAAGACAGAAAATTATCAGCTAATACGCTACTGCAGCCAGCAGCCCAGACACGTATGCACAGCAAACTGGGGAGTGAAAACAAACAAACAAATGCAGACACTACAGTACTAGACAACAATTCATTTAGTTCACCGATCATACAAACGTTGTCTCGCAAAGAAAAAGGCAACACGCATAGAGAGCCTTCTATCGAACAATTAACGTACTAGAGAACTACAAAGATCCTATGTAAACAACGACAAATTAGAGTTGTTCTATAATTAGTTCAGTACAACATGCAAGTCATCATGGTGAAACAGTCGCTGCGACCGTCACAGTCGCCGACATCGTTGCTGCAAGAAGATCACAGATGTGCATGCGAATATACCAGGATACGTATACGGTGCACCGAAATTCACATTACTACACAGCCTCAACTACATGTGGAAGCAGCAGAGATTAAAGGACAAATGATTATGCAACAAAGGCATCGAGCCGCAGCAGTACGTATGAAGTTATAACGTTTAGATAACAACCTGATATCATTTCAAATAACAAACGTGGTTTCGTATTATGGCTTTTTAATTTTAATGGCCTCATAAGCGGCATCTTTAATAGATATACCCGCCTTCAACCGAAGCTATCTAACGCTTACTAATGTTATGCAATTATAAGGTTGTAAAAGCAAAGTAAACGATCGTTTACACCTACAGCGTACTATAAACTTGCAAATCATTAGTCTAGTATAATCAGCATAAGTTGTTACGGTACATGTAGACACGCTAGAATTGCACTATGATGCTTGTCTTACATTTCTAAGGGACACACGTAAGATACCTCAAAAATTGAGTACCTGCTGTTATACCTTGTGATGTACCTTGTGTAGCCTCACTGGCAGATCATCTAAACAGAAGGCCTAGGGCTCAAAACAAAACAGAACAAGACAGATTTGAATGCGTTGATGCTAGGTGCATCCACTGTCCGCTGGTCCAGCAAATTCCGCCTGTTAATACCTTTGTTTGAAAAGGAATAGGCCTACTTGGTAATATCGCTATAGTGCACCTGGTTAAATGTTAAATGTCTGAAATTTGGGACACATACATTTGATTTTGTGTAACCGCGAACACACGCAGTCAGCGTTCAATCTACTGTCTTCATATATCTAAACCAAAAACCTAAAACCACGACATTATCTTTAAAAAATGAAAAAAATGATATTTGATACTGCTTTGGTGCGAAAAAATTACTATTATTGTAGTTATGAACAAGCAAACCAAAACACAACGAATGTTCAAGCAAACACAGCAACAACACAACTGCTAACAGAAATCGTCTCAAGTACGAACAAGAACAATAAAAACGCCAAACACGATGAAAGTTTTAACGTAACAACGATTACGATAACAAAGTTCGCAGTATTATTCAGAAACAATATATACTCGAAAGTGATCAACATGCTACCAGATTTTGACTTTAGTTCCTTTTACTTTGTTTCTGAGATGGGCTTTGAGGTCAAACGTCACCGACACCCTAATAACCTAAATTGGGGAAGTAACTGCTGTAACATTGATACTGAAAGACAATAAACAGTTATAAACATTAACTATTTATACATTTTACTATGTTCTGTTAATTTATCAATATACATTTTATTTTTAAAATGTACCTGTCTTCCATTACAATACTAGCCTACATTATAGTGACTTGAGCTGACTTTGGCCGACAACCTAGTCCAATACCAATGCTCTATAGGTATCTACTCTGCAGCACGCTACAGCGTCCACGTACAAGGCTGAGCCTAAACGTATACTGCAGTTACATGGTAACAAAAAACAACACTGATCGATATACTAAATCCAGAAACAATGTTCTGTCTACCACAATCAACAGACACATAACATGAAAGTATGCTCTTTGCCTCCTATGACTGGTTAGTTTTTCAACGGAATTGCTAGAAAGTTATGAGTGTATTTTTTATAAAAGACAAAAAAACTTGATGAGATTGCTAGGGTGCAAAAATTTGTTTTCATTATTACTCGCTGCTAAAATGTATTGCATGTTAGCAGTAAATTGACCGCGATGAAAATCCAGTTATTATGGGGATACTGCAATGAGAAAACCACTACAGAAAATCTTAGCCTACAATAGGGCCTTGTACGGCGTTCTTTTGAAGACTCGCGCCATCATTTTACAGCGCTTTTCTTTCTAAATTGCGTTTTTTATTATCACCCGCGTAAAAGCGTGATAATGTGTTCGGCCTCATGTGTCTAATGTGTTCCGGCTTTAACAGTTCAATGTCTTGACCTAAAAGCTTTAATTATGGCACGTAGGTACATCTATATATTATTATTATTATTATTATTATATAATGCGCTTAGTGTGTTTGTGTGTATGTTTGTCCGCTCAATACTCAGGAACGGGATGGGCCTTTGCCTCCAAATTTTTCGTGTAGCTCTGGAGCGCCACAGGGATTATTTTAGGCACAACAAATTTGAAGGCGTGGGTAAGGGCCAGAAAATTTACACTTTTTGTTTCCTGCGGCATCGGCGTAAGCCTACTGGGCGTACTGGGAACCCCTAGCCTACAGCATTGGGCAGCATTAGCTATAGGTTGGCATCGCCGCTGGAGGCGTTATACACTGCCCTGTCTAACTAAATGGTTACAATTCCCGTGATGGAAGCTTCCTGTTATACAATAGGCCTGGGAGGCGTTGGCGCTGACGGCCCTGCAGTATGGGCAGTGGGTAGCATGAGAGATTAAAACCATGAGAGAGATAGGGATAGGGCTGAAGACTCACGCAGTGCCCGGCTGGATTTCGTTCGCGTGCCTGACTGTATGAATGATTTAAAAGCGGGGGCCTTTGGCGGGCGAAAAGTGGGACGGGGCTGCCTATGTAATGCTCGACTGGAGGGCAGAATGGCTACTCATTATAACATTTTAGAATCAAGTTCAAGGTCATGGGTCAAAATCAAATGTCTCATGCATCGTACAAAAGCTGATCAAAACGATTCTGGACAGAAAGAACACAAAATAAACCTACTGACGACAGAAAGCAACTGCAGTCTAAGAACCCTCATCACGCAGTAAAACCGCACTTCTCAGGAAAACAGCATTAAGCAAGCAAACAACTATGTTCGTAACGAAAGCAACCAGTTTTCGCAGCCTAGAATCTACTTTACTAATACTATCCGTCCACAGGCGGTTGCATAATGCAATGAAATTAATTCGGTAGATGGTTTTATACGACTATGCAATGTAAACACTGTGAGCCACTCGGCACGTCACTAACTACTTGACACAGTGCCGGAGTGACTCGGAAACGGTTACTATGACGACACGTAACTAGGCAACCATCAGTTCTCTGAATCTGTAAATACGCGCATCTGATCGGATCTATCTATAATATTATTTCATTCAGAATAAGTTTTGCTGCAGTTATTAATTATTAATTATAGACCTGTGGCAGAATCTTGCATAAAAAGGGAAACAGGGACAGCTAAGTGGGTACACACGGGGTTCACTTGAACGTAGGTCATTAGGGGTGGTTGTACCCACAGCTGCATCGCCAAAGTCGTTCATTATAATGTACAAAGTTTGTTACCAAACTTGTAAACAGCACAAATACTTCAGCGCGATATAGCGTAAACCTAGCTAACACTGCTCTTGCGTAGCAGCGATCGCACAACACAAAGTTTCAACAACAAAAAACCGATACTTTTGTTTTCTCTTATCTTCTAGGAAAATAACCATCAAATTCTCATAAAAATATCAGTAAACGTAGCTGATTAAATGCAGACTTTAGCTGCGCAAAAAGCATTACATTTGTGACTAAATGTTCTTTGGTCCTGGTGACGTAATTCTCTAGAAACTCGTCCACAACCATTTGTATAATATTCCCACACATTATAAAACGAGTAGCAGAATAGATTCCGTGACACATTAATGAATATGGTTTTTTGTTATGCGTTTATATGTTTTTGGAAAATAAAATTAAAGCTGTTTAACAATACTACTGCGCCATCTGCAGAGATTGCAGAGACGCTTCGAGACACAAGAGTGCATTAGGAATAATTCTATACACTACACGTGAGCGAAAACATATAATATGTACAGACTCGCCGCGATAAATATGCAAAAACACTCAACGAGCAGTGGACAAGTCCCGCACGAGTCGCGTTGGTGGAATGTGATCACTAATCTCGAGCAGCATCAATACAGCGACGTCCACCGCTATACGCTTGACAAAGAGATGTAGACAAACACACGAATGTACAGGACAAATATTGCTAACAATGACTTCAGAAAACGATTACACATAGATAACGACAACAGGTCTAGAAGAAAAAGGGTCACGATTTCTATATTTAAAAAAAAATCAAATTTATGTACTACAGATTGCAGCAATGATTTTGCAGCCTGCACTAGCAAACTGCGTAGTCTTGCGAGCATTTTAAACAAACGGTTAAACCCAGTTATCAAAAGATCGTGAATATGCTTTAATCTCAGATCAATAAGGCGATTGGCGGTTCCGCTATTTTTGGGATACAGTTGCTATCAGCAGCTTGCAACAAAAAGAATGTTCCTGCTAACGACCTGTTTACGCGGTTACACAATTGTCAATCGTTACAGGGAGCAATTCAACATATGCTACGGAATGAAAGAGACACTACAACGTGATCTGAGGGTAAATATTACAACGACATGGGTAATGATGATGATGATGATGATGATGATAATAATAATAATAATAATAATAATAATAATAATGGTATGAAAAACTGCGCGGGTCGAGGCCGAGCGCCGACCGACCCAGGTGTCTTTTATTGCATGAATATTTCGCGCGTCTTGGCGTCCGTTGTTCAACAGGTGCGCTGGCACATCTATCTGAAGACTGATGCCTTAGCAGGCGTCTCTTAGCAGCGGGCGGCGATCGGCTGCGGCTGCTGCGTGGACGAGGAATTGGCGTCGACGACGGAGTATCGGGCGTGCATCGAGTCGCTGGAAGTGAATGACTGGCGATGCTTGTACGGAAGATGCGACACGGCACTAGCCGCAGTCGTGCAACTCTCTTGGAATGCATTCGCCACGCAGATCTGCACATGCACGAAACACCTCTAAATGTACAAGTAACGGACAAAGCACCAAGGGGTCGTCAGCAGAGCTGAAGTTGTGAACGCCCTTGATATTTGTGTGTGTTTCGTCTTACCATGTGAACCCCAACATTCAATGGGCATCAACCATTTCTTTGGCGTTTTATTATCTTTACGTGCGGTAGATTAAACTGGCTCAGATGGCTTTTGGCCGCACTATGATAGCCTATAGTTTTACTTATTACTTACTTATTCTGCAAACATGCTTAGTTTCATGTCCCCCAAAATTGGACCAGTCCCAGCCACCTCCTTCCCACCATTCCCAGTAAAAATATAAAACATTAATCCCCGTAGCACATCAGTGTGCCAATTTTAAAATTCTTCGCTGTTGTGGTTCGAGAGAAATCAAGTACCAAGTGGAGAAAAATGCAAGAAATCCGGCAGTAAAAGCATCATTTGCAATTCGGTATTGATCGCCCCAGAGCTTCAACTCGGCTGACGAAAGCGTGGAAGCTGAGCTTATCGTAAGGTTATAGCCGGTAAAAAAGTCTCTCTCTGTGTGTCTGTTAGCCAGGCCACACAAATAAAAAAAACTGCTAAACAGTGATCTTGCGTGCCCCGACCAACAGATAAACCCCGATCACAAGCCGAACACCAGGTCGCTCTGTCTGACCTTTTTTACTTTTAGGTTATCGTTGGCTTCTCCGCATGGCGGCGTGTAGCTTACTTCACTTTATTGGCATTCGCTGGGTGCGCCACCGGCCAGCTGAGCTTCACCGCCATGTCAAAGTAGATATATTGGATTTATGCAAATTCGGTAATGTTTCCGTTCCTCTTCTTTATACATTAACAGGACCTACCGTGTATTCAGCACGTAAAATATCTAGTGCTCTTTAGTTGTAGATCTATACAGGAATTTAGAATTTGATCATTACGCGGTAAATATATTCTTATATTCTTCAACAAAAAGTTTTACTTTTTACTTCCCAAAATAGTGCAGCAAGACACTCAAGCTGTGATGGGAAATATTACACAATTCCACCTGGGAGACAAATCAACAACCTTCGCTACGCTGATGACACGACTCTTCTAACTACAACCGAGGAGTCCATAAATGATATGGCTGTTAAACTAGTCAATGAGAGCAAGACATCCAACATGTTGTTTAATGCAAAGAAGACAAAGATCAT
>Ga0126335_1002615_pt1 | contig 10873 bp, 9 predicted proteins | sample OlaspJWI45metaG_FD_108409 | JGI IMG/M metagenome (GOLD analysis project Ga0126335, IMG submission 108409) | Marine gutless worms symbiont microbial communities from Oahu, Hawaii - Olavius sp. 1 OAHU.JWI-45 metaG | ecosystem: Host-associated > Annelida > Digestive system > Unclassified | place... | reverse complement strand
GTGTATTGAATTGGCCGTTGCCACTGCCGACTAGTGTGTAGTTTCTGACAGTGACAGAAGTAGTTTCTCTCAGCATGACGGAAGTACTCACGAAAACTACGAAAAAGCGTGAAATTTTTCTTTTTACGAAGGCCTCTGAAGCTGAAATTTGCACACGCGTTCACCGTTCGTCGTCAGTATTTGACGTCTTTCGCTGGTCTCCATTTTGAAAATTAGCCAGGATTGACAGGGTTAGATGCTGCCGATGATCGGCAAAACAGCAAATTGTTAGTATCTAAAACGCCGCAACATCCGAAACACGAAACAAGCTAAAAGTAGATCGTGACGAAGGAATAATTGGGCATAGGTTAATGTCGTATCACAACAGTAATTAGTGCACTGCAGAATCAACAGGTAAATAGTAGACAAATTGAATGTATTGTTCTATAATGTGAACTTTGTAATAATAATACTAGTCAAATTCTTCTTTTTTAGTGTTATAAATCTGAAATAAAAGTGCGGTTTGAGCGAAGTAATAGTTAAAAATGGTGGCGGGAGGATGTTGGAGCAGCCGCTTCTAATGAGCTCCAGGCTAGCGCCCGGAGTTTAGGTTTGCTAATGGGTTATAATAGTTAGTCCTTCAGGTACCATGCTACCAATGCCAAGACAGTATTCTACCTCGCTATTATCACTAATTAAGTCAAAAAGTTGTAGTGTCTGTTCTGTGATGTTAAGTTGTATATTCTTCATTGGTGAAGAAAGCAAATGTTTTCCTACCATATAATCAATATGAACATGGGAGCCAGCTGATCTTGATCTATCAGTGGGACAGACCGCTCCCTGCTGTCGACATTTGTCATAGACCTGGCGTTTTTCGGTTACCACTTCACAGCTACTGTACCATTTCAGCTGCTGAGAACCATTTTGTTAGAATACTGGTTGGTGATGGTGGCGCACACACGTGAACAACTTGTGCAAGGTCACAGTCTGATACTATAGCTAAAATGTTGTGTGGTAGGCCTTGAAATTTATTTTTAATTGAACAATGAATTCTCATTTCAGCGTCTTTAACAAATGACGATCTTGTCCGTGATAATCAAGATGATGCATGTGACTGTGTTGCAAAGTTAACGATATTGTCAATATTATATTGGTTGTTATCTTGTCAGAATGGGCTACACTCACACTGAGTAGTAAATACTTTTGTATTATCTGTACTGTATTACTTGTGTTCACTTTCCGGCATTATTGTCAATATTCTGGTTTATTTTCTGCTTATGTGTGATCAGTTATCTGACCTGTCGTGCTTGTCACATGCATTTACCAAGTCATGTACAGGCCCATAGGCAAGCATGAAATGGGGGGGGGGTGCTTTTTGTAAAAAAAGTGGACCTTACCCCCACAAACTGAAACAAAACTGAATCAAACTTTGCTTTTTTATTTTACATTTTACTTATTTGGGGGTGTGTACGCACCCAACGCACCCCCCCCCCTGCCTAAGGGCCTGAATGTATTTATGTTGATTTTAGCATACCTTTTGAGAACACTGTATTGATACAATACTTTATGTACTAAACTAATGTCTGTTACATTACCACAGTTTCATATCATTTATCCAACCATGTCCAACATGGTGTACAAAGTAAAGGTTTCACACAGCCACATATGGGCTGCCATACTGTCGCAGATTATCGTGTATACAAACAGGCTGTGCATACAGAGTAATGATTACTTGTGGACCAAACTAATTATTACAATTACTGTGCATTATGCTTGGTGCGAATGGTTTGTGCATGTACGAAACTGTACTGTACTCATTGGTTATGCAAGACATCAGGGCTTCTTAATATTTTACATTCAGCTGTGTGTGATAGTGCCAATGAAAACAGTTGGTTTTTACATTTCCAAAAACAAGTCTGTTTTTTCTCTTTGTAACTGTATTAGGAGTCAATGAAACGTTACAACGGATGTGTACAATACTCCAGTTCGGCAGCTTGCAACATTAGCTGTTGTGACTGAATTTACTAAAAGAACAGGTTGTAGAGTGTAGACTGAGATGAAATATCAACATGTAATTTACAGTTAAGCAGATGATAGCAGGTCGTTATTATGAGGTTTTCTGAAGGGTGTCCTGGTAGAGGCATGTGAGTGACTGCTTGAACTCGGTAATCTCGTCTTCCAGAGTGGCAATGCGGTCAAGCACGGCATTGAGGTGCTGCAGTCTCTCATTAACGAGTGGCTGCTGGGAGTCGTAGATGTCATACAGTTTGTACTCCACCGCAGAGAAGACATTCTCAGCCTGTAACAACGATAGACAGAAATTCGTTAGTGAAAACTTGGCTGCTAGAAAGGGCCGTGGGTGCGTGCAAGCTGGCACCTGCATAGAAACCAAACAGCAGGAAAGTCCATGGTTCATTGCTAATTGGACTTCACCATTATGCATTTTTGAAGAACACAGTACAGTGCAACACAGTACTGGGATACTGGCACAATAGTCTGTCACTGAAAGATCACACAGCTATACACCGTATGTACTAGGCAATATACATGCAGGTTCATGTGTCAGTCCATCTCTCTGTCTGCCATGCATTAATAAAATGATTGATTTTCATGCATGAAATGTAAAAAAAGTATTCAAAAATTACAGTTAAAAATGCAGACTGGACATGTTTATGTACTATACAATTTTAATCAGGGGGGTAATATCAATTCAGCGCCCTGTAGCAAAGGTTCTTGTTGGGGCATCACATAATTAGGGGTACCTAGATGTACATCGTCTTTATAAGGGCTAGGGGTGGGGACAGGTTCTTGGAGAAGCCTCCCCATTAGCTAAGCTAGGGGCATGAGAGCTCTGTAAGCAATACAAGCTACAGTACAGTACCAATATTCAGAAACAGACAAATTCCAAAAGCAGCTTTACCTATGTTGGCTACTATGCCAGACGTCAACGTCACTCAGAAGTCATAATGCGTTGTAATTGTATTTTACCAGCACACACTGTGCATGAATTGGCAACTGTTTTAAGTCTACAGTTTTTGTTGTTAATGTATATAACCTGGTTCCTTACCTGTTTCTCAAGGTCTTTCTTGAAATTAGCCATGGTCTCATTGTGCTGTTTCCTGCTGTCATTGATGTCTTCAACAATGTCATGCATTTTGGCTTCTATTACCTGTCGGCCACTTGCTTCAGCGTTGCTTGCAGTTCCAGGACTGTCATTCACTTCTGAGACTCCATCACTCAGCAGCTGTTTCATGCAAAATGACACAAATCAGCTTCAGCACAAAGTTCGGTCTAGACAATAATCAAATCCAGCAAACAGACGTGTTACAAAAGATTAAATTCTACTATACTCACGGACATTTATAGAGATAATTATACAGACTGTACTGTACTTTTACTACAAATCTATACCCTCATTGAAACTAAACTCAAGCATAAATGTATAATGCTTACAATGTTTTTGGTTAAAATTTCTTTTCCTATAACTATCGCCTCCAGTGTTCTTGTACATGCCGTACAAAATTCCCACGCTTTCTTATTTTTGCTAATAAACACTGAACTTCCGATATCGGACTCAGACGTACAGATATTCAACATGTCTACTTGAATAATAGTGCACTTGTCTGTTAATTCGCCCGATTTAATCTTACCGTTACTTACTAATCCCAACCCTACGGGTGAATTAACAGACAAGTACCAATAATGGTGAAAATGGCGCATTGCTTGGTAGAGTATGAAAAGTTCATTCCGCAGTTTTTACGCATGTAGGTCACTTGTTTAGATAACGTTCTAAGTATCGACGTATTTCCATAACCTTTTCCATGTCAGAAAACCAAACAGTAGTATTATATATATTGAAATTTGATGACGACACTTTCAGCGACCATAGAATATTTAATGAAAGTGTAATGCATGAATGTTATAATGTAGTAAGTAAAAGCAAGCTGTTCTTTTGAGGCTGAGCTAGAAAAAGAGAAAACAGAGATCTGAGAGATCAGAGACACTGAGATCAGACAATGTTAAACAAGTGGCCAAAATAATTTGGCGAAGGCTGTATCGAATACCCCCTCGATGTGTCACCCGTCTAACACAGTGTGTTCCGTGGTCCCCCAACCCCAAGAGTGTTCACTGTTCACCGCAAACAGGATCTGTTCAGCCACTTTTGCACAGTGAAGATGAGCGACAAACAGAAAGACTGGCCGACAGACTGACAGATACCGCGCACATCGGTAACAATAGTCTGCATCTCATGCAGCCTAATAATTAAATTCACAGAAGAGCGGATCCAGTAGATTCAGCGACAGTGTACAGTGTACTAAAGTACTATCGTATCAAGAAGTACAAATACAAAAGCCGTTAACTTCGTTCAAATAAAGCCCACCGGTAGGCCTACGTTACTGGCCTGCGCATTCCCGATATAGTTGCAATACTGACTATTAACTGTCTTGGCGGTCTTCATTGCCGTGATTGCCTCTAAGTAGATGAGTTCTTTCTGTTGTCTAGTTTTCCATTCACCTTGGCTTAGCGAGACAGCAGGTTATGCTGTTGATTTACGGCATTGAGTAAGCATAGCGCCGCTGTATGGCTGCTTATATTACCGTGCTGAACTGCGTGTGTTGTGTTGTGTACAATACATATGTTCCTTTGTGTGTTCTGTTATAATGTACTGTACTGCGTGGCAGATGTTAGGACTATTGCTGATTGTTCTTTGCTGCGGTCTGTCTGCAATTGTAATAAAGACATTATTATTATTTTTTAGCCCCTCGGTACTAAATTCCCGAGGGTAAAATATTGAAGAATAAGCAAGTAAAGGTAAAGGGTAAAGGTAAGTGTATAGCAGTTTGTATAAATACCTACACCGCTACGGGAAATCACTTACCATATGGGATCACAGTGTTACCTGCCACCCGGCTGGAACAGGTAAGTTGTTTCCCTGGTGTCTTAATTAAATGACATCCCCATCACTAAAGGGTCACTCAGAGGGTCTGTTGTGCATTCGGCCGTCTTAATTAATTAATTAATGGACTAGGGTTAGGGTTATGGTTAGGGTTCCGAGTCTAAAACGTGAATTTCGATGAAAAACCGAAAATTAAAATTTTTAATTTTTACAATTTGCCCATCACTAATTAGATTTTTTAATGACTATTTAATTATGCTAATTATTTCTACTTCCGGGCCAGTATCGGCCTTTATCTGCTACTGAGACTAGCAAATTTCAAGAACATGAACGCAAAAAGTGAAAGCCAATAGCACCAGCAAAGTGACAAGAAACAAACTTATGAAAAATGAGACTAGTTAGTAGCTAATAACCTGCGTCCATTGCAAGCCCATCTAAACAAATGCAACTGCAAGCGATTATGTTGTTCTGCCATGAAAATATCCCACAAGCCAGGGGGGAAACTCAGGGGGGATTTGGAAGACAATAGTTTATTATTAGTGATTCTCTTGTTGGTTATATAGTGTGATGTAGTGTCATATAGTTGTCTTCCAAATCCCCCCCTCACAAGTTTCCCCTTGGCTTGATTTGGATGCAGCTTGCATCCATCATTGTATTGCACAGAAGGCGCCGCTATAGACCAGTTTGCCCATCTCTCGCATCTTTTAGAAAACGATAAAGCTGAAAACATTAACGGAAAGGTGACCCACGTCTCTCACAGGTAACTTGTGCAGTTCATGCGGTCAGGTACAACGGCCACATGAATTTTTTTCAGAATATATGTCACAACTTCTGCAAATTCGTTCTGCACCGCACTGACTACCCGAGTCCTTTCATCTGCATGTACAAAATATCTGTGAACAAAATTTCAGCAAATTCTCTTCACTATTTCACATAACACGTATGTATAATAACGCACTGTTTGTGTACCCTGTTATGTACACATAGCAGATGCTACATGACGGAAATAACCAAACTGAGTTTTACACAGACACAACACACTGCAGTACCAATGGAACACTAGTCATGAACAAAATCCATGGATACACATCAAATGGCAGAACGTACACAATTATTGAGTTAGATATGTCACTTCACAAGTTCACAGCTACAATCTACCAATTATCTGAAACGAAATGTTCACAGTAGCTCAGAAAAATACTTTCTAACAGAAGGCTTTTTCCTGGGTCTCGTTTCTGCATTTTATTTAGCTTCAGAACAGTATGTGCTTTCGCACAATTTTCAACGATTTCCTATATTAAAACTGTCACAAAAATATGTACACATTGCCAGATATGAGTAAACAGCTACTAGAGCTACGTTTCTGTTCAATATCTTAATTAAACACACCACACAAAGAGAAAGTTATGACCACCTCAGTAGTCTATGCCACATTCTCTTCGATGCACACACTCACAGTAACACAGTTACAGCTTCAAATTGAAATCCAAAAACATTTCAAATTGATAATTAGTTTGAAAGCTCAAGTGTAACATGTTACATCAACTGACAGCACAAAACGACAGTTCGCTGCATCACAAGACATTTGGGTGACTTTATAAACAGAAGACTATCCAAACTGGATTACTGGTATCCGAGTGAATTATCTGAACAGATAATCTCCGAGTCTGGATATTTTGCACACATTTTCATTGCATCTTATTGCAGTTATGTCTTCAGAAACATCAACATTTTGACATTTTTGTCTTTTACATGACAAATACACATAAAACCATATAATAATAATAATAATAATAATACAAAATTTGTAAAGCACCGTGTTGCCATGGCTTCAGAGGCACTATGTAAAATGTCACACTTTACATAGTATGTGTAAATATTCTACAGCTAGCATGAGAGATAATCCTGAATGCTTGTCAACAGTTCCAAAATTAATGCTCACAGTTTCTCACAGTCTGAGGATAATCTTTGAGATAATCTTTTTTTATCAAGTGACCCACTGACAACATAACAGAACACAGTGAAAACATACACAATATTGCTAGACTCCTATTCATCGACAGATACGTAACAAGAGTCACTGTTCACAATTATGTGTGTTTGCAAAATGTTACTAAACAGACACATGTCTAATAACAGAAACTGCAAGAATCACCCAACTTTTAACCAAAACAGTGTATGGTGATTAAACCCTTATTGTCTCAAAAAAAATCCACAGCCACAAACAATTTTGTTGAGGTTTAGCCTCTGACACTAAATTGATGTCCATTAGTATTCACAGTAAGCAAGCATTCCTTTCCTTGAAGATGGACAGCCATCTAATTACTGTGTGCAAGACTGCTAGCCAATGTGCCCAGGCCTCATAGCAGATTAACAATGGGCCGCTTTAACACACCCGATTCTCTCCAGCATCATCATTAGCTCCAAACTGTATGCAACGGCCGGAGCTTGCTACTGCACCATAACCACAACAAACTGCATGCCTCAATTCTTCAACAGAGAAATGACTCCGTGAAACTGGTATGGCCATCTGTCCCTCGGACAGCCAGGTCGATGTGTACAGCACCTGCTGGGAATGGACGGTGGGCAACTGATATAGACATCTAATCACTCCATGGCCTTGACAATATCACACAATCTTGAAGCTGAATTTGTACAAAACTAAACTGCAGCAAGGGTTAGTCCAAGACAGCAGCACAGGTGCTTCCATCTCTCCCATTACAAGCTCTACTGAAATTGTAGGCCAATCACTGAACAGAGAGAAACAGGGCAAACAGAGACGGAAATAACGGTTTGTTATCCTTCCTGACTTACAGCATCCCTGATGACTTATAGCTGCTCTGACCAAGCTCTTATTACAAAGCAGCCGGCACTGGGCCATTACAGGGTAAAATTCTATTACATAGCAGCACCTTCACTCTGATACATCAGGTGGACAGAACATGTGGCAGATATATGCTATGGTAAGTCATCGCAGCAACTGCCTGTAGGTTTCGGAGGCGAGGAAACGTGGATACGAGTCTCGTTGCATCAACGTATAAATCTGCAGCTGGGCGTCATCAAACACTTGTCTTGTTGGTTTCATCATGTTACGGTTGATAACATCTCGGACCTTCGCATCAAGACTCACCTACAAAAAATCACAAACTTTCTCATATAACAGATCAAAACCAAAATGACGAAGATCACAAGTAAATGGGCCCAACTTATAACATTAAACTGTGTCCGAGAGGAGCACATACCTGTATGCAGCCGCTTTGCTGCTCTTGTAACCATGATATTAACCCAATGACTTTGAAACTCGAAAGTGACCTAGATATTCCGAAAATGTACCTTCACATCAAAAATGAAGTTGCTAGGGTAAGGCATTCAAAACTGTTAATGAAAAATACAAAAATATATCTCAAGGTCAAAGAGCAAGGTCAAATGTCACCAATGTCCAACAACTTCCAGCATTCATCATGGGGCATATTCCTACCAAGTTACATCAATTTCTGACCAGTAGTTTTCAAGATTTTCTGCAGACAGACAGACTCACAGACAGACGCCGCCAACACCAATATTTGCTCGCAGCATAGCTGGTGCGCAAGTAACAATCTCTAAACTTTCTGCAAATACTCTGTCAGAGCTTCCAATGCGTATCACAAATATTTCCCAAGTAAAAAATTGTGACCTATTTCCGAAACTTCATTACTGTAAAACCGTTCTAAAAACATTATTGCAAAGTGGCAACAGAACATTTCTTAACCTATAAACCTCTGTCCTGGCCTGCTATGAATAACAAATAAACTTCATTACTGGCAAACAGCGAAATCTTTTGACTGGTTTCACATAATGCTTCCCATTAAATGACAACTCAACTGTTGATAAAGAAAAGGCATAACTTCACTTCAGAAGTCATCCAGCATCACCTAAGAACAATACACTGATGAAAAATTACTTCATCAAAAAGGTGCACAGATTTACAAACTTTACAATGTGCACTTGCTCCCCCACAGCTCTGCTAATGGCTACAAACAGCATGACAGCTGACAGAACAGACCTCAGTTGGAGAAATTATAGAGATGTAGTCTTCATAAATTAATCGTGCTTTATCTTCAACTCTCTGTGTATTTTCTTCTTTCTTCAAGTCCTCACATGCGAGCCAGAACAAAAGGTTCTCTTCGCTGAACTCGGAGCGGAGGAATTCACGAAAATACCGCCGACCAACTGTGCAGCAGACATATACATTCAGACATGATCCAGTCAGTTCAATTACACTGCAGTGGTGGCATGCTAGTGCAATCGGTAAAATGACTCCTAGATTGCAGGTTTGACTCGGGCACAGCTATGTTAGAGGCTTAGGCAAGTTATTTACACCTATGCCTTTGTCAGTGCTTTCAGCATAAATAAAATTAAAATCAATTTCATATATATCTGCACAGTTGTCTTTATCTAACAATGATTAATGCTAGAAACTGATCTTTTAACTGTTGCAAATGCAGAACATTCACTCACAAAAATCAAAAGCAGTACAAAATGCATCAGTTATTCTCACGACGCACAAACGTCAACCAGAATTAACAACCAAACTAGCACCACACTTACCACTGCCAAACATTGACACCTTATCAAATGACCTGGCAGTTAATTTTATGAGCAATCAGAATTTACAATGACATAACAATTCCACCATTACTGCAAAATGCTTACCAGTGCTAGACATGACTTTATCAAAAGACTCCGCCCACCGCTGCACCTCCTCAGCAGTAGGATTACACCTAAAACAAAAAAACTGAAAATATGACAGATATGCAACTGCTGACAATAATGCGGCGGTTGCAATGCATTCTTCATAACATAGTAGATGCCAATCTGTGCTCCATGTGCGCAAGTGCAGAGTACTGTGTTTTATGTCAAGCAGTAACTTACGCGAGTCACTGCCAAGACTGCATAACAAGGGCATCAGATCTAGATCAAGACCACAGCAGCAAAATACAAGCACGGGCAAAATTAAATTTGCTTCTTCTTGCAGATCTGTAACTTGTCCTGTCTGACACATTTTGACAAAGTCAACAATATCATCTCCAAGTTGAACTGAAAACTCACGTTCTACAATTCTAAGTGAAATTCTCAGTAAGAGATTTTAACAACTTGCAGTACATATTCCACGTTGTTTTGGCCCTCAACAAGCAAGCGATCCATTCCTGTCTGCCAGATGGACCCTGCACAGCTTCAGCTGATAACTATCGCAATTACGACTGGACGTCATCTTGGTCATTCCTTAAAACATGTAAGGTGACAATCGTTACGGGGCCCTCAGTCCTGCAATGACGTCTTCCTAAACTTGGTCAGGTCCACTGGAACCCTCCCCTCCCCTATCTTCACACCTCTCCCTTCTTTTCTCTTACCCTTACCTTCCCTCTCTCCTCCCTACTCACTTCCCCTCCCGACCATACCTCAAAAGTGGTCTCGGCCTGACCCACAGACCGCGTGGAAAGGGTTCCAATGGACTCAACCAAGGTTAGGAAAAAATTGACACCGTTGAAGGACTGAGAAGGCCTATAAAACAAACAAGTAAACATCAAACATGCACAGATACAAAGTTACAAATAGAGTTACTGATAATTTCAAAGTCCAAAGCAAATTACAGAATTTTTGAATCTGTTCGTCCTAGCAAAATACTGAGGCAGTTTTAAGAACGTCGAAGACGACTAGTAACTGTCTCATCACACTTCGCCGGCAGCAGGTGGTGGAGACAGCGGCCACTTCTGTTCGTAATTTGTTTGAATAGTTTTTTGGATTGCCAGTCATGTCTATCAGCAACGTTCTCTAACCGTAGTAGTGCACAGTTTTCAGTATATGTACCGCCACTGGTAATAATCTGACAAACTCGATGCTGAACTGCTTCAAGAGTCTTTGTGTGGTTGGCTGTGAGATTTGTATGTCAGACTGGGCTTGCATGTTCTAGCACTGGTCTAGTGACTGCTTCATACCAGGCGCAGCCCGGGCTGCGCC
>Ga0126335_1002614_pt1 | contig 10873 bp, 11 predicted proteins | sample OlaspJWI45metaG_FD_108409 | JGI IMG/M metagenome (GOLD analysis project Ga0126335, IMG submission 108409) | Marine gutless worms symbiont microbial communities from Oahu, Hawaii - Olavius sp. 1 OAHU.JWI-45 metaG | ecosystem: Host-associated > Annelida > Digestive system > Unclassified | place... | reverse complement strand
GTAACTTTATAATCAGACAATTGTTTTCTGACACTGACTGATGTGTTGTCACTTTTCGCAAGACTTTTAGTTTTCTATAAATTTCTCAGTGCATTGTACACAGTTGCAGTTTGTTCAACTGTTAACATATCACAGAAATATACTACGTGGAAAACTTAAAACAAACCTATAACAACGATTTATATTAGTATCTTCGTGATTGAAGCAAAACGAAAATTAACAAGAATGACTTTAAACCAAAGGCTGCTGTGACTTTGACCTTGATCCCAAAATCCTGTTACCTAAATGTGTCCTACATATTAGGAAAAAAATGCATACCAAAAGTATCTAGGTCAGGGCATTCACAAGTCACAACCACAGCAGGACACACAGACACACAGACGTGACTGAAGTCATTTTCCCATCGCAAAAATTAACCAGACTATAACATTCAGCAAGGCACCAGCACTTACATATACAGTTAACAGATGTAACTTCCAAAATATTTGTAACAGGTTTTTGTACACTAATGTTCACCTTTTTACTTTTGAGGGTGCATCGACTGCATGAGATGCGGAATATTACGATCAATAATCCTGGGTGTCTGTAAGTCTGTCAGTCTCTCTGTCACGTGGCTCCATGTGCTTTGCCGAGCAATCACGGCTGACGGCTGAACGGACTGAGGTCCTGCTTTAAGTGGAGACTCTTGAGGACCCAAGAAATGCTGCATTAGACGGGTGCATTTGATGCAGCCTTTGCCAAACTACTTTGGCCATTTGTTGTCATTTAGTGCTTTTACCTTTAGTATGACAAGACGCAGATGCATGTAAACCTACCTTGTCTTGAATAGTTTCATCTCTTTCCTGGATCTCCTTCTTCAAGCCTGCAATGTCCTTCTCAAGATTATGGATGACGCCATTTAACTTAGAGATCTCAACCTGGTATTTGTGTATCTCATCCTTATGGTCATCAATCTCCTTCTGCAGACTTGTAAACTTCTTGCGCATGATTCCTGACTCATTACGCAACTTCTGGTTCACTTCCTGTACACCGTTTATACTGCAATTTCACTCATGTCCCCATTACTTTTACAGAACATCATATAATGTGTCCATCAGATAGCAATGTGAAAAATTGACAGGCTAGTAACAATGGTTAGAAATTAATTGCACTTGTTAATTTTAAAAAGTTTCAGAATATAACACTGTTATATGTGCATGGAAAGTAGTAGGAATAACAATAAATTTTTTCCACCCCCATATCACAACACGCTTGCATTATTCATCCAACATACGTAGAACTCAGGATCATGTTCTTGGACAGCTAGGAAAGCTGCTCCGATGGGACACTATGTTAACTAACATTAGTCTTGTATTAAGACTGTCTGCTCAGTTCGGAATCACAACTTTCACTTTGCAGGGTGCCAGTTTACACCCTCTCCCCTGGAAGAGACAGCATCTGCGTACTGCGTTCTGATGATAGTCTTGAAGAAAAGAGAGAAGATTGCCCAGAAAGACTCATATCCAAAGATAAAGGTAGGTAGAGGTAGAGATCACTTGATATAGCGCCCCTTTATGGGCCAACCCCATCACAGAAGTTCTCAAGTATGGCACACATCTGCAAGGGATCACACAGCTTTACCAGCCACCCACACATTTAACCACGCATGGAACAAACCATACCTGCCTCAGAGGCCTTCCCAGCCAAAGCTGGTCTTCATTTACCCACCTCTGACGGATGGAAGGCTGTAAACAGTGTACCCAGGACTGCTATGTGATGGAAATCACAGTTATTAGCTGTTCAAACCATGACGCCTCACTGGACAACTAGAGCACAGGGGCTATTAGCATCAAACCCTCGACCTCTCAAGCCGCGAGCCACGACGCTATCCACTGAGCCATGGAGTCGCCCCCGAAGTCGAGTGGGATATGAAATTCGACTCTGCTGTACGGTAGAATAAGAATTCTACCGTACTGGTGACCATTTACCTGTTGTTCACGAACAGTGTGCTCGTGGCGAATGCGCATGAGGAGCACTTCGCGGTCAACATCTTCTTCGATCTGATCTCTAGTCTCTTTGCTCTCTTGATTTTGTTGCTTCGCTTCTTCTTGACTCTGATCAATTGCAATCACATAATATACAGCTAACAATCCAATATTATTTATTCATAGATTACTGTAACCAAATCTAGCTACAGCTACACAGGCGTCTCAGAATCTCAGAATATATGGTAATGCTTCAAAATAGAAGGCTGTTGTTTCATTGTCTCTGTCTGCTGATAGCTAATTTAACAAAATTGCAGGGAAAGCTGTGGTATTTAGTTTACATGTCAGAAAACTGATACTGTCTTTCACATATACTTCAGGTACATATGTCGCTATGTTTACCTGCATAATAAATTTGTCAAAATTGAGAAAAGAATAACTTTACATGGTCACAATTATCTAGCAGAGCATTGTCACTTGCTAACAACATATGAAAATATGGTTATATAAAAATGTGTGATACAGGTAAAGCTGTTTAGTATGCAAGGCATTGGTGGATCGTACATTGTGTGGGACATGTTGGCAAAATTCGATAGCAAATTGCAATTACTCCATAACACACAATGTGACACAACAATTGTTGCAAACGACATTCAGCACTTATGAAATGATTTGAGATAAGGGGCACCTGCTCCAGTTTGGTATGGAGTTCCTGCAGTTTGTTTTCATAGTTGTCTATCAGTTCCTGGAGATCATGTTCTCTCTTCTGCTCCATCTCAGTCAGTTGCTGATCATAGTCCTCCTGCATGCACTGACTCTTGCCCTGGAGCTCCTGAAACTTTTCATATTCTAACATCAGCTTCTGGTTGTTCGTTGTCTCTGCTCACAGAAAATGCAGCCAAGTTATGCCATTCCTCTGCTTGGCATAATACAATGATTTCAAAGAAATACTTCTCCTTCAGACAACACAGAAATTCGTCTCGCATTCTTGTTATATGTACAAAAAAACAAATAACATTTATGAAAGACACTCCTTCAAACTTCTTCTGTAACGATTTCTATGACATACACAAAATGCAGTACAGAACTCATCAACAACACACATCTAAACTTAAAGCTGCTACAATTTCAACATTTCAACACACCTAAGTCCTGCAATTCTTTTGCATGTTTATCTGTGACTTCTCTGAGCTCTTCATCATGTTTCATCTCATCTTTGTCTTTCTCAGTTTTCAGTGCCTGCAGCAAAAAATCACCACAAACACTTGCCAAAGATAAACTTCAAAAATTCAAAAACTGCAGATATGGTGTATTTAAAACAAAAAAAACTAATGCACACCTTGCACTATTAGGCCTAATATTGTCATTATTTATAACAACTTTTACAGGTTAAAGGCGAATGCAAAATATAATAAAGGAAGCCAATCAGAAATCATTACATACACACATAAAGATGTAATGTACCATCACTGCCAAAAAATATTATCTCAACTGGGCAATTTACTTTGCTCCCATCAGAATTTCAATTGCATCATTCCAAGCATTGTAAGACTATAACAGCAAGAGGCCAAAGGCATTTGGCGAAGGCTGCACTGAATGACCCCGCACACATGGTGCACAGCATACACTGCCAATTTAAGCCACATGACAGACAGACACTGCGAACATCGGTAAGAATAGCATCTCACGCTTTCGATGCAACCTAAAAATACACATAAGCCTACCGTATTTTTAGTTTTCAGTGACTCCATTTCCTGAATGAATTTTTCAGTTAACTCTTTTATCTTCTCGTTGTAGGTCATATCTTTCAGTCGAAGCTGATAATCATTTTCTACTCGAAGTTCTTCCACTCTGGTTTTCAGCTCCGCCATCGTCGTGTTCTGACAAACAAAAGCATCAGATCATATGCTACACCGATTTCTGTAACATTCACTTTTGAATAATCAAAATTAATACAAGAAGATTACCTACTTGTGCAATGAAGCAAGTTTTAAGTTCTAAGAACCTTTGTTTTAAATGCTACAAGACTCGCGTTTGTGGTCTAAGGATTATGCAGTCATATGACCTTGACCTATGCCATTGCTGAGTCCACTATGGTTACATAGAAATGATCTGTCAATTTTGAATTTTCGTTTGATTCTTAAATTAGTCATAGTGTCATACGCATTAGATAGACAGATGGATGATTGAGGGCAACGGAAATGTGGTCTCTCAAAGAAATGGTCAATAATGACAACATAAACGGTGAAACCTTGTCTTCCAGATCACTTTTCGTGATGAGAATTTCTTCAGCATATGACAGCTTGTCACGCTTCAGGGTTCTACCTTCTCGATCCTGGACTTTCCAGATCATGACACATGAATCTTCTGATATGGTAATCAAATACTGATCATCATGTGTCATCTTCATCTGAACAACACAGTCAAATTACCCATAAAGAAGCAAATGAATAAGAATTTAATTATCAAAATCAAATAACTATTACTAACTTTTAATTCTATTTCCAAATGGCTAATTTTAATTCCTATATTAAAAGCCAAAAAAAGATGTGTGTATCGGGAAACATGGCCCTAAAAAGTTAGGGTTAGTAGGTCGGTTTTTTATTCAGTTTCATAGTCACCTGTGCATGCTGTATATGGTATTATATTGTGGCTGGTAGCAGATAAACATGCACGAAGTGTGTAAATGCTTTGTTCTTATTAAATACACTGTATGACACTATTATTCAGTTGTTTCTCAGTCTTTTAATAAAAGTTGTAGTTCTTCGGTCTGTGTGGCAATGACACTCTTCTGCCCTGATATTGACGGACAAAAAATGGCCAACGGTGCAATATATCTGAAAAAACAGACAAAAATTTCATTGACAAATATGGCACTTTTGAAAAGCCAATGTGTGACCAGACCGCCGGGTAAAAAGTATACCGGTGCTTAGAACCCATGTGTGGCACGAATAATTCATATAGAAATCTCTAACAGCACTCCCCTATTCTTCATAGGGGGTCAAAAAGTGCAAACTTTTGCCCCCTTTTTCGACCCCACTCGCATTCCGAGCGCTGTGATTTAAAAACAGCAAAATTTTAAAAACCTAAAACAACAGCATACGCATCCATGTCCATGCTCTAATCTGACGCCAACCTCGTGCAGCTAGGCCCCCCCAACTCTGAGACCATTGTCCCAATTGGGGCCCCTATAGTGGGACAATTGGAAAAGTGGTTATATAGCTCTAATTCAGTCACACGTGGACAGATTGCATTCAAATTTCACAAGATGGTACTCTGTGGCACCATGGAAGCTGCGGAGTTGTCAAAATCAATTTATAATCGAATCCAAAAAATGGTGGACAAGGCCAAATTTCTAATATACAGGCCATGATATCTTTTAAATGGCTAAAGCTAGAAACTTCGAAAGTGGAGTGTGCATCAACTACGAGGAGTAATTTTGATAACATGCAAAAACTAGGTCAAAAGGGACATGACCCAGATTAAGTAACCTAGATTATAAATTTACGGACCCCTGTTAATATCGGAGATTATTTGTAGGCCTAGACAGATTGTAAGGAGTAGAAAATAACAGATACAAGAGTAAGTCAAAGGGGGATATAATCTAGGTCACATTGAACTACTTTAAAATATTGAAATTTCCTCCATCTTTCCGAAATGGCTATCGCTACATATTTCAACTTTGGTGTGCATTTTGATTACACAGAGTATATTCACAAGCACAAAACTACGTCACAGGGGGCAATAACTAGGTTACGTGGCTACATTTTAACTTCATGGAGCACTGTGAATAACTCTGAAATGGCAAAAGGTGGAGACTTCAAATTTGGTGTGTGCATCGACTTGAGAAATAGTTTTGACCGCATGCAAAAACTAGGTCAAAAGGGCCGCGGCCCATTTTCAGCGACATAGATTTTAAATTAACGGACCCCTGTGAATATCTCTCGAATAACTAAAGCTACACAGTGCAAATTTAGGAAGTAGATAGATCATAAGGAGTGGAATATAAGCAGTCCAAAAGTAGGTTAAATGAAGTCATAATCTAGGTCACAATGACCTACTTTTAAATTTTAGCAGTTCTTCTATATTTCTGTAATGACTATAGCTACAGACTTCAAATTGGTGCGCACACTGCGTACAGGCAGGACTATCAAAGAGTGCAAAACTAGGTCACAGGGGTCGAAAACTAGGTCACGTGGCTACATTTTAAATTTGCAGACTGCTGTGAATAACTCCAAAAGGGCTAAAGCTACAGTCTGCTTGTTTAGCATGTACACAGACTGCAAGGAGAAGAAAACAAGCAAAAGAAAGTAGGTCAAAAGAAACATAATCTAAGTCACGTGACCTGTCTTTAAATTTTGGGATAAGGATTATGGTTGTTATGGCATGGCCCAAAGAAAGTTTTAAGGGGCTGGTGACGTGTGCATGGTTTGGTCATATGACAGCCGATGCACTGCAAACGTTGAAGATCAAAGGTCAAGGTAATGATATATAAATGAGATCTATCTCAAGTTAAGTAAGTAATATTATGGCATATCAGTGAGTCACACTTCACCCCACATCATAGCGCATGAGCATGTGGCTACTGTTTATGATATCTTGTGAGCAACTTCAGGCACCGGAGTTGATTTCACCATCTGCAGTCGAAACAGTAGTTGTTGTTGCCTGTTGATATGAATTCAGTCACTATATGAATGACAGACGTCAAGTAGAGGTGTCGTTTTTCTGTCATGTGGTGTACTGCGATTTAGCACGTCGTGTGTTTTGGTGTGCCCAGAGCCGACAGCTGTAAGTGGCAATATATCCTAATTGCCATATTTTGTAGTTAATTATACTGTGAGATATAATGCTAATTCTATTTCTAATTTTTCATTTTGCTTGTGTGCTTTTTGCTCTACGATATTTGGTGTGTGCGTAGAAAATGAGGTAGAAATTGGGTCCCGTAAAGCATGGAATGGTCCATGCATGCTCGCCTCGAATATCCAAGATGGCAGACGTCTCATCTTGAATTAGTTAGATTGCCATAACTTGGCCACCGATTCTCCGATTTGGCTGAAATTCTGCACGATAACACATACGACAGTCCCCTAAGGACGGCGTGCATAAATCTTGAAACCGGAAGTAGAATTTCGCCGTCAGAAGACGTTTTATCGTATTCCGTTTTGGTGACACATTTCCAGCATCGATCAACATATCTTTACCAAGTTTTTTGTGTACGTAGAAAATCTGTTCCCACAATGTGTGGAGTGGTCCATGTATGCCTGCCTCAAATATCCAAGATGGCGGACGGCGGCCAAGTCCAAGTAACTAAATCGCTTTAACTCGGCTGCGGATTGTCTGATTTCATTCAAGTTTTGCACAATGACAGTCATGAGGGTGCCCCGAATAATGGTCATCTGCAGTATACAATCGGCACAAATACCCCTTCCGCATAACGACCCACACTCACAAACGTCCCCATCCCAGCGTACGCCAATGCACATACGCCTCCTCTTGCCATATTCCTCGCTTCCCCCGCACACCCCTCTTCGCTGGACGGGCACTCACTTCGCATGGCCTCACATGGCAATCCAAATTTAATTGCCACAGTTCTAGTTTTGTTTTGATTTCTAATTCAAATTAACTTTGACTCTTGTGTCCAACTAGGTCTACTCAGCCTGCCATCTCTCCAGGGTCGGTAAATGAGTACTAGCTTCAGCTGGAAAGTAAACAGACACACCACATGATGCACTAGCCCCATATACGTGGTCTAGCAGTACAAGATGGTGTCTGGCTGAAGGCTATGGAAAAGAAGATCAGCACCAACCAGTACGCCCATGTGGCTTGTGAAAGACTTTACTTTTTAGCATGCATCGTCAGGTGCACACTATTGCCATCGCACTTCTGTCCGTCTGTCCGTCACCCTAGTGAGCCACATCAAAATGGTTTAAAATATCAAAATGCAGTTTGCACTGTATGATGCCCCAAGATCTGATGATTCATCGAGCCAAATTTTGTGGTCATAGTTTAGGGGGTCATCCCAAACAAATGCGTTAAACATGCATACCCAGCCCATCAGCAGCAAAGATTTGACAAATAATCTCCGATATCTCGAAAATGGTGAGATGCAAAGCAAGTTAGTATTATTCACTAACAGGGAGGCATATATGGTCTTTCATTAGTAGGCTACCAAAATTGGTGACCTTGAACGACCTTTAACGGCGTTATGGCCCTTCATGGCTGTTCTTTGGCGCTATTTCGCAGAAAATGCTAGGTTTTGGAGCCCAGCATGTCAAACTGGCTGAAGCTAAACCAAAACCGTCTACAACAACAATGTAGACCAAAGAGTCTAGTTTTTGACAGTAAATAATAGATGTCCATAAGGCACCAATATGTCAAAGCCGTTCAGAACTTCTATAGTCAATAACTCCAGTTATATTGCATGTAGCATTGCGACGTTTACGGCTATATCTGGGTTTTCAATTATGGCCGATTCAATGATATGGTAGCCAGCTTTGTCACATGATTGCAAGTGACCATACCATTAAATTTTTACCATGCATCGGCATCTAAGTCACAGTGAATACTTTTGAGCAATGTCATAAGATCACAATCCTTCATGGTGTCAGATGCCACTACTGCCATCGCAATTTCGTCTCTCCATATTTTGTTGCGAGACGGTGAGTGACCAAGAAAATGCACATTGTGGTAGCTGAGCTCTCATTTACTTCTGTACATACTGCTTTCCTAATTCCTATTTTCATTCCATACATCAAATAATTTTAACCCTGATAATAACTAATCAAAATATCACTGACTTACATCAACAACTATAATTCCCATGCCCACACAAACCTGGACAATGGGTGCACTGTGTGCCTGATAATCAGTCCACTCTCCGGGCACTGTCAATGGAAACTTCATTGATCGGATGCTGCCTGCTGATGTCCCCGTGAACAGCATACGACCAGAGTGCGACATTGCAATGCTGGTGAGAATGACGTCTGGTGTTTCCACTGTGCGCAAAATCTGCAGTACATTAAAGTAACCACAATAACAGATTTTACAGATTTTTTAGGCTGCATCAAATGCTACCAATGTTTGCAGTGTCTGTCTGTTTGTCTGTGCGTCAGTCTGTGCGTCAGTCTGTCTGTCTGTCACGCGGCTCACCTCTGCTTCACTGTGCAAAAATGGCTGAACAGATCAAGATGCTGTTTGGGGTGAACACTCCTGGGGTCCATGAAACGCTATGTTACATGTGGGTCCTGATCCCCCCAGAGAGGGGGAGGGGCCCACTTTATATTTTGGGACCCCCTCCTATATCCGGAACAGCTAAAGCTAGAGGCTGGAAATTTTGCATGCATAGGCCTATAGAGAGGTGGAGACCATAATGAAAACTATGCAAAATTAGGCCATAGAGGTTGGGGGCAGAGTCATGTGATCTAATTCCGAATTCTGGGACTCCCCTCCTATCTCAGTAACGGCTGAAGCTAGAGAACTGAAATATTGTGTGCATACAGAGGGCGGGGGGTCCTAGCAAAAACTATGCACAAGTAGGCCATAGGAAGTGGGGGGTCACCAGATATACTTCTTAATTTTAGGACCCCCTCGTATCTCCGGAATGGCTGAAGCTACAGACTTGAAATTTTGCAAGCAATTAAAGCGATAAGGGTCCTAACGAAAACTATGCAACAGTACATCATATGCAAGTCCGCATATGGGTCACATGACCTACTTGTAACTTCTGTGATCCCCTACATATCTTAGGAACGGCTACAGTTATAAAAGTCCAACGAGTGCAGTGTGTGTAGTGCATTCGATGCAGCCTTTGCCAAACTACTTTGGCCTCTTGTTCTATTTATTTCTATTTCAGCTTGTCCATAACACTTCACTCTGGCAGCTATCATTTCACTTAATTTGCTCCAATAATTAAAAATGAAAATGATCCTCATTAAAATAATATTGCTTTCATATTAACGAAATTTAAAAGATGTTTTAAGGTTCAAAAAACTAAAGTGGGCACATACTCTTATATTACATTTACAGCTGATGTATAGTATACATATACCTTAACATTACATTACAGGGATATTACAGGTACTGATATGGCTATCTTCATTGTTATCAAAATGCATCAAAGTCCTTAAATTTAAACTGCTTCCAAGCCATCACATTGAACCAAACTACGCTACCATCGCCACATCCAACTGAAGGCCCAAACTCTGATCTCCTGACTTCTCTTCTGCAAACCAAACAATTGCTTACAGTTGACAGTCAGGGACTTTAACCAACCTGCGAATCGGAAATCTCTTTGAGCGTGTGATCGGAACCGACGGCGAATGTCGTCTTGGCGTCAGGCGACAGTGCAACGCCGGTGTAGGAGCATGACTTGAGTACATTCTCTGTGACTCGTCGTCCAGTCAGCACCTCCCACTCATATACCGCTCCGTCGACACCGCATGTCGCGATCCGCATGTCATCTACTGACCAAACAAGACCTTTTACCTTGCCGTTGTGTCCCTTCAGATTGGATACGTTCTCAAAACTCGTCGTTGAATAAAGCTGCACAACGTTGCCGAAGATGGTGGCCAGGTAATGTCCACCGTTGCTGAAGCAGCACTGGCATCACACACCATCCATACAACACTAATGTTGTGGAAAAAGAAATGACTGCTTATCGCTATAAATAAGTAAGTGCGTAAGTAAGTACATTTATAAAACGTGCTAAAAACTAAAAAGCAGTCACTAGGCACTGTGGTTTTCAGCCAAACTGATGCGTTTTCAGTAATCGGCAAAACTCAAGAAGTGCTAGTTCAGAATACCACAGAACTGGTAGATTGTGCGACAGATGTGGACCAGCAGTGGTGAAAGATCGATCGCCCAGATGTCAAGTAAACTAAATGCCTACACAAGAAAAATATCTGTTAACT
>Ga0126335_1002613_pt1 | contig 10876 bp, 9 predicted proteins | sample OlaspJWI45metaG_FD_108409 | JGI IMG/M metagenome (GOLD analysis project Ga0126335, IMG submission 108409) | Marine gutless worms symbiont microbial communities from Oahu, Hawaii - Olavius sp. 1 OAHU.JWI-45 metaG | ecosystem: Host-associated > Annelida > Digestive system > Unclassified | place... | reverse complement strand
TTGAGCACATTGTAACGAGTGAGTGGGTGGAACGCAGCAGTCTTGCCAATCACTTCCTCGGTAACTAACACTGACGTTGTTGTCTGGTGTTTTGAGATTGAGATGATTGTCAGCAGTGTACTGAGGATCTACCTCTGTTTTAGCTTGACAGCAAATTTATAGCAACATTCTGGGTTCATTTATCCAACTTGAGCAGTCGAAAGGCAGCCAGCAGAAGCACAAATTGACTTATAGAAATTATAAGGCTGCAAGAATTGCAGTTTTTCAATGGTTAAACAGCAATCAATACGATATGGTGAATGCTTTGTGGTCTGTCAGAAAGCAAATGTGAAACACGATGACATTGGTTATGTGATGAGATGATGCTAGTAGTTTATCTGTAGTGGAGTTAATATGCTACAGTGAAGACAATGGATATTGTTATGTCATGATATGAAATGCACAGTCATGATTGGTTAATGCGTATCACATGCCATGAGTAAAAAGTTAATATTGCTGCCAATGATGCCCGGTATCGGTGATAGTCACACACTCGCGAGAGTTTAAAAAAAATAAAATAATGCAAATTTTTTACAGAGATATATGCCAAATGTAATGCTAATGTTTCTGGTTCATTTATATTCAGTAAGATGTGTCTTAAATATGAAAAATGCGAAAAGAGAAGTGTAAAATCGTTACTTCCTTGCGGTGTTTTAACAATTTGACATAAGTAATTTAAGTACTCTTTGGTTGTTGATTTGTGACATGTCATTCCAAAAATGTTTTTGTGCATTTATGGATTTTTAAAGCAATTTTAAATGAAAATACTATACACATTAATCAAAAACGCATTTATACGTCTTTCATTCTTTGTAAGTACGATGTATGTTTTGTTTCAACTTTTGATGCACTCGACTTTGTCAGTATAAAATGCAGATACAGATATGGGGAGGTTCTAAACTAAATTTTCGATGTTGAAAGTTCTGTACTTGTTCAGTAGAATTGGGTTGTAGTGCTGGCTAGCAGAAAGCAGAGTACGGCAAGGCTGATAGCACACATGCAGATGACATGTTTTTGGGTTATATTAGTGTTCTGCACAAAATGTTAACCATTTTAAACAGTTCTGTAAGTTCCAGATTTAAGTAATTATTTCTTATTGGACAATGCAAAATTACTACATTGATTCTGTGTTATTGTGTTTTTTTGTTTAGACGAAAACCAATTTGAGTTAGTTGATGAGAAGGTAGAGCAAACGTTTGATTTTCATCTCCGTGAATCGCTGTGTCGAGCACGCAAGAATTGTCTGTTCAGAGTAAGTGTAGCAACGTTGTAGCTGTGTAATGCATTGACAGCTGTTAACAATAGGATGTGTAGATAATTTATTAACATATCTATGTTTTTCTATATTTATGGTGACTTCTCTAACCAGTATAACAGTTCCGTGATAATACCCAGCATGGAAAGACTACCATTGAACAACAACGATTGTAGCAAGTGAACCAAAATTTTATTTCCTTATAGTTTTTACAAACATTGGCCGATTGTCGTAAGATTTGGCACACAGTATCTGAGGTAAGTTGCAACACAGCAGTTATTCATTTGCCCACTTCACCAGCATACTGTTGCTACACTACCTTGAGAAAATCTGAATTGCAGAATAATGACCAGGGAATTATATTCAGTTTTGCTGGGAATGCTTACTCTACAGCGAATCAAGCTTAACCAGACTTCTTTCTAGCCGCAAGGTGGCGCTGCTGTCGTTGGTATTACATATAAGCTAAACTCACATAGTTATTTGTTGTTAATGTCAAAGCATAATTGCTGATGTCATAAGTGAAAATGCTTTCAATCAGAGTTTTTGCTCATGGAACATAAAAAATCTCCAGTAATATCTGCCACGTGGTGAAACACGCACTTGTTACACAGGTATGTAACTTGATACTTGTTGCTTAGTTTGCTTCACAACCGCCAGGGGCAAGGTGTACACAAAAAATCCTTCAGTTTGCAGTCCCTGTGAAGCAGTATGTAAGTCCCTGGTAATGACTTTATTAACAGATGTTAAATATTGCAGTAGCATATACTGAAAAATATCCAGTTTTTCCGCATAATTATAGTCCAACAGAGCTGTTAAAATGTTTCCAAATAACAATGGATGTTAAACGTAATGAAATAATCTATTCTGATGGAGTCTAATGCGACTAGCAACATCGATGTCGTCCAGGCAGTGGTTGGCTGGCTAGACACGGCTTGAGTTCCTGACATTAAATAGCTGTTTGCAAAGAATATATATTATATATACAGAACACATTTCCTTTTGTACTGGCTGGATAATTTTGCACCAATTGTCCACAATTTGGCAAAGATATAACAGAAAATCAAAGGGGTTGTTTTTTATGAAACACCATGTACAGTGAAGTAAAAAGGTGAGTTTTTGGAACACGGTGTACTGTGGTTGAACTACCGGTAAATGAAGCATGGTTGTCCCGTGGTTGAACCAGGGTTCACCATGGTCATGCCATGGTACAATCATGGTAGAACCATAGTTGGTTCTGTCGTGGAAATCCTACATGTATACTGGTGAATTTAGACAAGTCAATGGAAGTAGATGAATGGCTTAGTAAAAGTGCATCTCGGATAATTAATCTATTGATTTACTTTCATGCCGTGTAGCACAGATCTGTCTACTGACAGCAGTTGGTATGTGTACTTGTGGTTTGCTTCGTGCTTAAATGTCTGTTATACCAATGTTGTGGAATGATGTTGTGCCAGTAATGTGAGTAATGAAATAATTGTTCTGCTGCTACATGGTGTTGACAGGATCTAGTGTTCTACATCACACCAGGCGTGCGGCCAAGCAAATCAGTCTTGGTCAGTATTGTCAGTGCAAACGGTGGTCGCGTCATCAACAGCTTACACCAGATGAAGTCTCAGGTCAGACAGTTTGCCTGCTTATAGAAATGTGCTGTTTTTTGTAGGGTTGGTTACTTAACATTTCACACTGGCAGACTTGCTGTCTTAAGTTGACAGTTACTATGCTTTATCTAAGCTCTGTGAATGTAATAGCATAGCATCATACACAGTGTCTCAAAAAACCATACCCCTACGATTTTGGGGCATAACTTTATCAAAACAAGCCATTGGTGCATAATTTTTGTCAGAGAAGATAACTATTGCCTACTAGTCATGCCTAGAAAGTCTGGTATTGGCTGAGAACGACCTGCAAGGTTGCGATCTGTGTGTGGTTGCTATAGCAACTGCAGCATCATTGCAACACATCACGCTGGTCTATCGCACAAGTTCGACAGTGGAGTTACTTACGGTCTTCGCTGATAATTAAAGTTGTTTGAAACATTTCCTCTGTTCACAGAATGCAGTGCAAGATATCATAAATAGCGAGTGTTCAAAGCATTGTTCTTTAGTTTTGAAATGAAGTCGGCATTGCCATTTGAGGCAATCAATTGGTCGATTGCCTAGACGCCCGCTGGGCGCTCGATATTTCGATCGCCCACTCGCTGGGCGCACACAGCGTAAAATGTTTATGAACAACTGAGTTTCGACATCATCGATTACATTGCTACTTACAAAATAGCACGCTCTGATGGTAGTCACAGGTATGACAGTAACATTACACCTATTCTGTCTATGTGGTTTTTAGGTGCCCAAGCGTACTTATAGATCAGGTAACACTTGTTAACTTATCGCCAACCACATTGCCTGTTAGGCTGTTACTCGTAGTTGTTGGTCTAGTTTTGACCATGCAACGTTGCTGTGTGCATCATCTACTATGAAGATGTCTCTCTGTCTGACGCGATCGCCTGCCCTATGCAGCATGATTGATTTTTCAATTGCCTCTCTTTTGCAAATGGCAAGCCTTGGAAGTCGGGTGTTTTTTGACGTAGGAACTCAGACTGTCGAACGTAGTTGCACTGACCTGCTGGCAACCTGTGTTAACACAACTTACAGAAAATGCTTTAATTAAAATAGTGCGTGTCAAATGATAATGATACTGAGCATTTTGGTGAAGTTATATTAAAAAGTGATGCGTTTACTAAGAAAACTGATTGCTGAACTTGTGTGATAGACATTTTGCAACGTTGCTATTTTCAAACTCTGCCGCTATAGCAACTGCACAACTACATCTTGACGTATACCAAACTTTTTAGGCAAAACTAGTAGGTAATTGTTTCTTGATCTTCTCTGCCAAAAGTTATCTACAACCGGCTTGTTTTGACAAAGTTATGCCAAAAAATCGTAGGGGTCTGGTTTTTTTGAGAGTGTATATTTAGTGAGAGAATATGTGTTAAATAACACCTTGAAATGTCATAATTTATGAAAAACAGCAGATTTAGACAGTTCTTAGGTGCTTGCTCGCAGCACTGGCATATCCCAAGTCATACGTTTTGTTCATTCTTGCCATTTTCTCAGGGGTTACTGGATTTTGTAAAAATGCAGAATCTGTGGATAAAGTTGAAAATAAGTGCAGGTAATTTCATGCAGAAATGTTATTTTACCCTGAAGTTTTTACGCTGCATTGAACGCACGAGTTTCAGACTATTTTTGCTGATGTGTATGGTATCAGTCTGTCTGTCATGCGGCTCAGTGCAGCCATTGCAAAATCACTTTGGCCTTGTGTTTTTGTTACAGTACTTCTTTGAAACAAGACTCGATAGAATGTACAGTAGCTGTGTTGCATTGTAGATGAGTGCATCGTTAATCATTGTCAGCTGTGAAGAAGATATGTATCTGTTTGGTGATATTGCAAAAGACACTGGTGAGTTCTGTGTTTGTCTGTCTGTTCAGTACCTTACAGCTTATGTATTGTAGGCTGTCGTATTTTTGAGGATTGTTCACAAGAAAAATTTTGGTGTGATTTCTCACTTAATTGCAATGGAACTGAACTTCATGAAGTAAAATGAACATGTTGTTGCAGGTATTCACAATGCCGAGTTTGTGCTCACTGGAGTATTTCGACAGGAGATTGATTACCACAGCTACCGAATTAATTAGCCATGTTGTCACGACAGTCTCTTGTATTGTCTGCCTGTATGTGTGTTAACTTGTGTAAATTTTTATTCACACTGTATGTATGTATAACATTGTTTGTATGTTTGTTTTGAAAGCAAGTCAGCAATTTTTTTGGCATTTTCTGTAATGTCAAATCTTAACCAATTTTCAGAGATGGGAACAAAATTTCCCACCATAAAGATTTCTGCTGATCTGATATTATGCAGTCAAGTTTAATTCGTTTGCAAATTACGTACATAAAGTTTAATAATCATGTCATGTTTGTTAAAAGAATGTTATGGAATAGATATTGTTCAAAGTATCTGTCATTTGCCTCCATGCCACTGATCACCCATTGCACAGTTTAACTGTCAGTTACTGTGGTGAGTAAAGGTGTCCCACTCGACACTTTTGGGAGGTCAGATAACCCAGCCGACAGCGTCAAAGCACTGAAGGAAGTCAGTTGGTCATCAATCACTCATAACACAAGTGAAATTGTTGATAGTGAATAAGATGAGTTTGTGACTGAGGCAAATGTACAGTTAGCTTGAGTACTAATTAAATACAACTATTTATTTATGCGGCACGTATGTTGAGCCTTTAGTCACTCGCATCTCAGTGGCAGTGAAAACAGCTGTCGGACTCTCTGTTATTAGGCTGCACCAAATTCATGAGATGCAGATGCAGACTATTCTTACCGATGACCTGTCTCTCAGCCTGTCTGTCGCGTGGCTCAACTCGGCTTCACTGTGCAAAAACAGCTGAACAGATCAAGATGCTGTTTAGGATGAACACTCTTGGGGCTCAATTCCCCCACAGCGAAGGGGGGAGATGGGGAAAATTTTGCCCAATTGTAGACCCACTTCTGCACTCCATTGTACCTCTGGAATGGCTGCAGCTGGAGCCTTTGCCAAATTACTTTCCCCTCTTGTTGCATTTGAAAACCGTTGTATTTCAGTGTTATTTTATGTAGACTACAACTACCCTACTCCTTGATTGTGTCGCTTGTTGTGGAATAATTATATTTTACATTAATCTTAACTTGTAAGACATTACCTTAACTTGAGCAGGTCATTAGTACAACATTAGTTGTGTAAATACCTTTACTTTGCTCAGTGTAACTTCATTCAGTCTACAACTGGTTGTAGAATTTACTTCCTCAATCAAATGAGTAAACCCTGTACAGTGAGAAATGATGTTAAAATAATGAAGTGCTTTAAGTGTTTTATGTGAACTAATGTATAACTAATTAACAAGTCAAAAGTAACCACAATAACCCCCCCCCCCCTAGAGCAATTCAACTTAACATCGTCATCGTTCCAAATTCTTTCACTGCTTTAAATGGTACGAAATGTGTATTATAAAAGTGGATGATCTTGACTGTCATGACCGGGGATGTGCAGTACCACAAACAGCAAAAATCCTCACAGCACTTGAAGTATGTTGCCACTATGGGAAGTAAAAATACCTAATACTCGACAGTAGTTGATAATTATGGTCAGGGCATAGTTCTACTAATATCAAATTTTTATACATTAGTGCCTTTGGAACTGTAGTTTTGGTATATAATGATTGACTTTTGGACCTCAAGACACTGATAATAATAAATATAGAGCATAGAATCATCACAAGTTCTGTGCAATCAATAGTAGGCAACTGTCCACGCAAACACCAACTCAGCTCGGCTCAACAATGAATTCATCAGCAATGAGCTGCTCAGATGGATGTCGGCTGAACAATGAACACTAAGTCGTTAAGTTTCTAACTTACCAACACATTAATTAACTAACTAGAACGTTCATGTGTCCAACGGCACATTATAATAATAACTGTTGCTTGTGCGCAGACTTTCGAGGTCTCTTGTATGCTGGCGCATGAACATCACCCTACAACAGCCGGTACACATTCAGCTCACACACAACAGCAAACAAGAAAGGCAGCAGTGATAATTACAGAGAGGGGATGTTGTGATATGCTGCATTCATCCTACCAGTGCAGGCTATACCCAGCTCGCGTGCACCCAGACATCGTCAACCACAATAGACTTGGCAACAATGCAAAACAACGTGACATTCCAGTGGCATCTTCAACGACCAGAAATGATTAATATTATATCATTACAGACAGATGACTGAGTAGTAGTTCAGCTGTTAGCAATGTTTGTGACCGATGTGGCGCTGTAAGTTTCTAAAAAGTGTCAGAGTATGCCACTTAATGTTTCACAGTTCTTTCCTTGTGATATTTTAACTTTTTAAAATCTAGCTTCAGCTCCAGTCGGATTTACACTTACAAATGTGCAGCCTTATTAGCAAGTGCCTACAAAAAGAAATCACCAGAATCAATACTAGAAAATGCAATTAAGTGGTTCATATGCCCCTGCCAGCCAGTGCGCCGGCTGTTGCAAAACGACACAAGTCTATTAACAGCATGTGACATCACCTTTTGTTTGTGTGCCTGTTCAACCAACAGTGTCACCTCAAGATGACACAGCATAGTTTACAGCACATATATCATTCTTCACCAACTTTGAACTGTGACCACACAGTATCAGACAGCATCGACTGGAATGCATAATACATTCGGACTGGTGCCTATGTAGGCATCAGGCCCACACTGAACTGCACCTGTATTCCAAGTTTTAACTTTGGCCTTTCTGCAGTTTCTGAGCTAAGACATGGAAAACCAATGGAAATTAGCACAGTATCAACATAATTCCTTATAAGCTCAATTTGATTGCCAAGAACCATCACAGGAAACTGCTGAACTGACTACCTCTGTTCCTGCAGTGTAGACTGTATTTCATTGACCCTAACAAGTGACCGAGCTCGCTTGAGATCTACAGAGACCTCGGCACAGTGCAGTGATGACAGAGAATATGACTCTTCTGCATAACAGTTGGCCTGAAACACACATGTCAATCACAACAACTGTCATACAGCATAATGGGATCACTTTGCTGGTCAGTGAAACCAAGCATTCGATTCTTGTCCTTCCTTAAACATAATCTTGTTATGTCAACCTACTTTGCAGTAACAGAGTGGGTGGGAGTAATGGGAATGTAGCTTTAACTGCAACTATATAGAGTGTTTGCAGTCAATGCAAGTCCAAACAGCATTTTCCGGCAGCCATTAAACAACAATGCTGCAGCATATAGAGATACCCACTCATTTACTGGAAAATATTGATTATATGCAATCCTCGGTTTTAATTTCGAACATCAAATGTTTAAAGTTCATTTTAAATTCGTATTCCCAATTTTCCCCCACGCAGCAATTTCTAATCAGTATGCTGCAAAGTGGGGCCACCTAGTGAATGCAGATAAAAACACTACCAACTTATGCAGTGGCCATACTGTAGGAACAGTTAGGAGGCAGGCAGTAAGACACTTTCACATTGTGAATGTAAGGCCTTGTGTATGTGCACTGCACTGCTAACAGCAGCTTAATTTTAAAACAAAGAGGCCAAAAAGTTTGGCAAAAGTTGTATAAAATCTGAGCAGCAATGGTCCTAGACTTTACAATAGGAAAAATTTGCTCCCATTGACCAGCTGCCTCACCAGTCAGGTCCTCATTGGGACCCTTTGGGTCTACAATCTCAACCATTAACAGCATCGCAACCTGTTAAACCACTTATGGCACAGTTCAGCTGTGTGACTGACAGAGACAGACACATTAACAGTCGACACACCACACAATTTACAGTACATCAGTTTTGAGGCTATTTTAATCACACATGTAGAATTTCTATGTAGACAAGAGACAGGCAGGCACTATGGTACCTGTCTGTCAGCAGTGTCAGTCTGCCAGCCAGCAATGTGGTCCATCAGTTGAGTATTGACATAATTACTAAGAGTTGGTGTGAGGCCAACTGAGTCTTGTTTGCGATTGACAGCTGCTGCAACGGCACCTAAGTGACTGACACTGGTTGACAATGTTGATGACCTTGGACTACTGCTACAACGTAGTCTACAGCACACAAACACACATCAACAAACTAGTCTTACTCACCAGTCACATACTGATGTATACATGCCTACACACAGTGAAACTGATACAGACTGCAGTTACTGTATATCCTGTAGCTGAAGCCGGGCCGCAAACACTAGCCGAGCCTCACTAATTGTACAAATAGAAGCCAGGTCTCCAACACAAGCCAGGACTTGAGATGACTGTAGAGTCTTGGCACTAGAGTCCTTGGAGTCATCCATGACAACCAGTTGTCACTATCTACATCTGTCACTACACTTTGCCAATCTGGATATTTCCAACCTCCACAACTTTTGCTCATTGACAACAGAAGCTGCTAAAACAATGATCCAAGCATTTATTTGTTGCTGTCTTGACTACTGTAACTCACTGGCGGTCTCATTCAGAAGTTACATTTGGTCCAGAACACAGTCGAATGTCATCATTAGCGCCAGATGATGCACATCTCGCACATACTAGTCCAGTTGCACTGGCTTCCTGTCCGGCGACGAATGGACTACAAAGTCACATGCCTGGTGCATCAGTCATCAGGTCAAGTGCCAGCATACTTAACTGACAATATCAACCTTGTTGCTGACAGTGGCCGTTGTCTTCTCAGATCAGCAGTTGACAGGACTTGCGTCATACCACGCACCCACAATACGTACAGTGACAAGAGTTAAACTGCTGGTGGTTCGCATGTGTGGAACAGTCTGCCATGATACTTAGGCTGCGACATTAGCTATGGACGATTCAAAACTCTAGTGGATGACCCCACAATTCAGCAACCAGGTTTCATTCTTCCACAACAACAATTATCCCTGCTTAACCGTTTCCAGACTGCACAGGGTCACTGTGGTGCCTGTAAGGAGAAATGAACCAGGCAGCTACTGATTTGTGTCCTTGTGGTGAAAAGCAAATGATGTCCCACGTTAAATGGTGGCTTGCCTCAATGACCTTCTGCTGATGATGAAGCATTGAACCTATTGCCCGGCTGACCACCAGCTCTTAATGCACTGCAAGAAGAAAAATTCAAAACTAAAATATTTCTGTTTCTGCATTAACTGACCATGGCAACTGTTTGTCATTTCTTATGCACTTTAGAAATGTCCTTACTTGCTTAGAGAACATGAAGAAAATTAGTGAACGATTGACAGAAGACAGCGAGGACGATGACGTTTATGAACAACATGAATGAATGCATTTCTACACACGTTTGACATCTTTTAGCCAAAAAGCCTTGCCTTGGCCTGACTGACCAGGTCTAATTGTTTGCAAGCTGTGTATAATCTTTATCATACTTAAAGGGGCCATTAAAGTTATCCCACACATTTTGGGAGTGTTTTTACCTCCTCCCTCTGTGTCACATCTTGTCACATGTTAGACTACCCCCTCCGAAATTACGTCACACTCCTCTTGACCCCTCCTCCCCCGTCCTCGAGTTTCCGTCAATTAGTGATATCCTATCATACATCATACATACTATAATTACCATCCATCTATAGCGTGTTGCCAGTGAAAATTTGGCCAATAATCTGTGATATCTTGGAAACGGTGCTAAATGCAATGTAACACTGACATGCAATCACAAGCTTACCGGCTGGGTGAAGAAGATGCTTTGTTGACAAGTTCAGAGTCCAACGCAACATCATTTGGAGTCTGAGAACACCGGCGTTCGGTGTCCGTAAATGACAGACTACAGTCGGCCGCCGTGGGTGACCCTAGCGGTGTGCCGTCAGAGTCAGGGGGTGAGTATGGAGATTCAACATGGTCAGCTGTGTATAACACAACACAAACAGCAACGATCTCAGGGTGACTCAATGCAGTGATTAAAGTCATCACTCATACCCAAGAGGTCATGGGTTTGACACCTGGAGACTGCACTCTGGTTGCCCAGTGATGTGTGACTAGGGAATGCATTCCCGGGC
>Ga0126335_1002612_pt1 | contig 10877 bp, 7 predicted proteins | sample OlaspJWI45metaG_FD_108409 | JGI IMG/M metagenome (GOLD analysis project Ga0126335, IMG submission 108409) | Marine gutless worms symbiont microbial communities from Oahu, Hawaii - Olavius sp. 1 OAHU.JWI-45 metaG | ecosystem: Host-associated > Annelida > Digestive system > Unclassified | place... | reverse complement strand
TGGTAGCTGTAACTGGGTTGTTGTTAATGAGCATCTGCTGCTGCTGAGTTAGTTGCTGAGTTGATTATTCACTGCTGAATTATTTAGTAATGAGTTTATATTACCATAAATCCTCTAATAGGAAGTCCCCAGCTTCTACTCAGACCCCCAGTGTGACTGTGCTTGTATTAGAGGCCTGGCTAGTGGCTTCAATTACAGAGTTTACATTAGGCTATGAGGTTACAGTGTGTAGACCACATGTACTGTATGGTGTTGACTTACATTGTTTTGGTGCACTTTTGTTGTTAATATATGAAACATTGTTTTATCTTATTTGTATAGTTTTAATTTTTTTGTGCTTTTACTTTGATGCTTATCATTATGTTATTTGTGATCATGCAGTTGGCAACAGTATTCCTTTAAGTTTCAGTGTTTTTGTGTTAAGTTTTACTGAGTTTACAGATTTTACTGACATACAATGGCATACAACATCTAAACACATGTCTAGCAATGCTGCAGCTTGTTTGTAACTTATGAAACAATTGCTGCCATTATCTTCGTTTAATTTGCTGAAATTAACAATAGCAACAGTATTAATGTAACATTTCGAGACACTAAGCAGGACACGTGTAGGCTCACTTTGGCATAGATGGCTAGCTCTACTCTGAGTAGAATCGAAGGTAATACCTGGCTGCTTGCTGCCTAGTAAATAATTTCTAGAAACTGTTGACATTTTTAATTTTTAAACAAATGTAGGTCTTCACATATGATGTGTTGAAAAATATCAGTAGAAATCTAGAGATTTCCCACCATTTTGCATTGTATTTAAATAAATCTACATGTAGCTTTGTAGTTAATGCTAAACGATGTGTAGTTTTAATCCTTGTAATTCTGTCAGTTGCACGGTAGATAGCAAGGGCGTTCTGGTTAATGTAATTTGCATACTCGCTAAAGATTGGATAAGATAATAACGGTTGATTTCCTTTTGCAGCACGAATGCTGGATTGCACACAGAAGATTTGTGAGTTAACAATGAACATTGTGAACTAGTAGACCTACTATAAATACAAATCAGTTGTCATAATACATAGTTACCTATTGTCTATATAACATGAGTAAAAAGTGGCCAAAGTAATTTGACAAAGGCAAGTTAGAACCCCCTCTCCCTCGTCGTGCTTCCTGTGTCCCCACGAAACTACACCCTAAGTAGGACGTTGATCCGTCCAGCCGGTTTTTGTACAGCCCACCAGTGTGACAATCAGGGTGGTAGTCGACAGGATCATCAATCGCAACAGCCTGTATCCCGTGTACTCGATGCGGCCTAAAATTAAAGTAGCACTGTTTAATGACGATAGTGAGATGAGATTCTTTAAAGAGATTGCAGTGGCTATGTGAAGTTGTCCAGACGGTAGGGCAGAAAAGATTGGATTTGCAGAGTTTATTTGTGCGGGTTCTGATTGAGTGGAAGGGTTGAGAATTTCTCAGGCTACGGATAGTTTCATCACGTCGTTCGGATAATAGGTAGTGGAGTAGAGCATTGTTAGCAAGGATCTGTCTCTTAAAGAATCTCGCCATCACTGTTTCATGTCTGTTCTTTAGTGAGTCCACTCCTGCAACAGTAAGTGCAGTCTTGTAGTCACCCTCCCCGTAGATAATGCGGATGGTGTGTTTCTGGATGTTTTCGAAGGCCTTTGACTGTCTAGCAGTCAACCCTGAGTGCCAGACCAGACAGGTGTATTCAAGAACCGGCCAGACTATCGCTGTGTAGAAGTGCACTCGATCAACCGTCACACCACAAAGCATGAGATGTGGCAGTGGGCTTTGGAAATAGAGCCGATCAGTATCTCCTTCGTCTTGCGGCCGTTAATGTTCATTCGAGCCTGTTCTGACTGTTCGATGACCTCATCGCAGTAGATCTGCATATGGCTTGTAGCTGACTTGACAATGATCTCGAACAACGTCGTGTCATCAACATAATGTATTAGTATGTCACGCACGAAGCTTGTCGGCTGTCGACCAGCGTGATGAACATCAGTGGCCCTAGGTACGATCCCTGTGGCATGCCAGCATCCATCACCAGCCAGTCAGACACGACGTCGCCAAGCTTGACACGCTGACGCCAATGACGCAAGAATGAGCGCATCCATTGGATGATGGCATCTGGCAGACCGAACTCCATCAACTTGGTTATCACGATGTTGTGGTCGACATGGTCGAACGCTTTGGCAAAGTCAATGAAGACTGTTCGCACGGATTGATCCTCATCGACTGCCTTATGCCACTGATGCAGCATGTCCATCAGACCGTGAGTCGTGGAACGACCTTCCAGTGCTCCATGCTGACGGACATCTAGCTTGTTTTCTATCATGGTCAGTATCCGTGAGCCAACAAACGATTCTAGCAACTTGCTCAGTGTCGCTGTCAGTGAGATTGGACGCAGATCTCATTCGGTCAGCTGAGGTGGATGAGCTTTGAGTACTGGAATCACGTTGGCGTCTTTCCATCGAGCAGGCATAGTACCGGACCTGCAAGCTGCGTGCAAAAGTCATGCAAGATCCAGTTCGGCAAGCCGTCTGGACCAGGCGCCTTGCAGACATTTATTTGGCTCAACATTTTTGTCCACGGCTTAGCGCTCTATAACAAACTCGCTCAGCGAGACGTCCAGCGGTGGTGGCGTAGTTGAGTCTGACTAAATTCTATTGTTACGTTACATAAAACGTAACTATTGAGATATGAATATAGACTCAGACTCTACCAATCCACGGCTTAGAGGGGTCAAACAGTAACAGCAGTTGGCCCGGGGCCTTGGGGCTCAAAGTTGGCTACAAATTATGATACAATGCAGTTTCCGATGGTCAATGTAGGGACGGAAAATCAGACGCAGGAGGGTGAGTTGCGACAGATAGGTCAGCTTAATGCCAGGGACTTCATAGATCTACTCGCAGTTGCCGAGGCTTCACAAAATTTCAACATTTTTGGCTGTCGAAAATTCAGAAATAATGCTATATGTTTTTGTACGTGAATGTTCCGTCCATCTGTTGCCATATTTAATAATTAAATAATTCAATATTTTAATGTTTTGTGGTAAACTAGGACGTAGTGGGCCTGCCTTGAAACGCGTCTCTGTGAGGCCTGTTGGTACATTTCTAGCATTGTCGTTGCCAGCTATGGGGCACTCACTGGGGCACGTGGCCCTCCTCGAGTTTAACTTTTTTTAGCTCTAGTCTATACTTACAACAGCTGATTTCTAGTTCCATATAGATCTTCCATAACTTCTACAAGTTTAAGGAATTACGGCGCTATGAAAACTTGCATGTAGTATAATATTTTTTGTTATAACCGTGTACTCAAAGTAATTATATATTTTTTGTAGAAGCGTATCTAGGGTAGTAGTAACTTTCTTTAATAACAACTTTATCAACTGCAAAGCTATATTGTCTGTCTGTTGTTTTTATGGGCCATGCTGCCTGAGTCAAAATAAATGAATGAATGAATGAATGAATGAATGAATATCAAATTATGGATATAAAAAATCCACAAAGTAAAATACAATATAAGCCTAAACGATGTACATACATAGCGATAATGGAGGCCTAATTTCCCAATACAAAACTCAGTTTAAATCCACCTGCAAAACGTATGAAATCGGCGCCGACGGGCAATCTATTATGCTTTGAAAGCAAATCGTTTTGCCCGGGCTCTGTCGCAGACCCACACACTATAGTTGGGTAGAGAAGAGATAACTGCTCTCCGCAACCCAACCCTCCATACTTTCTCGTTTCCGTTTCACGCAGAATCGGGCTCCTAGTCGCACCAAATCCTAGCGACGCAACTGATTTCTAGTAAGGATAGGTTATGAATAGATACAACTTACCGCCGGCGTAGTGGTCTAAATGTCGACGTCTCGTACAGGCTCATAGCACGTGTATTAAATGACAACATCGCAGCCACTGTCAAGCGACCTAGGTAAAGGTAAAAGTAAAAGTAAAGGTAGATGACACTTGATATAGTGCCTCTCTATGGGCCAACCCCATCACAGATGCGCTCAGGTACGGCACGCGTTTTCAAGGGATCACACAGTTTTACCTGCCACCCGCGCATTTATCCACGAAGGGAATGAACCATACTTGCATTTGCCTTCCCAGCCGAAGCTGGTCCTCATTTACCGACCCCAGAAAGATGAAAGGCTGAGTTGTCCTAGGCACCTCCATGGTGAGTAAAAAGTCTGCCCAGGACCGCTACGTGACGGAAATCACAGTTATTAGCTGCTCAGACCATCACACCTCACGGGGAAACTGAAAACGTAGCAGGCTATGAGCGTCGAACTCACGACCTCTCGAGACGAAAGCCGCGACGCTGACCACTGAGCTACTGAGTCACCTATGAGGCCTACTTGTTGTTAAACCATTAGATATTTGTATTTGAATTCAAGTCTTGAGACTCATTCCATGACCGAGGCTTGGGAGTTATGATCAGAGATCGAGACACAAAGATGTTGTGGTAAAGAAAAGTCGTTGCTAACAAAGAATCAACTCACGCAAAAAGGAAGCGTTCTCACTTGCTTGTGCATAGATGCGGGTAGGCTTTCAGTATGACTGAAAACTGCAACAGGCTGTCATACTTCTGCAGAACAAAAATACGATGGTCGAACCATGGTTTTCTAGAGTAGTCACATTTTTATTTTTTCACTATAAATACCTCGATAAAACCGACCATGTTCGTCCATGGTTCAGCCATAGTTTTACCATTGTAGTCTTACCGTGGTACACGTACATGCTTCACACGCTCAAAGCTGTGGGCATACAAAAACAACAAAAACATGTTACAACCACGTCGATGCCATGGTCATAGATAGCACAAAATAATGTAAAAAAACTGTTTTTCGTTTTTTTATTCGTCTCACGTTTTTTTGGTTTTTGGCGTTTTTTAAAATTTTGATCAGAACTTTTCTTACAACTAGGAGTCGTGGTAAACGAGCCACGCACGGTACAATTACCATGGTCGAACCGTGGTTTTAACGGCAAAAGAAGCAAGAAAAGTGATTGCCGTAAAATCATGGATGCCAAATCACACGTTTGACCATTGTTCGACCGTGGTATTTGGGTTACCACTACCCCAGAAGTATGGTATAGTCTGGCTACAACTAAACATCAGTCACACTGTGTTAGTGCTACACCGTCAGACTACCATGATTATTACAATGCAGAATCATTAACTGGGAAAGCATCTTATCGCCAATTCAAGCTCTGTTTGGCCTCTTCAGCAAACCCCTTGGATTACGGCTGAGAACGCGTTTTGCTGGAGGAACGTAGGGTGGCAAGCGGAGAGACGACAGTCTCCAGCAATAAATACAACAATTTGTATAGACTACATGTCGCTGCGTGCCACTTCACATTAAGGGGGTCTAAATCTGGCAAGCAAGGCTCGGTCATAAATTCAAGATAGCCAATCACTACTGACCGAAGGCTCACTTGCAGTTGCTGCATTGTGCGATTGTGCCCACCCAAAATGGACGCCGATCCGTTCAGCCGCTTTGCACACCACGAAGCCGAGTGACAAACGGACTCACTGACTGACAGACGTCCGAGATCATCGATCGCAATGGTTCGCATCTCATACATTCGATGCGGCCCAAAAAGCGACGATTTGCATGCATGGGTGGATCCGTAATTGAAGACTGAGACCGCAAGAATTACCTAGACCAAGACTGAAAAATTTAGTCTCGATCGAGTCCACGATCGAGGTCTCCAGAACTACAAGTCCATACAAAAATGCAGTGAATCGTGAAGATGTATGGACGTATGCCGTGTGTGTGTGTGTGTGTAGAGTAAACGAAACTTTGCGAGTGAAGTTCGTCGTCTTCGTGAACTCAGTCGTGCGGCGACGGCAGCGGCAAGTGCCGCTGGAGGTCTACCAGCATTGATGCATGGCACGGCCGCGGCGGCACACACTGCAATACATGCTTCTCTCTTACCTTCACTGTCAGCTGCAGCTGCTGGATCAGGACAGTCACGTCTCGCTGACTAGACACAAGTACATAGAACAGAGTCATGGAGACTCATGGCTATGGAAACCTAGGTGTTTACGTTGTTATGCTTTGCGATATAAAATGTCGCCAGAGAACATACATATTAACGCATCTAATTACTGTACCTTACTTAAAACTATTCTAGTGAGCAAAGAACTCTACGTATACCGTATACGTCAAAAATTGCAGTGCGAATTACAATATTTTCTATAGAATTAACTAACAAAAACATAAACCTCAAAAACTAAAATCGAACTGTTGGGGTTTGAAAGCTACGTTTAAAAACCAAAAAGCCAGTTCTATTGCCCTGGGTTAGGCCAGTCTGTTGGCTGTCAATGCGCTTTGTTAGCTGAGACACACCTACCGTCACCGCATGGGTCAAGCGTTCAAGCGCGCCAATCAATCTATGTAGAAAAGCTAGACTACCAGTAGTACAGTGTGGTACGTTACAAAGGTTGCGTGTATGCAGTTGTCGCAATAACTAAAACGTAGCCAAAGTAATCCCTTCATCGCGGGGGGATTTGGACCCCATCTGATAAAAAATGTTCCTTGGGTCCCCCTGAGTCTCCATCTCAAACGGGACCTCGATCCGTTCAGTCGTTTTTGCGAAGCGCAGCCGCGTGACAGACAGACTTACAGACACATTACGCTACGGGATCATCGACTGCAATAGGCCGCATCTTATGCATTCGATGCGGCCTATTGACAGTCGTCATCGATCTGATTTCTGCGACTAAAGGTTAGTGTTGTATGCTAGTTGTCTGGCCAGCATGGCGCAGCGCCCAGATGACTTGATGTCATGTCAAGGACTTGAACCACTTTATAGGCTTTGAGATTGGAGAAAAAGGACATGGACTTGAAAATTGGTCTCCTAGGATCCTCAAGGACGAGAGATGACTTTCATCGAAGACAACAACACTGGTTGTGCATGCATTCATTGTCATCAATCTGCGATGACATCCGACATTCTTTGTGTGGTGTACATGCTGTCTACACAACGGTCACCAGGCTAGGGCTAGGTGTCATATCGTCAGGGTCTGGCAAATAGTCTAGACTCTATGGTAGGGGACGCGCGTATTTTTGTCGTGGTCATTGACATTGTCTAGTCTCGTTCTCGTAATATGACAACAGTAGGCTTCATAATAATGACATTTTACATCATTCCAGTTCGAGGTGTCTGAACTTATCGACTCCGAGAGGGGTACAAAGAACTTGAAAGAGCCGGCAGTGCCATGTGATATTGTGCCCGGGCGTGTGTGGTGTAGTTGTAGATGTAGAGTAGATCTACAGTTACACTGTCTGCATAGTGACGTGTGTCTATAGCTCATTTCCACAGCACAGCATTGTGGTCATTGAACCTACCACCCGCCTAGCCACATGGTGTATATTTTTGCAGTTATCCGTATTTGTATGTATGTTAGAGTTTAGGATGCCCGTACATACGTCACGATAACTGTCGAAAACCTTATCCTTGACAGTTCGTTGCACTGCCGGTCGACTTTGTATCTCAAAGTTATCGGATCAAGCTCAAAGTCACGGCAGTAAAAAAGCCAAAACGTAGTTAGGTGGTCTGCCTTTGATTAAAAGGCAATTATATTTCTTGTTTGCTTAACTGCGTTTGATCTTACAACTTATAGACCTACTTCGCTCGCAGAACGTTTTCCTGTCGCTCAGCGTAGTCAGCAATAGAGCTTAGATGTAGGTATGTATATGGGCATCGTGTTGTGAATGTTGCGCGCCCATTAACACTGTCTGTAATTTCCACTTACCCCGCATTGCGAACTGCGTTGCTCTCTCTCTCTCTCTCTCTCTCTCTCTCTCTGCTGACCGATCAGTCAAAACATTCCAAGCATCAGAAAGAGAGAGCCCTGTGCTCGTGGTGACCTGCTCCACCCAGCGTTTTCGTGGACGGCCTGGTTGTCTTCTCCAGGTGCCAAACTGTCCTGAGCCCTGTCGTATCATGATTGAGAGGTGTAGGGCTTGGTGGTCAGGAGCAGCCTGGTCTATACGCCTGACGTGGCCAAAGACAGATTTTGTCCTCCGATATAGGCTATGCTGAATTAGATGAAGCGTTTCGTGCGTTTTAGTTCGATCAGTTTTATTGAAAGGGTGACGTTCGTGACAAATTCATACCAGAGGATGCCGAGTATTCGCCTGTGGTTTGTCATATGAAAGGCCTCCAGTTTCGCTATATCAGCTTTCAATAGTGTCCATGTTTCAGAAGTATATAGCAGTGATGACAGGACACACGACATGCCGAGTACCCGCTCACGCACCGTTCGGACTCGCCCGTATAGTTGGAATAGATTACCATTCAATGGGCGGCGGGTAGTGTTCTTATCTTTTGCTCGCCACGTATAGTGACGTTGACTCATTGGGCTACTGTACACCATCTTGATAGTGTTTGTGGGTAGAGTAGGCCGAGCATTACTAAGTTTCGTGAGCGAGTGCTATCGCTCGCCGCGCAACGCCACACAACGCAACGCGCAGCGGATGCGGAAGCGAGACCTTTATGCTGCAACTGTAACGTTAGGTTATTGTTATATACAAGAGGCTAAAAGTAATTTGTCGAAGGCTGCATCGAATCCCTTTCCCCTTGCTGCAATGGGGGGGAATCATGACCCCCGTCTAACATAATGTTCTTTGGGCCTGCAAGAGTGTTCACCCCAAACAGGATCTTAATCTGTTCAGCCGTTTTTGCACAGTGAAGCCAAGTTGAGCCGCGTGACAGACAGACAGACTGACAAACAGACACCGCGCACATCGGTAACAGTAGTCTGCATCTCTTGCATTCGATGCGGCCTAATATGATGAGTGTACACGACAGGCCCAGTGTATACAGTTGAAACTGAATATCCATAATACAATATTGTGATATATGCTATGCTGAATTTGATCAAGCGTTTCAGCCTCCTCAGGAAATTAACTTTAGTTCGTTCAGTTTTGGTGAATTTGCGCTGTTATTTTGGACGACGTTTTGCGTGATCACCAGTGTTCAGTGAAGTGTTCATGTTGTAGTTTAGTACAGGATAGATATAATGTAGCATACTGTTGTTGTATACAAGTTTGTATCTTCAAAGTGTTCACGTGTGGTCGAAGCTATAGGCTACTCGAGTCACGGACGGTCAGTTCTATTCGGAGAGGACGTGTACGGGCCTTAGCCTCTTCCAACAACGCCTGTACTTCCCCCAATAAAACGAAGTCTTACAGGGGATGGCAAATTACAGTAACTGATTTCGGATCAATTTTTGTATCGACAAAACGTGCCTAAACGTACATAGTATTTTTTATTAACCCGTTTCACGCTTGATAGTCATGAACCAGTGATCCGTATCGCCATACGTTATCTCTGCATGCAATGTATGCACTGAATTATTAGGCTGCATCGAATGCTTGAGATGGTGACTATTGTTGCCGATGTTCGCGGTGTCTGTCTGTCAGTCTGTCTGTCAGTCTGTCTGTCACGCGGCATAAATCGGCGGCAGCGCGTGCAGTGTACGCCGCGTGCCGTGTGCGCGGGGTCATTCGGTGCAGCCTTCGCCAAATGCCTTTGGCCTTTACATAGGCCCTAAACCGATGTGTGGTCGTTTAGTATAGCTATACAGAAAATGGAGCTATTTGTATGAGTTGTTAAGTCAATATTGCAAACGTATAGCCTGGTGTAGGCCTATCCACTTTAGAGAATCATTCGTGCTGCGGTAGTTATGGTCATCGACCACGCAAAAATATAGGGTTTGCCGCGGGCATACATGTACTTTAAGAAATAGTTGCCGACTCTAACGATTCTTTGGACTTCCCAAAGTTTTCTATTTTAGCGAAATTTTTGTAGGCTATGCTTTTTGTAAATTATTCAGATATAGGGGTCTACAAATTTTGATCACACACAGAACAACATTGCACACTGACGGCTGGTAGGGGCCTATTAATCTGACACCAGCCATAGGCTTGGATCCATGATTAATAAAAAAAACGATATCATCAGGCAATTTGCAAACTAAAACATAAGCCGGTAGGTCTTACGACCCTTTTCTGGCAATGAAATCCGAAACACATATTGTAGGGTAGAGGACAAAGTAGAGTAGTTTTCTATTGCATGTGTCATATAGTTGTCTATTGTGCAATATGAGTGTTGAACTGTTGATGTTTCTTTGTGTGACAAGATCTGCGGCTACAACCAACGTCCGTTAGCCTAGAGTTATCACACAATTGTTTAGCTGCAGATCTTGTCTATCAGTTATTCATATTACCTGGCGTGTCAATCATTAGCTGGCCCGCCACAATGTGGAGACCAGCTATAGTAATGGTCCGCGTTGTCCGTCTGTCCGTCTGTCTGTCTGTCACACGTGAATATCTTCGAAACTAAGCGAGATAGACGTATGGTTACTAGGAAAGTCGAATAGGAATCCGGGCTTTCCGATTCAGAATCTGCCATCAGTCTGAGTCGCGATCGGATGTACGGTTCCGCCATTTTGGGTGTTTCCGGTGTACTGCGATTTAGGATGGCGAATGTTTTGGGGCGCCCCGAGCCAGCGGCTGTAAGTGGCAATATATCATAATTGCCGCATTTTCTAGTTTAAGCAAAGCTATTAAATAGCTTTGGTTTAAGTTAACACCGTGCATTGTACGTTATGCTTACACCAGTCACAGTTTAAGGGCCTATTACAATTGCGATTCGAGCACGATTCGAGTACCATTCGAGTACGATACGAGCACGATTCGGCTACGAGGGCTACGAGATGCGTACGACTCGAGCGCGATTCGAGCACGATACAACATCCTACGAGGAGTTATGTGCTTTCGAGCAATAATGAACATGTCAATTCTTTTGCGTTGCTGTAGGATGTTGTAGGATGTTGTAGCCAATCAGCGA
>Ga0126335_1002611_pt1 | contig 10878 bp, 7 predicted proteins | sample OlaspJWI45metaG_FD_108409 | JGI IMG/M metagenome (GOLD analysis project Ga0126335, IMG submission 108409) | Marine gutless worms symbiont microbial communities from Oahu, Hawaii - Olavius sp. 1 OAHU.JWI-45 metaG | ecosystem: Host-associated > Annelida > Digestive system > Unclassified | place... | reverse complement strand
CTTTTTTCTCTACAAGTGCTGGTGAATAAAGTTGAATATATATATATATATATATATAGTTTTGCCTGAAACACTATTGGTTCCATTTTTTTGTGTACTACCTTTGTTCGGGCCCGTGGGTAGTATGAACCGAACATCCGTGTTCGCGGCCCGTGTTGGAACAAAGCACAGTCTGTCGTGCAATGCATTTTTCCAACGCGATGTTGGATTGTTTATCACATGTGACTGTTTGCCACACGCACGGGCGACTAACAGCGGCCGTGATTATTATGTGGGCCGTAAACACGGGTGGTATAAACCGAGCATACAGTGAGCTGATAAGTGAAATAACCTAGAGTTGGTGAGGTAGCGACGGCTGATGCCAACGCCAGTGGAACAACTCTGTATTGGAGGTCGTTGAAAGTGTCGACTCGTAATTGCTGTACAGTTTGTTGGTCGAATGAGATGCGCTGTATCTCCTGGAAGCCCGCTGTTGTGTTACTACCGACAAACACTCCGATCACTTTCCAGCCCTGAGTCTTGGCGAACTGCGCGATGTTTCGTGTCTGCGTCGTGTCGAGTGACTCGCCGTTTGTGATGATGATGAACAACTGCGACATTCACACAACAGTAGAGTTGTATTACTGTACGAGTCATTCTACTCATCGATCCAGCCACCAGTCAGTCAACATTCATGCCTATAGTCTATTTAAAACAACAGTCGAGAAACTGAATCGGTTTTAATCGAAATAATGTAAAAAATAAGGTCGTCGAACATCGTTCTATAAAAACAAAACAAGCATGGACGCGTAATTAATGTATTTTTAAGAAGAAAACAAAGGTCAAATAATTGCACCGCGCATAACTCACAGAAGAGCATTGGCGATCAAAACTGATAAAAGCGGTTCGAACCTGCGCGGCGAAATAACGTTGTCCCCTGACGAGCAGGTGCGCCAGTGTGATCTGAAAGGCGTGAGCGAGGTTACGTTGTGACGACGTCGACAAGTGCTGCAGCTGACTGATGGCTGTCTTGACAGCAGTTCCTGACCGGTACTCGTTGAGATCGAACGCGATCGTGGCCCTGTCGGAGTAGCGCACGACGCCGACACGCACATTGCCCAGCCCGACTCGGAACCGGTCGACGTAACTGCTCATTAGAGACAGCATCGCTGACCAGAGGTTGTCAGGCACGTTGGAACTGTCGTCCAGCGCGAATACCACGTCGAACGTCACTGCACGCCAAGACAAGATAAGAAATATCGCAGTTTAACATATAAATGTAAAAAAACTACGTTTAGAAAAGTCTGTTATAGGCAACAAAGTGGCACGTCTGAAACAACAAGAAATGGATGTTTCGATAGATTTCTTAGAACTGTTTCACTACTACCGTGCAGCAGGATTCTACTGACACGTTTAGTAATAATCGGTCGAGAGAGTACCAAGTTACGGAGGATCGAATTTTCCATTGTTCCACAGGAATGGATTGTCGCCCATAAAACAGTAGCACGACTGTGCTACCGTGACACTGACTCATAACCAGCTTGGCATGATTATCACACGAAAAATGTCCAACTTTTCAGCGAAAACAGCCAAACTATAAAAATAGCAATCTCATTTTGCGTCTCCCGCGCCGGCTGATTACGCACGCACGCACAGACAGGCAGACGTTACAGGTTGATCATATTAGCGTCTTTCGCTTGTGGGCACATAGACGCATATAAATCCGTAAAGTTAGTCCGTCGGGAAAAGTGAAAAGATAATGGGAATGATGGATTCGTTTTGTCTTCAGTATAATTAAAAAGTTCATTCAGGCTTATAATAGCTTATAAGTCGTGAACGAATATTATCGACATCAAGACAGAACTGAATCAGATTCAGAATATGTAAAAAAACAGTCCACTATTTTGACAGCAGAAAGTCTGTGATAAAGCCAGAAAAGGATTTCTCAAGCACTTGCGTCTACATGTTTACGAAATTCGTTTACGACTTGCAAGCCTACACTGGCAACAGTGAATGAACTTTTCAACTATACTAAAGATCAAACGTTACTATAGAAAAACGTATACAATCCGAGCATTTCGATGACGTTACTGGGTGTTTCCTCTTTACCTGTTGCTCTTGGAGTTGTTGTTGGTATCACAAACTGCGTTTGAGCCGGTTGGACGTAGATGACCAGCAGAGAGACCAGGACCGTTAACAAGTGCCCGCTGACGACCCGGCCGACGCCGCCGAACGACCGTTCACAATAGACCGCCATCACCAGCCGCTGCAGCTGTCCGGCACGCACTAAAAAATCGCTGACACCTTCTCAAGTCAGCTACAAAGTACAAACGTGCACATCGTTGATATCATATCATATCATTGCAAGACAGCTGCCTCATTAACCGCATAGGCAAAAACGGCAGTTTTTTTTATTCGGCTTATATGTCTAATGTAATCATTTACTATTTTTTTATGTATATCAGTAATTTTATCGCAAATAGAAAAGTGTCATAGACCTATAGTCAAACATTTTATGAAACAGACACGTAGCGACCAAAAATACTCTCACGCCCCTATAGGCGGGTGGCAATAATCGCAAAAGTAATACTTAGCATTTTCGGGGAAATTGACGCTAAACCTATTTTCATAAGTATACCGATTACTGTTTATGGTTCTTTTATGCTTCATCGCTTACATTTAAGCGAATAAATTAAATACTGCATCATCGACATCGCATAATCGTACCGATTTCACATGTCTGATGCCGGTGATGACGAGTAAATGGCAGCAGCTGAAGTCTCTGTTGTTTTCAGCAACCGTCGCCGTCCGCTCTCTGCTTTCCCGACTCTGCGCAACAGCAGTCGAAAGTACACTATTGCTAACATACTCTGTAATTACTTACACGAAGGTGCTTAGAAATAGAGAAACGGATCCAATTAACACAGCGGTACGTGCAAACTCGATCCCTAATCAAGAATGGTCCGTAAAATAAGTTGACCTTGGATGACCTTAAATAGCGTTATAGCCGTTCTGTGGTGTTTTTGGCTTTTTGCCGAAAGCGAAAGTTTTCGGAACTTACCACGTCAAACTGGCCAAAGCTAGGCCAGTACAGCTGCCACAAAAATGTAGCGACAGGACTGTAGTTTCTGATAATGTATATACAAGGTTATGGGACGAGACGATAGCTAGCCCACTACGGTGCCCAGTGTGGTGCCTACTGATGACTGTTCCTACTGATCTATTCGCTACATTTACAAAGCCAACCGGCCCATTTCTGCCTGAATGGGCGAAGGAACAACCCGAAAACACCCATAATGGCGTAACCGTACTTCCGATCGCGAATCTGATGGCAGATTCTGAATCAGAAAGCCCAAGTTCCTATTCGCACAGATATATTCGCACGTCATATTTCATAGTAATAGGTCTATCTCGCTTAGTTTCGGAGACATTCGCATGTGACAGACAGACAGACAGACGGACGGACGGACGGACAACGCGGATCATTACTATAGCTGGCCCCCACATTGTGGCTGGCCAGCTAAAAATTATAAGTATGGAGATATTCGCTGGGCTCGACCAGAACGAGTATATTGAAAGAGAAGCACCCCCGCAGTCAACAGTGAGACGTATATGCGAAACGAATTGTGCAACGCTGCTCGGCCATGTCAGCAACTGCCGAGTTTTGTTTTCACATTGAATGGTTGGAACGGGGCGAAAGCCGCAGCAAGCTGCAGTGACCGGACAAGCAAGAACGAAAAGACTAAATTGTCGCGTAGGCCTATTTACAAGGTGCAACTGACGACGTCTGGAGAACGGTAAGCATTCAGCAGGCAACTGGGTAATGTCACAGCAAGTCAGCCAGGCGTGACGCCGACCTGACAGTGTGAGTGAGGTGCCTGCGTAATCATTCATACGTAACGACTGTACGATATTGTAGCTGCAGCCTTACACTGCAGTGGCCCAAAAAACTACTTTGTAAAATTTCAACAGAATTTTATATTTTTTGGCTGATATTGAACATTGCTTGTAAACTGATCAGTACAATTTTGTGTGATTGGCATTATTTAGTTTTTGCCAACATAATTCATGAGCAAATTTTATCTTGAGACAGCACAGAAGACGGACAATATTATTTCTACAAGGTAGTGTAGAAACGCGCAATAGGTGCTGTGAACAGTATATGCATTGTTTTGTTGGGAATCTATTTAGGTAAAAGTCTGCCAAAAATTATGAAATTCGGTTGAGATTTCACAAAGCTATGTCAAGTTAACATCAAGCAAATAGAAATGTGCAGGTTTTTTGGGCCACCCTGTATATATGTAGGTCCGCGTGTACTATGCAATGCATTGCGACTATTAATTATCGCAGACCAGTGCACTGATAGCGTACATGTTGCAACCGCTGCAGGCGAAGAAAGTGAATCAAATGTCACATTCGAATATTCTAGACCTACGATACTAGTTTTTTTAATAAGTAATTTAACATTTGGATTTTTAAAAAAAAACAATGTGTTATGTCTCATTATTAGTGTCATGTGGATTTATTTTTGTACACGGCAGCTTTACCCTAAAATATTACAGCGTAATGAAAATAATAAATGACCAAAAAAGTATCTCAGCGTTTTTGTAAATGTAACTTTTAACACTTCAGATAAATACAAAAATTTTTGTTAAAAGTTTCATTCGTTTTGCATTGCAAAAATAGTTTTTTTTTAAAGTACATTTAAAAAATAAATGTCCGATTCGTGGTAATTCAGTGTAAAGTGCTGCAACAAAAATAATGCAATAATTAAGTTAAAGTAAAATAGAAAAATATAGCAAAAAGTGAATATAATCATATAAAAACATATCCAAGGAAAGTTAGTATATACTTATAACTTGTAGTTGCTATATTTCAGTATTTTCTGGTTTAAAATATGGTGCTGCATCTTAGAAGTCTTATTTAGTATCTTTAAAAGTAATTATTCCATTTTCTTACACTTATACTTAATATTTTGCTGTTTAACTTCATTCTTTCTCCATTTGCCACTTTATGATGCTCCATAAATCCCATCTGTTGCAGCAGTGCCATTAAGTCGGTCTGCATCTCTCTTGTGTTTAGTAGTCGTAGTTAATATTGACGCATTAAATGGAAATGGGGTTTTAAAAACAACTTACAACAAGTGGCCAAAATAACTTGGTGATGGTCACGTTGAATTCGTAGTGAAATCGGGACTTATATCTAAGTCTAACACAGTGTTTCTTGGACTCCGTGTCTCCACCCCAAACGGGACCTCGATCCGTTCAGTAGTTTTTGCAGGGCGCAGCCGCGTAACGGACAGACTGACAGACGCATCATGCTAAGGGAACATTGATCGCAATAGTGCGCATTTCATGCGTTCAGTGCGGCCTAGAATTGTATGCGTATAAGAACGCGCCCAGTTTAGGCCTACTTTCGTCGCATCTATGGTAGGCTATTCCTATTGGTAATTCGTCGTCGTCGTTAGCGCGTAGTCGTCAAGGACCGCTGCGTCACTCCACGATGACCGCGCATGACAGCGTCTTTCTACACATCGGCTGGGGGTCGTTGGCTGTCGTCACGGATTTGGTCCAGCCAGCGTTTCGTTGGACGACCGAGACGACGTTTCCATGCTGGGAACAGGCCGAGAGACAGGTCAACCTGACAGCGTAGAGCTTGATGGACTGGGACAGCTAGTACACGGCATCCTGACGATGTGACCGAAAATGGAGTTGCGACGTTTGACAATGTGATCTATGACTGGAGGGAAACCAGTCTGGTTTGCAACTTCGACATTACGGACGTGATCCTGCCATATCTGATGCCGAATTATGACGCTGACATTTCATGTCGAAGCTCTCAAGCGTCTTCTGCACGCATGGTCCATGTCTCTGCTGCACATAGAAAAGCGGTGAGAACAAGTGCCGTGTATGTCCGTATCTTGATGGTCAGTGATAAGCGCCGGTCTCGCCATATCTTCGACAAGGATGCCATCACAGACGAGGCAAGGGCAAATTGGACAATACGTTTTTTGATGTCCGATAGGCACTGGCCTTCTAGGGGCTGGACACTGACCAAGTACACAAAACTCTCCACACGTTTTACCAGGTTACCGTCTACAGTACAGTGATGTCAGTAAGTGACTGCGTGCTTGCACCAACATTTTGTAGCTTCGTTTTGGTCCAGCAGATACACACCTCATTTTGAAACGTATGCAGCAATAACGATACCGGACAGCAACTCAGACAAACTGTTTTACTGTACAAAACACTGAACAGTAGCGTATCTAACAATTGTAAAAAAAGGTCTAAATGCAACAAAATTGTGACAACAAGATTGCTTTTCAATCAAAGGTAAACCACACACGGGCGCGTGCTGTTTTTACTCTCGTGACTTCGGCTTCGACCCGATGACACTGCTGTGCGAATTGACCTGTACTTTAAAACGGGGCACTTGCCTACCAATAGTGAGTTATACCAAATTAGGTCCTATCTCTCAGCGCTTCGCAGATACGGCGGAGTACTGGGTCTCATTTTCGTTTTTGATAGGGTGCTCCAACTTAACTCATTCGTTCGGGGTTAATTCCGTGAATATCACCATAAATCACACATCGCCAGAAACTGGTGTCATTGATCTAGGCTACATTTTGCCACTGGGGGTCTCGCCCTCTAGCTTCAGCCAGTGTGACGTGGTCAGTTCTGAAACTTTTGGCGGAAAACGTCGCAGAACGGCTATGAACGATTCCTATCATAGCCGTTGAAGGTCATTCAAGGTTACCGACTTCGGTACCACTCGGAAGCCCATATACAACTTCCTGTTAGTGACTGATACGCCACGAAAAATCACCGAAAAACGACACCGCACCCGTTTGCAGCAAAGGCCCGCTTCAATACGTTGCGCGGACAAAAATTGAAAAAAAACTGCATTGACCGCAAAAGTTAATTTGTGGACGGCTATGTCGCAGGTGAGCTGCATAGGCCTGCAGTCTCTGCAGTCTGTTGTACAGCGTTTCTGATTACTGCCACATTGTGACATCTGCGGATGATGTTGCATAACATCACCATATATTTACTTCAGTTTTGAGTTTTGACTCGTAGAACTATTATTCTGGCTCTATTCTAGCTGTTACCCTTGTTAACCCAATTTCAAAACTATCGCGCATTGTAAACAATGCAAACGAAAACGTGATTACTAAGTATTAGGCCTAAACTTGATAGTAGTAATATATCCTAAACATAGTTAATAGTTTATATAATAAAAGTAAAATAAAAATATTGTTGTCGATATAATTAATATAATAATATTATTAGTATGGCCTATAGGGCTTCTAGAAAACGGAATAATTATTACTATGCCAGTGTTGCTACAAATAAAGTGTTGGCAGAAGAACACACGCGTTATTCATCATCGCAAAAAAAACGACATTTTAGTTAATAAGAAAGTTGGTACCTGAGTGTGTGGTCGGTGCAGTCGGTCGGTCGAACGGCGAGGTAAGCGAGCGGGCTGGACAGACGTGCGGCCAGTGACGTCTGCTGCTCGCCTAGCTCTCTCAGACAGGTACCCGTCGACAGCGGTGGCGACCGGACTGGTTGGGCAATATTACTGCCATCCGGCGCCTCGAGCGCCCACGCCAAGCCGTGCATGGGCGCCGAGCCGTGAAGACTCGGCGGCAGCAGCATTGAGGTCGCGCGCGGCGGTCCGTGGCGAGTGTCGTCTGGCTGTCTGTCGGTCGGACAGACTAGTTTGACAACGCTTCAGCTCGCTTTAGGTCAAATATAGACACAACAGAATGAGAGGCGCAGACGCAACGCAACGTCGTCGTAGTTGCGCGTCTTTTTCCCCGACCCCGAGGGACAGCTTATGACATCATATATAGGCCCTACTCGCACATTAATCCATACACTCTGGTGTTAATCTACTCATCGCTTCACGCTGCGATTGATATTTCTTTATTGTAAAAAAAATTACGATCGCAATGTTGTTCAAAAAACACCAAACGATGCAGAAGCGCGTAAAGCAAAACAAAAACAAGATAAATTCGACACATACGTGCATGTGCTAAATAACGAAATAATGGACGAAGAAGAGGAGACAGACGTTATTAGATAAATGTTTTGACGCTCGGTAGATCATGTGGGCGATCGAAGCTGCTCTGATTATGTTTAATCTAATAATTATTTACTGCAGTATTCCACACCTTAGAGATATTAGACTGTTTGAAAGAACATCAACGACCGTATTGTTTCATCAAGGCTTAAACTTCATCCGACTAATGCTACCAGTTTCGTAGAAATTTACACTGTATACATGTAAGCGCATTAGAGGTTTTTTAAATGATATGCGCTATATAAATTCACGTTTTACTTACTTACTTACTTACTTTACCTATATGCAGGCTATCATCACGTTAGACTTTTTATAATAACTAGATTTTCGCTTTTACAGGCGTGATACATACACACAAACTGGAGTGCGTAGAGTTTTAGGCCTGCTATTCCCGTTCGACACATAACTGGTGATAGATCATTTCGGAAGCCTTTCCAGGCAATCAACTACACTCACTTGTAGGCCTACTGACTACCCCATGTTGTCAAAGTAGGCCTAGAGACTACTATCTAATATATTGCATGTATGTAATTATAGTAACCAGTTTAATACTTTTTACAGTGACAGAACGACGTATGTTGTATGCAAGTCGAGTACACTGGCATATGATAGCGTGCGTTGTTGATAGAGCGATGCAACTTATTGTGCACAGGCCTTTACAGCCACGCGCCTATAGCAAGTAGCCTCAAGCTGTACATAGCCAATACTGAGACGTGTCTATTTATAAATCTTTTGGGTCTTGCGGCAATTAAGAACCACAGTAACTTTCAAAAAACAGCAACTTTCATCTATGCGAAATCGTCTCTTTAAAGCTCCCAATTAGGACTACCATGTTGCTTCTCAATGACTAGTATAAACGGTAACAAATCCGTTTGAATTACCGGAGTAATTCTGAAACTACCTAAACATCGACTCTTCTACTGCTGTAAACATTAAACAAAAACATTTTTGGTCTGCAAATTTTAAATAAAACATCCCATTAATGCAAAGAAAGTTAATGAAGCTGATTATATTACACTGATTCAAATTCAGCACAACACTTTTAGGACATGTCCAACAATGATCACAAAATCACTGCATGAAAGAGATAGGCCTACAACCGACGGAGCAACAAAATAAGCATCGTAATACAGTGTTGTAAAAGCATACATAAAAACATTAGTAAAAATACCAGTCTGATTAACTTGCACAAGCAGTATAACACAATAAACTGTGCATGTATACTTCGTAAAAACATCACCAGTCTATCATCACCTGTGTATTCTGCAAGTTGCACTAAAATCAACACAAAAAGTCAAAAACGCCATTAACATGACAAATCAAGTCTCATCTGGCAGATGGAGATAAAGTACGCTGCGACTGGGAATACCACATGCAGCAATTGTCAGATCCAAATCAGTAAGAACAGTTCGACGATCAGCAGAAACAAACTCGCATCCTGTAAACTCCTGCTGTGTAACCACCCTCACGTGATCCAAAACATCAGAAAGCCGATGTGTTGACAAAAACTGATGTTCAATTCTTTGCCCTAGAGGCAATTTCACAGCCAACACTACTGGCTCATCCACTAATGATGGCTTACCATGTCCTTTATTAACTGCACGTTTATTACTTTTAACATAAGAACCATGTTGTTCAGCCCTCTTTACGTGATTCTGTAGTCTGCTACAAGAATTTGTCGGAAGTGTAACTCCAGCAGCCACACTATTTTGGTTAGATCGTTTTATAGTTTGTTGTGCTTTGTCTTCATCTGATGTAGAATGTTCACGTGTTTCATCTGCTGTTATATCCACATGTGATGATGTCTGGCCAATTGATGGCAAAACGTGGTATCTTGAACTACCTGGCCTTCTTGGCAGAGTATGTGTCTCAAATCCCTCATCTGTCACAGTCACAAGTGACCACAAATGACAGCTGATATAACATACAACGTTTTATCATACAACCTCTCAGCCAAAATTGTTTGCCCAATATAATTCATCTAATCAATCGTATGGATAATAATCGGCAGCAGAGAAAATATAAATTGGCAAAAGCTGTGTTCTGTATACACGCAACATTCTGCTCTGTGTGAATCACTTTAGTTTCTTACTCCAGTGACTGTCACATTATAGTTTCCTTAAGAAATTGGATAGCTCAATATTTGACTAATTGTGTTTCGATCTGTGATTATCGGTTAGTTTAAACAAACATTATCTATCTATCTGCTTGATAAAAATTGCATAAAAAGTGTAGTAAAAGTATGCGCTGAAGCTCATGGCTTGTAATGAACGAATGCCAAACATGAGCTAAAAGGTCACATATTTACCAGACAAAACAGACGAATGTCTACGCAGAGTAGGCAATGTTACTGACGAAGCATGTGGACTGTGCAGAGGGCTTGACTCAAGACTGAAGACAGACATACTGCTTTCACGACCAGAACTGACAGAAAAACACATAAAGCTAATACTGACATGATGGATAATATATTAAACAATTGCAATAGCCTCATTCACACTACAGCTGCATAACTCAACTCAGCTCAACAGAGAATTACGGACGCAGGTGTTTGACACCTCTAAGTCCACATCATTATTATATACTATCATAAACAAACAATATCACTTTATAACTACTTCTGATCGGTTTCCAGTACCAGTCAGATCGGCCGTAAAATCAAACTTCACTAATTGGTGCTGCCAAAACTCATCTAAGTGTGCTTTAAATGCATTAACAGTGCAAGCATCAACGATTGAATTAGGCAAGCTGTTCCAGATATTTACAATGCGTGCAGAAAAAAATGCTTTCGTAAGTCATAATGAAATGAATGAT
>Ga0126335_1002610_pt1 | contig 10879 bp, 5 predicted proteins | sample OlaspJWI45metaG_FD_108409 | JGI IMG/M metagenome (GOLD analysis project Ga0126335, IMG submission 108409) | Marine gutless worms symbiont microbial communities from Oahu, Hawaii - Olavius sp. 1 OAHU.JWI-45 metaG | ecosystem: Host-associated > Annelida > Digestive system > Unclassified | place... | reverse complement strand
GCAGCAGCAGCAGCAGCAGCAACTTACGTGGAATACATCGTCCGTCGCGCGCCTGCAGGTGCCGTCGTGGGTCGCACATACACCTGCCCGTCTGACAGCCGTCGTACAGCCAGTAGCACGATACTCCCGACCCGGACACGGACACCGCGGAGGGCGGAACATCACAGTCGGCGTTCGATCGACAGTGCCGTGAGCCAAGCAGCTGGGTACCTCGGCCGCCCATGACGCCGCCGGGACGGTCGCTGGCCGTCGGCAACCGTCCCAGACCGCCGATGGCATCGTCGTCGTCGATGAGCGTAGAATTGTTCCACCAGGAGGAGAACGGCGAACGATCACTAATTGAACTGCTCTCGCTGCATCCTAGTCACATACACATACAACTGGTTAAATGAGCATTTTGACGCCAGCTGAAATATGTATCTTGATTCTCTAGGCGGTAAATGTGGACGGCAAAGGCAGGTAGGTGAATAAACGCGTGGGCGGCAGGAAAAACTGTGCTTGACAACGCGTGCCGTACCTGAGCGCTTCTGTGATAAGGCACCCTCATGAAGAGGCGCTGTATCAAGTGTCCCCTACCTTTACCTTTTACCATGACGGTGTCGATGTCGTCAGAGAACCATTTTCTACCAAACTACCAAATTTAGTGTTGCTGCCTTGATTGGAAGGGGTCGTGTGTCTCAAAAACGAAATTCGAAACGGCGGCGGCCAATCATGCCTCGTTTCTACTCCCGGTTCCGATTTTGATACTTGAAATGTCTGATAAACCATCGGATAAAGAAGTAAGTAAGTAAATACATATATAAAGCGCGCTAAAATTCGAAATCAGTCACTAGGCGCCGCGATCTTCAGCCAAACACATGCGTTTTCAGTAACCGGCATCATTGTATCCAATTTCAGCAAAGTCGGCTAACGTTCGGCTAAGTTATTGCAAGTTCTGGGACAACTTTTCCGCCGGCGCCCTCCCTTGCAGTAGGATACATTGGGAGGAATGTATGTATGTTTCCCATTCGAAATGGCTGCCTGTGTCTTGTATAGCGAAACAAGAAGGCTATGGACAAGTGCGCCCGAAGCGAAGACTGAACGAGTTCACCAATTACGACGGTCGCTGTACTACTACAGGGCAGCAGCAGCGCAACTTTATGACCTTCGAATGTTTCAATAAATCAGCGGAATTTGCTGCTGTTGGTCCAGCAAACTGTCGGCGCCAAACACTACATACAGATTCAACGACAGTGATAAAGAACGAACTTACTCGACTGAAGAAGTTTATTGCGTCGACCTGATTTGTTCGTCCCTCGAACAAAACATTCAAAATGGCGGACATTAACGCCTTATTTCTACTTCCGGTCTCGGCTTCGACGCGTTGGTAGTTTTTGATTGGTGAGCAAAGTTGAAAGTCTCTGCGTACAAGATTACTAGTCTCTGTGTTGATGCGGCGGTGACAATTTCTGACACCCCGGTTAACAGACACTCAGACAGACGCTGCAGACGAGGTGAGAACCGCCTCTATGATTAGCTCAGTGTTATATTCTAACTCATCATAGATGAGTAGAGAACGTGGCTGTCGTTTTTAGGCTGCATCGAATGCTTGAGATGCAGACTATTGTTACCGATGAGCGCGGTGTCTGTTAGCGGTGTCTGTCACGCGGCTCAACTCGGCTTCATTATGCAAAAATTGCTGAATCGATCCAGATAATGTTTGGGGTAAACACTCCCGGGGTCCAATGGAACATTGTATTAGACGGGGATCCTGATCCGCCATGGCCAGGGGAAGAGGAGTTGGGGAAAATTGCGCGAATTGTGGACCCACTACATATCTGAAGAATGGCTGAAGCTAGAGACTTTACGATTTGCATTCGTACAGAGGGCTGCGGGCCTAACCAAAACAATGCAAAAGTAGGTCATACGCAGGTCAGGGCGAGGTCACGTGACCTAAGTTTAACTTCTGCGACCCTATATATCTCGGGGACGGCTCAAGCTAGAGACTTCGGCGCGTGCAGTGTGTTCGGTGCATTCGATGCAGCCCTTTCCAAATTACTCTGGCCTCTTGTTTCAGGCGTTCACGTCGTTTGCAGTAAACTCAGAATCAATCGATTGAATGAATGATAGAATGCACAGCGATCTGCCGCTGCTGCGCTGTGAGGCGTGTAATTACGACAGTTTGATTGGATATATTAACGCAAAGATGGGAGCCAGGACAGAGGCTGCACGGAGCGGCAATCGACGGCGAAAATCGTTCATGATGGCCGCTCGTCGAGCCGGCGGCGAGACGGCTTCACGCGGGGCGACTCGCCGTGACAAATTGACGCCCGAATGCAATTGACATCCAATTGGCCGCTGCAGCGCTCGAGATCAAACCCGTAAATTCGCGGAACAGCGAGGCGCTGGGGAGACTAGGAACTGCATTACAGAAGATGAAGCGTTCAGAATTGTTCCCGAAGAGACAGAAATGGAGAGACTTCTTCACTGACAGGCCCTAGGCGTACATGGGTCGCCGTACAAGAAACAAATTCGCGGAACAGTTCTCGGCAGTCGATGATGGCGCTTCGTCGTCGTCGTTCAAGTAGCGAAATGTCGGTCGTTCAACCGCTAACGAGATGCCAAGTACTTGAGTTCGTCGAAAAGTTGCTTCTATAGAACGTTAAATCATAAGTCGCAGACGCAGACGGGTCGAGTGAGTTTTATGCTCCTGACAAAATGTATATGGCGTCTTTCCTGCACCGGACTGGAGACGTCCACAAGGCCGACCACGTCAAAGATGGCTCCAGCTAGTTGAGGACCTGGGGCAACTGGCTAGCTCGGCCCCGAAGATGGCTATGGATCAGGCAACGTGACACTCATATCACGTGCAGCAGCGAGTGGGCGACTGAGTGACAAAATGTTGGGCTTATCGTCTGCGTCGTTGTCCAGGCGACACTAGACGTATATTCACAGCCGACGCATATAGGCGTGGCGGCATTCGACTGTGTTTGACGATGATTCGCAGAGTCACTGTGACACGATTCTGTTAAGGCTAGCTCTGTGCAGCGAGCGATCTTCAGACCGCGTCTTCTTGTCACTGGGTGAAAACTGACAAAACTAGTCACAATAAAAAATAACTTATCTTTGTCCTATCTTAAGCCTCTCAACGACAGCCGTTTTAGCTGCATCTTTTGTCTGCATTTTGTACATAATGCTTTTAGTCTATGTCATCTTTGTCGAAGGACGGACTAATGCTTGGACTGGCAGTACGGTTTAACTGCATTCGCTAGGTGGCTCTATGCTAGTACGTACGGTACTGCTATTAGTGAACTGTTGCCATGACAACTGAATTCCTATCTCGCACCGCTTCGCAGATACGGCGGAGTACCGTATAGGGCTATATTTTCACTGTCAGTAGAAACGTGTTCATTATTGTAAGGCTTGAGTGAGCAGCGCCACGACGACAGAGACAATTATTTATTTATTTATTAACTAATTTAATTTACGAATACAATAAACCGTAAGCAACAAGACTGTGACATAGATGAAAAATAGAGATGACACGATGCCTGTGTGTGCCCACTCGTCACACCTGTGTGTACCCACTCGTCACACCTGTGTGTACCCACTCGTCACACCTGTGTGTACCCACTCGTCACACCTGTGTGTGCCCACTCGTCACACCTGTGTGTGCCCACTCGTCACACCTGTGTGTACCCACTCGTCACAAGTCTACATCACGCTACGAGTTTCCTGGCAACAGATATTCGCATGTGACACACAGACAGGCGGACAGACAACGCGACATTGTCGCTATAGCTGTCCCCATTCAAACTGGCGGGCCGGCTAATAAACACAATGACTGAAATATTGCTGACCGATCATGGCGTGAAAGAAAAACGTCGTCCAGTGTAGGCTGCAGTAGTAGGTTAGTCTTGTCATGTCTCGCTGCAGCCAACACACTACAGTCCGTACACGCTGCTACAGACGCTCGACCGATGTTGATTGCACGACACTGAAGATTGCTCTACAGTCGCTGATACACTACACCTGCATGCAGTTTACGCACAGAATGTCGTGCAGTCTGTCAACGTAAAGGTAAATGTTAACCACACTTGAATTAGCGCCTCTTTATGAGGCAACCTAATCACAGAAGCGCTCACGCGTTGTCAAGAGATCGCACAGTTTTACCTGCCACCCACGTGTTTATCCGCCAGTGGAATAAACCACGCCTGCCTTTGCCTTCTCAGCCGAAGCTAATTCTCATTTGCCGATCCGGTGGTATAGAACGCTGAGTTGGCCTCAGCACCACAACGATGAGTAAACAGTCTGCGAGGACCGTTACGTGGGCTACTAGGGCGAGCATAAAGTAAGGCCTAGACCTGTGCGTGTGTTCCATGCACCCAAAGCAGAAGTCGTGACAGACGACGTTTTGTGTTTGATTTTTAAAAACAATTAGTAGGCCTACAAATGAGGGAAAACTTAGGTAGCCAGTGATAAAGCAAATTAAAGACAAATAGAACAAAAACTCTATTTCCGATGTCTCAGACAAACGTGAAGAACTTGAATATAAGTAAAAGTAGCAGAAGAAGCCAATTTCAGGCAGTCTATCTGTCTCCGTATGTTTTCTGAATGTTTTGTGCTCAAAAAATAATTTTTTTACTAAATGATATTATCAAAGTAAAAATGCTGTACTGCTCTTACGAATAAAATACGTCATCAAATTCGCTCATAATTATTACACCCGGGAATTGTCACAAATATACATACTATAAACAGACAGATAGGCTATAACAATTATTTAGGTCAGCTTGAACTAAGTTTACTTACTTGCTTATACGCGTAGACCAATACTACAACGGGCGTGTGCAAAGCTTTATGCATCCGAGTCCTGGGCAGTTACACTACACTGACTACAATACACAGGATTCAAGTGTCCATCAACAAATGCCTGAGATGGATTCTGTATATACGCGTACACTGGCCAAACAGAATAACCAACATGGAACTGTTAAAGAAAACGAATGAACAGCCAGTCACAGAACAACATCGATGAAGAAAATTGAACTGGATCGGACACACACTGAGACGAAGCGACGACAGCATTCCCAAACAAGTGCTACGGTGGATGCCACAAGGCCACAGAGGAAGAGGACGACCGAGAAACACTTGAAAAAGAGATCTGGAAATGGAAATGTGGACAGCGGGTTTCAGGTTTAGCTGGAGGAAGATGGAGACGGCAGCACAAGACAGAATGGTCTGTGGCCTATGATACACTGGGAGGGACAAGGCGTAAGTCAGTAAATGTGCAAAGCTGATGGACGTGAGATGAGCGAAGGAAACAAAAAATGACATTCGACCGCGACAACAGTCTCTTCTCGTTCATTAATTTTGCACAAATTCTCTCGCATACTTATCAATAACTAGCCTACTCACAGTGACGTATCGTTAATTACAAGTCATGAAAGCTATAGGCCTTGTGAACAACACGGCGAGCGAGCGCAATGTTATGCATCTTTGATGATTTGGTCGTCACTTCGCAGTGGCAGTGGCTCTATCGACAGCAATGAGCACCATGCAGTCGTGATCTGTCAATCACTATTATGTTTCTTATATGGAACATCGACTTTCCGCTTTACATGTATTTCATCTGCGGCAAGAGGCGGCGAAATATATGATTATCAATGAGGGAGGGCGCTTTTTCATCCGACAGTCGACAACTGCAAGTTCACTCTTACCACAGTCGGATATAGTAAAGATTTCTAATTTATGTGAGTAACTGCACATTCCCGTTAGTTCAAGTCTCTGGACTTTTAATTTCAAAGCGTAGAGTTTACAAATTACTTTAGTTTACGTTTAGGTGTTACAATCGCGGAAGTGACGTCATTTCAGTGAACCTCGTCTATTCCAACATGTCCAACTAAATACCGACACTATACGCACATCACTGAACCTTGTGCACTTTACATTGCAGCGCCATTAGGAACATCGGAGGAGATCACTGCCGCTGTTTTGCGAACGTGACCTTCAGATTAATTCCATGACCTTGAAACTCGAAGGTGACCTATAGATCTTCTAAAGATGTACTCTCACACTGAAAATGAAGCTGCTAGCTTAAGGCTACAAAACGTAGAGCTTGAACAATATGAAAATATGTCTCAAGGTCAAAGGTCAAAGTCAAAATGTCGAAAGCTCCGAATGAGTTTGAGCGGTATCGTAACAGCTATTCCGATAAAGCCCCAGCAATTTCTGGCCAGTAGTTTGTGAGTCGCACGATACCGCTTTTTCGCCGGCGTGACCTTGACCATGAAAGTTGCTAGCGCCTCTGAAGTTACGGCCTTACGGCGCTATACAAATCTGTTTATTATTATTATTATTATTATTCGAAAGGTATATCTTAAGTTAGAAAAATACAAAAATAGATCTCAAGGTCAAAGGATAAGGTCAAATATCACCGACTTCCAACAACATCTAGCGTTCACCATGGAACGTATAGCTACCAAACTACGTCGATTCGACCAGTAGTTTTCAGGATGCTGTGCGGACAGACGTATACACACAGACAGACAGACGCCGCCAAAAACAATACCTGCTCGCAGCATAGCCGATGAGGAGATTGGTGCACATTTACGTTTCTAATGCATCTCTGGTCATGCTACAATCCTCCATCAGTGTCACAGGACGTTCGAACTAAGGAACAGCAGCTGCAAGCACTGTATCTGTGAGTCAAGCGCACAATGGAGCTCAGATGTGGTGACAAAAACTGTCAATCTGAGGTCAGCTACTGACGACCAGCGACACATGCGCTCGAGCACCAACGGAAGCGTACATTCACACATACACTATGTCGCAAAAAAACTTCCCACTCTGCGTTTTGCAGTCCACTCTATTAGCTAACGTTGTCAAATCTTAATCGACTTTATTATATGCGTTTCGGTAAAACTTTTATAATCTTCTCATCAGTGAAAAACTTTTGAAAATCGAAAAAGCTAAAGCCAATTACCTACAAAGTGCAGGCTAGTTTCTTAGACACACTCTGCAAAGTAAATGTTGGGAAATTAGAACCTGTCTTCGTCGAATAATTGTGATCTAAATAATGTGCCTCATTTAGAACAATCCGCGTTTAGAAAAACCTACTTTTTAAATAACAAAGACTTTTCGCACAAACTACAGCTACTACGACTATATACGACTTCAACTGATCTGCAAGAAAGTAAGTATTGCACCCAAAAGTCAACTGTACTCGCTTTATCTGCCGTGCAACTGCTGAAGACTTCACAACATCCAAATGTCTGTGAGACAAGACTGTAGAGGAGCATAGAGAGGGAAAGACTGACGCAAGTACACAGTCGAAGTGTCGCTAAACAAATGTGTCGAAAAGACGGAGATAACGTTGAAACACCATCACTACGACGGCAGACGCCCGCACTCGCTAATAAGCCAACAGCTCACTAATGCATTTCTCTAGCGAGACGAGTTGAACACAGCACATTCGCACTAACTCGATTTTCACCTCTGAAGACCTGTGAACTGGCTTCAGTGCTGACAGTTCAGTAAGACAGACTTTTTCAGTGTCCGATTGAACTAGGCTTAGTGACTTTCTAATCCACCTTCGTAATTTACTGATGGCTTCCAGTTTCGAAAAAAAACAAGCATCGCCTCGAAGAGAATTTTCGCGCCAGTCACAAAGTCGCTTTGAAACGATAACATGATAACGCTCGCAGCATTAGCTTCTGTCAACTTGAGAAAGATAGAGATAACGATATTTTGATTGGAGATATGGTAGGCCAAGGTGATTTCGCTGTGCACACACGGCTGAACGGATTGAGGTCCTAGGAACGCCGTTTTAACGTGATCCTGATCCTCCCTACAGCGAGAAAAGGTGGATTCGATGCGGCCATTGCCAAATTACTTTGGCCACTTGTTTATTAACTCATCACATCTGTTTGGCTATTCATTTCTCACGTAATCGACAGCGTCGACATGTTCGTGTAGTCGTAGGTCGCACAGAAGTAAACGCAGAAGCAACTATATGTAAAATTCGTCGTATTGTACAACGCAGAAGCAGCAACTTCTGTTGAACACGGCGGCTATAGAGAGAAATAATCAGCTAATGTTGAATTAACTTTTTTTCCGAGAAATGCACACAACTTGCAACGACCAAATCGCGTGCTAAGAGTGGAGTGCAGGTGCTCGTTTGGTGATTGGCTTCAGCGACATTTTGTCACAGACTGCATGCCAATCAACGCAGCTTCCTTGGTACACAGTATGTATAGCATAAGTCGGCATGACAGTATTCTAGTGCTCGTAACAGCTAAATCTGCCACACAATTTGGTCATCATAAACACAAGCGGCTACCGGGAACTTATGTACAGGGTTCGGCATAAAAAACAATTCCATAAAAATTAAATTTCTCAAAAACTACAAGACATATTTTACTGTGTTTTACTGCTTAATGCGGAAGTAACTACCTACCATATCTGTGAATTTTATCGAAATATTCTGCCGAAAAATAAAACTACGGCTATGAGAATCCAAAAGTGCACGTCATTAAGTGAACAACAACTCAAGTAGGTCTACAAGTAATCGAATAACTGTTTCCGTTGTAAAGTAAATTGACGTAATTGACAGCTCAACAATACTAGCATTAATCCACACAGCATGTTCGAAATGTCAAACGACTGTTGTAATGCATGACTGAAGGCTTTTACGAAATGACAGTACTGCTTCATCACTTGGGCTTTGTGGCAGACCAGATCAAAAGATGAACTGGCCCGGCAAGATTCACCTGCTGCTTTTAACTAGGTTGAGCCGCATTGGTTTAATACTCCGCGTCTAATTGCTTTCTCCTCGACAAAGTGGAGCCAAAACGAATACAGTTTTGTAGAACAGTTACGGAAATACAGACCGTTCAGTTGCAAATCGCAGTTTTTACTTCAGACAGGTGTAACTTTTGTTTCCTACTGAATACATCAACGAAATGTTCAGAATCTGTAGTAGTATCTCTCAAAATTAAATTCTGCAAATTTCATTAATTTAAGATATATATTTCCGGAGATACTGAATTTTTCTTAGGGGATTGATTTTTATGCCTCACTCTGTAGTTGACAGTAATACAACGCTAGACTTGAACAACACCAGATAAGCACTTGAAATGCTACTACAGCCATCAGGCGCGAGTTGCTACTAGCAGCGTTCGGTTGCGAGAAATCTCTAAACGGAAACAATCGTACCCACAGTTTTTTTTCTAGTGTAGTACAGTAGTAGTAGTTAGCGTACAAAAAGAACTACAGTAGGCCTCCGTTACGCAGATGGATGGAGCAAACTGCACAAGAAGCACATTGACGTGGTGTAGGCTTAGTTACGTCGTCGGCGACTATTAACTGCATGTGGTGTGCGACTGTTGACAAGTGCGCGCCGCTGTCGACAGCGACATTATAAACCAGCACATGTACGGCATGGCACAGCGGACAACACGACTAATTAACGGAACTGACGGAGCGGTACCAATCTGCGGCCACGTGGGAGGCACCACCGCATTGAACGGCGTCATGGCTGGAATCGATGGACTGCTGGCTGTTGTCGAGCTATCGCTGGTTCATCGTCAGTCGCTCAGCCAACGCTGTGACAACGACGCCGTATTGACGACACACACTACCAGCCTAGCACATTCCATCCCTATTAGTCTGACACATCACATATCTCTCTGCCTAGCACTATGCTGCTGTTATTAACCAGTGTCACGGCATCTTACATTCTCGTCCTAGCACTCGTCATTTCTCCAAGTCTTTTCTCTCCTAGTTTCGTTCTGTCTTGGCGTTTTGAAGTATTTGACTACAACACATCAACAAACATGGTTGGCGGAGTGGTGTAGTGGTTAGCTTCATTGGTCTGATCAACGAAGTTAATCAACACTGCACCCGGTTAGTAGCTGGATGGGTGACCGTCTTCGGACAGGTAAACCATCTAGGTATGTAATCAGCCAACTAGGTCGACTCAGCCTTCCATCCCTCCGGGGTCAGTAAAATGAGGACCAGCTTCGGCTGGGAAGGCAAATGCATGGTTCACACCGTTCGCGGATAAACGCGTGGGTGGTAGGTAAAACTGTTAAAACCCTTACAGCGCGTGCCATTCCCTCAGCGCTTCTGATGTAGGCTTCCGCTCCTTTACCTTTTACCTATTGCGGGGCTTTTGCAGTGTTTACGAGAAAGAATGCCCGCTCCCTCCAACCCAACCAAGACCTAAGCCAACTGCAGATCTGTACTTGTTAGGCTTGTTAGAACTTATCGAGGTTATTAGAATAACATAATAGCATTAACGTCGTCGCATAGTCTTCTTTGCGTAGCAAACACCGCTCAAAGCTCCGCAAAAAACGGCATTGTTGTATCTACACACGTATTGAACAGGTGCTCACTGATAAATACGAGCTAAGGACAAAGTTTTTGTCTCGAGGCGCCTCGAGAACCAGAATTAACATCTTCGTCTTGGTCTTAGCCTTGAGACAAGAGTCTTGGAACTCTCGAGACTGTTGCGTCAATGATCACTGATCAATCTACATAGTGGGCCATAAAAAACCGACCCCTCAGATTATGTTGTTATACTGTATCTGCACGTGTTTATCTGTACAAGCAATATAGCATTTTAATCGTCGTTTCTTTCTACACAAGATGAAACCAAACCCTGATAATGCTGTTGAATTTTACACAAAAATATTACGATATAATCGAAACACCTCAGAAGCATTTTGACACAATGCCAAAATACATTAGCGATGACGCGTTTTTGTCCATAACAGCTTCTCGCAGCAGTCAGAGCTGAGAGATATCGCTGTCAGGTTTATCATTTCTCTTGGACTTCGGCTAGACCCTGTGTTGCCTTCTTGCCTGCATATTAGCTCTGTCATATACTTGTAATTCT
>Ga0126335_1002608_pt1 | contig 10885 bp, 6 predicted proteins | sample OlaspJWI45metaG_FD_108409 | JGI IMG/M metagenome (GOLD analysis project Ga0126335, IMG submission 108409) | Marine gutless worms symbiont microbial communities from Oahu, Hawaii - Olavius sp. 1 OAHU.JWI-45 metaG | ecosystem: Host-associated > Annelida > Digestive system > Unclassified | place... | reverse complement strand
GACAAAAACCCAATCTGCTGGACCTATAAGCTGCCTAGAACATCGTGCAACAAGAGTATTGCACTGTGCTATAGTAACTAGAGCAGCTGTGTTAATGTTCCCTCTTTTACTGCAGACCATCATTACCAATCAGATGACGCCACAGAGGTTGATGGGTACCAAGGCCAAGGATCACTGACTCAAACTGAAGCTATGCAGTGTACTACATGCTAGCATTAAACTTCAATGACTGACAGAACATCGCAGCATATCTTTTTATTACTGGCTTAACCATCAACAGATAGACCTATTGAAAACAGTTACCATAAAAATTTGATTATTATACGCACACTTGTATAATATGCACCCGTTATACACAACCAGTTCAAATTTATTTACCGACGCAAGTGCTTTACTTAGCCAGTGTAACTCACTCCACTGTACATTTTTTTCATAAAAACTACACAAATTAACTGAAGCATTCACTTCAATTCAGTCAATATTTGTTGTGTTTATAAACAATGGACTTCTGGAATGAAATGCACACATGCTATGTCACTAGGCACATTCAAGCGGCGGCTTTATGAACATCATCCAGCGCTGTTGTGGCATTTCATGAGTCTGGTGCTGTTATACAAGACTTAGGGATAACATTTTTACTCGATTCATTCTGGTGCTATGCAGATCGGTAATGGCGAGCCGGCATGTTATTTGTTTATGAAAAAATACGGTAAAAATGTGTAACAAAAGCGTACATTTGGTACCCTAATGATTGTTTGGCAAAAATAATCGTTTATATATGGCTGGATATAGATATATCATGCATCAAAACTGTTTTGGATTATTATGATTATTTAGTTTACATGTATAATACAAATCATGATTAGTGGGCCTCTACTTTTGGTACAAATTTTGCATATTATAAAAATTTTTTAGGTACGTATGTTAGGCGCATGGCATTTACCGATTACATCTGTACAACTCTTGCTGCCAAGCTTGCTCCAGTAATGTCCCAATCAGATCTGCACGTTCACTTTCCTGCTGTCGCCATATTGATTCCTCTGTCAACGGCTGCCTGTAGCCTTTCCACACAAGACTGCACCACAACAGCCACAATCACTGCAGCATCTCAAGTGTAATATGTTAAGATTCTCAGGACAACAAAATTATAACAGCTATCAGTCAAAATACACAATAAAGTTTATGTATTTATTCTGGAATTGTGATAGATATTTTTCTTAAACAAGGATCAACGTTGGCATTAACAAGCCCCTATCAATGGACCAAATCTCACACTGCAATGCTTAGCCCTCACAAGTATATTTGCATGTTTAAGGAATTGTAAGAATTGGCAACCTAAAAAAGAATTGTCCTTCTTCCTGTGCACCTTGCGTCTCTTTGCCTGTCAACTCATCCCTCCCGTCCGATGTTGTCACATGAAAAATAAAAATAAAATTAGTTTCTTTTTATTAAAAGTTGAATATAAAAATTTTCCAGTAGGATCACAGTACTGGAAAATTGGGAAAAAAGTTACAAGGAGGATAATGAAGCCAAAAATTAAAGGCCACCAATCATGACAATAACAACAGAACCAGTTCAAAAACTGTTCACTTCAAGTTAATATGTGCAGTTGAGCACAACTGATATAGTGTCTGCTATAGATACTGTTATCTATATTATAAAATTGCTTAAACTTAACTTAAGCTTAAACTTGTCTGTTTGCATACGCTGTGCCACTGGCTGCACATGATGTCATAGCACTATTAATAGTGCTGTGCACTGGCACTACACTGAGCTAAAATCGCACGTTAGCAAGATTTTGACTCGTGGATTTATTAAATTAAAATCAATGTATAGTTGCATACTGACCTGTTGACCCACCAAAAAGTAATTCTTGACAGAAAAGATGCTTTCTCTGCCGGGCATAACTGCACACATTCACAAGTCAGAATTCGCTATAGAATATCTTTAATATTATGACGAACAATTTCAACAAATTGCTAAAAAATCAAAATTACTATATGAAGAGTAAAGTTATAGCAGTCAAAAACTTTTTAAAACAATCAAAAATAGCAAATTGTGAAGTTGTACATCATGTCAATAATTAACATACTGCAGTAGTTTAGCAAATACAAAAAATGCAACAATTAATCACAAACACTTTAAGAACAGTACTGCAGTATTCAATATCAAACGTACTGAACAAACACATTCAAAATTTAGAAAAAAAATACTACACACTTGTGGGTCATCAGCATGTGGCAGTACACTGACATCAGCAAAGCTAAACAAAAGTAGTTCAAATAAAATGAGTATGTAGTAAAACATGTAAATGATCACTGCGTAAAGATCCAGCTTGTCTTTCAAACCCTTCACACATGCAAAAGTATCATTAATTAAATCAATTAATTAATCACTAATCTAATACAACATACAACAATTATCATTAAACAAATTCAAATTGTATCTGAAAACAAATAGTTATAGAGAACAACTGTGTAGACCATAGTAGCATCCCTCAGCCAATACTTCTGAATGCTCTCCCCAAATTATCACCAAAGAACAACCCAACACCCTCTGAGAGATATGAACTCATCTGCAGTGAACCCATCTCATTGGCCAGGTCTTACTGCTGTACTAGTTGAAATTACTTGCATCTAAAACCAAACAAAAAATGGGGGTGTTTCGAGAATCCTGACCGACCCTAACAAATAGTCACCAACCCTAACGATTTTTTTTACTTCAACAACGTTCCTTTTCACTGCTGAAATTTGCTTACACTTTTCCACATAGTATTCCAAGTTAAATATACTTTTACTTGCACTAGTGTTGAAAACGTTTAAGATCTGCATAATGCAGCGTTTTCGGATGATTTAGGTGAAAATTAAGTACTTGTGTCATGACATGTTGTCGATGAGTCGAGATAAAAAATTTAAAAACCGACCTACCGATCCTAACTTTATAGGGCCATGTTTCCCAAAACACACATCTTATTTTTTTGGCCTAACAGAAACTTTACAAAACTTAGATAATGTAAGTATGATTAACATCAGTTTCATTTAACTTCTGAAAACCACTATTCATCATAAAACCACATTCTAGTTACATTACACATATAAATAACTGAATCTTAATACACTGAGATTACATGCTTACTAAAAATGTCACTGCAACTGCAATAACAAATCAAAAACCATATACAAGAAATACCGTTTCAAAGAAAAAATAACAAATAGATATAAAAAGCATGAACACAATGTGCATGAACACAATACCCCAACAGCTTGTGAAACATGGGTGTAAAACGACAAAATTCCAAACACAGACAATACGAGGAAGAACAAAAACATCACTCCTGATGTAACAAAAGACTTCTTCTGTTCAAGGTAAATAATGATTGCAACTATTACCTACACATAGCACAAAAATTCACATTACTGGCATTTAGTAAGAAGGAAAGTTCTAAAAAAGAACAGCAGTACATATTGTGACATGAATGAGGCATATTCCCAGTCTATGTAAGTCAATTTTATCTGAATATTTGGCTCATTCCTCACATATTACTAAAACAAGTAAGGTGACTCGTTACAGGGTCCTCAGTGCTCCGCACTGTTTGAGGAATACCATGTGCATCACTGGCATCATCTTCATTTTACTTTTACTTCATCACAGGCAGCATTTTTGGCATTTCTGCAGTGTATATGTAGTGCCACTGTGGGAGTGAAAGGCAAAATTGGTACTTTTGTAAAAAAACACCAAAAATAGGCCAAAAATGCCGATTTTTCCACAATTAAACAACTTTTTCCAGAAATCTAAGTGTGTGCATCATCCTCGTACTAGACGCCACCTTTGTACCAAATTTGATGTTCTTAGGCATTCTCAGTCCTGAGATATCGTTACGAGAAAAAACAGTCATCGACCCAGACACCCAGTTTACTTCGCCATCCGTGAACATCCTCACTGAGAAATAATTAACTCTTCAGATAAATACAAAACCATCCACTAGATCTGCTAATTCACCCTATTGCCCAGAATATGACTGGCAGTAACTGATACGAATTGGTTAGTGCTTTTGACTACAGTGGCATTCATCTGATTAACAAAGTGCCATTTGTGAAACAAAGATGCAAAGTTGAGATTCTGAAACTTGACCAAATAGGCACTCACAATGTGACTAATTAAGTCTACAAGGTATGCTTGAAAACATCTAATATCTTGTGCATAGGCCAAGAGAGCAGGTACAGCAAATAGTCAACAATAGTTTAGTGGTTATTCTATCTGGCTTATCACTACTCAAACACACAAGCACAATAGTCCTAACACACTACTAAACTAGGTGAACAGATAAAATGCTCACAAAGGTAAATGTCTGCAGTAGAGGAGACACAAATACAGCTGCATAATGCCAAATACCAGAGACAAATAACAGGATTCCTTTGATAGAGTCTATTGCACACACAAGAATGAGTGCCACACAACCAACCTGCAAATCCACACCATGCACTCAGGTCAAGCATTGCATTTACAGTCAACCATCCCAAAGTGTACTTGTTCCCAAGGGTTAAGGTTTAGGTTAGTGCAAGGGTTAAGATTAGGGCAGAGGTCAGGGTCAGGATTAGGGATAGGCTTAGGAGTAGGGTCCGGGTTAAGTTTGCCTAGGGACCAAGTTGACTTGGGTATGAGTTGACTGGGGACAAATTGACTTGGAGATGATTTGACTGTAAATCATGCACTGCATTACATTACAAGTCAACTAACATATGGTGAAAACGTAAGCATAAACAAAGGTCAAAAAATTGGAATTATATAAACTGAGCTCAGACAAGGTGTTGCTGCTTGGTGATATCATGGTATGACATATATTGTGGTGATAGGCTTCTCGCCTTCCCTTGCTTACTGTACTACTTTTATCGTAACGTCCAGTGATGTCGTTGATTTACATATTTGCATATGTATTCGTACCAGTCACTGATTGTACTTGTGTATGCATAAGCTGCACACCACAGCTGTGCCACACAGCCCGCCGTGTCACTGCCAAGCCGACCTAGTTTTCTGGCCGTGTTGACCTGTTTTCACCGGTTTGCTACTGTATGACCAGAAGTCACGTGACCGCCACTGTGTTTCATAATCAGGCATGGTTTTATGACATTTTCATGTCAGATTTTGTTGAATAAAGATCGACAGTGCTGTGAGTCTTGGTGAGATGCCGAGCTCGGCGTTTATGCAGTGTGTGCTGTGGGTGAAATGACTAACGAAGACCGGTGAGATGATCGACTGTGCTGTTCACCACACTGTGACACTGCTGTGAGCAGTCTGATGACAATATGCTGACGACATTCAGTTCAAGTCCAGATTGCTACGACGACGACCGTCACCAACTGTTGGCCGCCTGTTCTATGATGCCAGCAATCCGTTCCGTCAGTATCGTCTACTACACAGTTGCCACAATGCGTCTGCTGCTAAGCACTTGCTGCGTGCCACTAGTTACTTCTGTTTGGTGACATTCTTGGTTTTATACTATGTTACAGACTCTTTTTCCCTGTTTTACTTCATAGCATTCCCCTGGACACTGTATTGAGCCATAATTACCATATTACACCTGTTATTAAAGTTAAATTCTGGTTTCAAAGCTGTCTGTTGATAATTCCAAAAAATCCAGCTGAGACAAAGTGTCAACTATTACACTTTTATTATTGCTCTTTACTATTTTTTTACTATTTTACTATTGCACAATTGTAAGTACTCACCATCTTCAAGTAAAAAAGAAAAGTCTTCGATACCACAGCAGCTGTCTGAAGCTTTGATAAGTAAAAAAGATACAATAAGAAAACAATTAAAAACAATCCACATTCACAGAATACAATCATCGTTGTTTCAAGACATGAAGAGAACTGTGGATGGTCAGTATACCATGACTGGCTGGAATTCTACAACAACAATAACACAACAACAACAACAACAACAACAACAACAATAACCGTTTAACAGCCTTTGTTCCGGGACTACCCGGGTAGGCCGGTACCAGAAGAATCACTCACCCACTCACCCATCCTGATCATCGAACAGCCTTTAACACCTTTAACACCTTTCTCCATTTACAACGATCCATAGCATCCACTGTTCAGTAAACCTCTTTCCAGTAACAATTAACAATTTTTAAGTCACAACATATAACAGTCATCTAAAGTAGAACTAGGTACGTTGAATGAGCTCTCCCCTATTCCTTTGTACATTGCTTAACTCAATTGTTTAAAGTGATGAATTGATTCGTATTTCAATGCTAAGTGCTTACTAAAAATTTGTTCCAACGCACATCACTGACTTAAGTGCTTTACAAAATCTGCAGCTGTTTGCTGACTACCATGACCATGCCCATCGTTGTCGGTTTTTGTCGCCAAAATGCTGAATAGCTACAAATACTGTGGCCATCGGCCACTGCTGCAGCCTTAGAGCTGAATTCTTCAATTGTGGCATACTTTGTATGACTGACTTGGTGAGTAAACTCTCTATCTTAAAATTTACACGTGAATGTGGCAGGTTTTACTTTTAGGTGCTTTGCTGTAAAGCACCCAGCACCGGTTGTTTCAGATACCTTTACCATAAATATCAATCAATCTTCTTATTTAAATAACTGTTGCTTAACTTTTGTAACTTGCTAACTCCAGCGGAGACTCAGGAGCTGACAGGATATATAGTTATCACTTACCCAAATTGGACTACCGCAAAATTCCTCAAATCCAGCACTTGCATCAAATGCCATAATAAAATTATTTCAAGTAAACTGTGTTGGAAACAATATTTAAAATGCTGTCAATGTCAAAATCAAACGACTTATATTACTTCACATTGCACAACATGTAAACATTCCGTTGCAATGCGAAATGTAAACAAATTGGGCGCAAAGAGTATCTAAAAACCGGTACAAAGCAGAGATTATATAGGCCGTAGGCCTATATAATCTCTGGTACAAAGCTTCGTAGAAGAAATAAGTATTGCTGTATGGCGTTAGCGAGATCTCGTTAAACCTCCTGCTTAATCGGACACTACACATTAAAATCCTAAAGTGCCCGCGTAGACTTAATGAAAACTAAAATCACAACAAACTAAAGAAATTGGAAAACAAACACTGAGTTTGCGAAGTCAGTCAGTTGGGGGTAACATTAAAAAATTTCTTCTAATTCTACCTGTAACTACGTGCGGTGAGCAGTTTATTAGTGGCCCCGGTTGGAAAAAATTGTTAAATAACATTTAAGTAAGAACAGAACTTTGCAACAACAGAACAGCAACGGTACGGAATGGTGGAAAATAGCAGTGAGGCGTGTCGAGCTAACGACGAGCATCTTATGCAGCAGCATGCAGGATAGTAGGAGAAAAGGGGGTAAGTATAGCCCAGCCCAAAGTATATTGGCCACCGCCTCACTATTAGGAATTACTTAATTATTAACAATTTCTCCCACCTAACGGAAGGACTTAGGGCTCCTATAGCATAAGGGAGGGCATAACCACGAGACCGACCCGACTCGGACGAAGGTCAGGCGAGCCACCGCACGGGGTAGGGTCTGCCGAAATCCCGGACCTAACCCACGCTGGCGGGGGAAGGGGGAGGGAGTCTCTATGCGACGTCTGCTAACCCCTCATCTCTATGCTGCGTAGGGTCCAATTAAGACCCTGTCAGCAGGCACAGTAATTTAAATGATACGGGGAAAAGCTCTGATAATATTCTTGCGTAGTTTACTAATAATTTAATACAATTTATGCGTGAGCAGTATTTTACACTTATATACATTCCTATTTTTTAGTCACTTACGTGCTTATTTTTACATACATACTAACTTACTTTCTTACCCACTTGTATTTAGTTATTTTTTTACTTCCTTGCTTACTCTGTTACTTATTTTCCTTCCTTACTTTAGATTTGGACGGATTTTGGACGTAATTTGGACAGACTTGGATCGAATTTGGACCACCTGTCTTACTGAAATTGAAAGTGTGCCGCCAGTGCCGCGGACGTACGGCGCAAGTCCTGCTACATTTATTAACTTACTTACTTAGAACTTACCTACTTGCTTACTTACTTATTTTTACTCACTTTGTTACGAAAATAGATACCCCTCAACCGCCGTGTATGGCCTGGATGATGGTCTGGAATAAAGACAGAACATTAACACAGCTGCTCTAGTTATACTAAGGACGGTGCATTACTCTTGTTGTACGGTGTTCTAGGCAGCTTATAGGTCCAGCAGATTGGGTTTTTGTCATACTGGGACCCTTACGCTGTGCTTAGCCTAGAGGCCGTTGCCTACAGTTCATATTGTAACACGCTGGAGTGGTTCTGGTGGGACGGAAGCCTATATATTTCAGTGGCCAACTGGCTTCCTTCAGTGCTTTGACGCTATTGACTGGATTATATGGCCTGTAAAATCGTCTCCGAAATGACATATAAGTGTTGAGTGGGACGTTAAGCCTCTACCCACTCTCACTCACTCACTCACGAAAATAGATATATTTGGACAAATTTAAACCGAATGTGGTCGAAAATGCACGGAATTGAGACGAGATTGAGATTGTACGAAATTTGGCGGAAATATGACCGAATGTGGATAAATTTTGTGAAAATTTCGATGCAATTGGGTGTAAGTTAGTTGCTGAGTTGGACAAATTTGCGTGAAATATTGGATGTAGTTTGGTCGAATTTAGACGGATTATCGGCAGTTGGTCAACAACTAGCCTAAATGACTCATGAAGTCATCACAGTTGTCGTCTTGTACCCGGTTGTTAGGGTAGCTCATGAAAAATGCTGACTATGAGACGGAGGCGGTGCGGTGCGGTGCTGTGCGGCGCCGACGCGTGTACGCTGCTACGACTCATCGCACTCCGAGAACGTTCCAGAAAGAAATGACTCAGTGCGGGCGACGCCAGGGTTAGGGTTAGAGGCTAAGCTTAGGGTTAGGGTGAGTCACGCCTACCTGGTGAGGCCGTTGTATTTTGGGCTAAGTCTACTAACCCCTTTTCCTTCTACTCAGGATCACTGTAGCAGCAGTGACTGTCGGCGTTGAGGACGAGATGAGCAGCCATTTAGCGACAGGCAGTAGACGACCACACAGCATCATGTGGCAGTAATGACAGCGTCTGGCCGTCTGAAGTTCATACGCTGGCTGCAGCTGACGCAACTTATTATGTTAACGAAATGTAGTACATTATCTGCTTCAAATGTTTCACGATCTGCTGTTGCACGTAAGTAAAATTTACATTTTGATAAAACAGCTTCAGGCTTCATAAAACAAAGTAATAGGACCTACATCTTATTCGCCCATCCGCTTAATTAATTATACCGAATTATACGTCTAAGTAATAAAAATTAAGTTTAAGAATAACTGTTGCCTCGCGTTGAGTCCAATAGTAAACTGCAAAAACACAAAGGTTATATAATTGTGGTGTTATAACGTGTACGGCGTGTTGACGTTCATGGCGAAATTGCTACGGGGTCCAGGAAACGTCCAAAACGGACGTATTTTTCATTTTGGACGTTTTACCACGGACTTCATGTCGCGAGCCAAGGTGACTGATACTTATCAGGAACTGCGGATTTCCTATTCCAGTTTAATACTAACAATAGCTCTATCTCGCTTATTTGAGGGGTCGCGGGCCATTAGGCTACTATAGCTGGCCTTACCATTGTTGTGAATGTTTATAGTCAGTGTCGTAATGAAGTCTACACAGAATAGGGCCGATCGATATCAATATCAATACACCGCCAAGGAAACAGTGTGACTTTATACCGATTGCATCTTCGGTAACAAATCGTTATTATCGGTCCGCCTCGCTGAGTTTATCAATACTACTATCGACAACAAAATAGTATGAGCAGTGAAGTATTGGAACATCGTCAGTCGAGGTGAGGCCTCAATGACGTCGGACACGGAGGTGACGCTCAGACCGGTAGCGACTCGACACGACAGATAATACTTTTTTTCTAGCGCAAACTTTTCTGTTGAAATACATTGTATGTGTATTTCATGCAATAATTGTTAATAAATACAGTCACGTAAAACGACGATGTTTATACTGACAGTGTACGACGAATCATGATGACACTGTTGATGCGACGCACGACTCCATATGACAATGTCTTGCAGACCAAACTGACGGGCGTCTAAGCAGACGTGCAGGCCAAAAACGAACCAGTTCACCGTAATTAGCAAAGTTATCCCAGTTCCTAAAGTGTCGCAACCGGCTGGCTACAGTGACTATATAGACCTATTTCAGAAACCCCTATCTTGTCACGTATCACCGAGAGAGTTGTGATATCCATTTTAAACACGTCATCACTGTTTCAAGTCAGAGACTTCATATACTAAAGGCTTTAAAGCGTCAAGGTCTCAGTATGGAATTGTTACATTGTGTATTTCATGCAATAATTGTTAATAAAATATTTATGTCCAGTCAGGCAAACAACGACACCTCACAGCCTGAAAAAAATGAAAATTACTTATGACAGTTTATACTGTGCAGTCATTTGCCCTTACAAGGACAAGGACTATAACTGACGAAATCATCATTATTCACTACCATGCCCTACAGCAAACTGCTTTCAAAGCACTCGACCAGAGTGAGACGGCATAGCAAACGAGTCAATTAAATACATGGTGGCCCAAAATAAACTGCACATTTCCATTAGCTTGACGTTAAATTGATAGAGCTTTGTGAACTCTCAACAGAATTTTGTATTTTTTGGCTGAGAGGAGGACATATTAAACATTGCTTGTCAGCTGACCAGTGCAAGTTTGTGTGATTGACACTATTTAGTTGTTTGCCAACATAATTCATGAGCAAATTTCATCTTGAGACAGCACAGAAAACGGACAATATTATTTCTACAAGGTAGTGTAGAAACGCGCAATAGGTG
>Ga0126335_1002607_pt1 | contig 10885 bp, 5 predicted proteins | sample OlaspJWI45metaG_FD_108409 | JGI IMG/M metagenome (GOLD analysis project Ga0126335, IMG submission 108409) | Marine gutless worms symbiont microbial communities from Oahu, Hawaii - Olavius sp. 1 OAHU.JWI-45 metaG | ecosystem: Host-associated > Annelida > Digestive system > Unclassified | place... | reverse complement strand
TCTCTCTCTCTCTCTCTCTCTCTCTTTGGACTTACATATGTCGGTGTGTGCTGTCAACTTACCCCTCATCTTCCGTGGCCTCATTTGATTAATGATGGTCTGGAGTAAAAGAGGGATTATTATTATTATTGCTCTAGTTACTATACTGCTGTGCTATACTCTTGTTGCACGATGTTCTAGGCAGCTTATAGGTCCAGAAGATTGGGTTCTTGTCACACTGGGACCCTTACGCTGTGCTTAGTCTAAAGGCGATTGCCTACGGTTCATATTGTAACACAGTGGAGTAGTTCTAGTGGAATTGAAGCCTATCTCAGTGGCCAACTGGCTTCCTTCCTTCAGTGCTTTGACTCTGTTGGTTGGGTAATCAGGCCTGTGAAAATCGTCCCCGAAATGACGTATAAAATGTCGAGTGGGACGTTAAGCCTTCACTCACTCACTTGTGTGGTCAACCGCAGTCAGTGTGTGCTTGTTAGTTGTTGGATCAAATGTTTTATTTTGGTCGGCTGTACAGCGCTGAGTGAGTGCAGTTGCATGATTAAACTGTGTACGAGGAGCACAAACCTGCTCGCTGACGCTGTTTTGAGGCCATGACATTAACCCCGTGACCTTGAAAGTTGAAGGTTACCAAGATATTCTAAAATGTACCCGCACGCTGAAAATGAAGCTGCTAGCGTATGGCATTCAAAACTTAGAGCTTGGTTGAAAAATGTCAAAATATGTCTCAGGGTGAAAGGTCATGGTAAAAATGTCAAAAGCTCCGAATTACTTTGAGCGTTATCGTAACGGATATTCCGATCAAGCCCCAGCAATTTCCGGCCAGTAGTTTTTGAGTTGCATGCTTCCGCTTTTTCACTGCCGTTACGATGCAACGAACTCGCTCGAACTCTCGCCCGCCTCATTCAAGCACATTACTGCTAAATCGTTTAGTTTTCACTCTCTTCCTTCATACGATTTCTTATCTAAATTTTCATGAAACGCAGTCCTTTGTGAGTTACCAAGACGACGCGCGCTATCTCGGCGGTAGCTGAGTTGTTGTTTATCAAGTCGCTCAAGTGACCTCCCAGACAGTTAGTTGCCTGCACGTGTGGTCTGTCAACTCTGCTCAGAATATGACACTAAGACGTTTCTTTGGTAGCGATTTCAGTGTGCCCAGTCCATTAACGATATAGGCCCTGTTGAAACGAAGAAGCTGCGGGTATATAGTCGGTTATGTACAACTCCACACTCGTGACACCTTGGACCCATGACCTTGAAAATGAACCCTGACCTAGATATTCTAAAGAAGTATCTCCAAACTGAAATGGAGTTGCTAGGTCCAGCCATTCAAAATCTTTAACTTGAATTGGAAAAAAAGTACGAAAATAGCTCTCAAGATCAAAGGTCAAGGTCAAATGTCACCAGCTTCAAAGCACTTCTAATGTTCACCATGGGACATATTCCTACCAAGTTACATCAGTTTCTATTCAGTAGTTTTCGAGATTCTATGTGGACAGACAGACAGACGCACAGACAGACGCCGCCAAAACAACACCTGCTCGCAGCATGCGCGCAGCGAAGGAAAGAGGCTCGGTGTGTGAGAGAGGGGCGGATCCAGAGATACATTTTGCTGATGTGCTCATGATACTTTGTTCCGCCGCTTTAGCGTGCTACTTACTTCTTTTATGCAAAATAGTCATCACGTTTCAGTGCTGGTTACATATTGCGTCTTTCGCCTTTGCGGCTGAATGTTGAATGTTCAGCCACATTATTTTTCTGTGTTTGATTGTTTTACTTTTGTTCATGTTATATGTCATATTTTGCCTGTTGTTTTCTGCGTGCAGTGTGATTTCTTGTCTGCTATGTACTTACCTCTGTGAAGCAACTCAAGTAAGTAAGTAAGTAAGTAGACGCATTACGTAGCGCTCTCAGCAATATGAGCTGCCCCAGGAGCGCTTCACATCAGAATTGCCATGTTTCACAAGTGAAATTCTGAACAGGTGAGACTTGAAGTGTTTCTTGAAGGTATTAAGAAACGACAGTTTGTGTAGTGAGTCAGGCAGACTGTTCCATGCACGTGGCGCAGCACAACACATCAGTTGTGAGGTTGATGAAGACCTCAGTTAATGACAGGATGATGTTGAATTGCGTCACTGATTTGTACAACATTGTTGTGGTTGTGCGGTGTGTAGTTGCAGAGACAGTGACGGATCAGCTGCTGAGGCAGGAAGTGACTGATAAGTCTGCGCGATAGCGAACTGTGCTGTTCGTCGGATGACGGATGATGACAAACACTGCTACGGCGCTCAGTACTAGCGGCTCGCGTCTTGCTGGCGTCGTTGATCAGCGCAAACCAGTCTGGACTAGGACCGTGGAGCAGCCACCCACCCCGCCGCCGCCGCCCATCAAGGCCCGGGTTCGTGGCATGGTTCGCCCGATGACCAGGCGACGAGCTCCGGCTGTCCCTCCGCCGTGTGTCACTGCCGCCGACGACTCGCTGGACGATATCTTAGAACTCGACCCGGTGATACAGAACGAACGTAACGATGTGATATGGCAGCGACGGCGCGAGGTGGTGACGTCAGTACTGTCTGGAGACCACCAACAGCGACGACTGCGTCGTTGTGCGTCGCCTGCGCCCTCCCCCGCCTGGGTCTCCCGCTGTCAGCAGTGTCGGCACGTCGACCAGACGAACAACGTGCCGGCGCCGCCGTCGAGTCACTCTCGGGTGTCGGACTTTGTCGCCCTGAAGCCAGTCAGCAGTCGTGCTGATAACGAATACGTCGACGAGCCGTCGACCGTTTCAGACGCGGTGACCGCTACGACGTCCTCGCTACATCTGCGTCTGACGAGCAAGCTGGACACGCAGACGACGTCGGAGGTACGATTGAAGGACTCTGACGCGGCTTCGTCGACGTCGCTGCGTGCCGCAGTAACACGTAACAACGCCGGAGTCACGTGTAAACTGTGCGGTGGTTGTCGTTGTGAGCCCTGCCAGCGCACCGTGCTACTGTGTAGTCGTCGCGGTGTGGGGGGTCGTTGTGCTGGACGCTCGGCGGTAAGGACGGTGCTCGGCGCTTGTCTGTGCTCATGCTGGCTGTGGACCGTATCGTCCTGTCGTCGTCAATGTACTAATGGTCCGACAGTTTGCCGATGTCGCGCCGACTCGCTGTGATTCAAACAGACAGACACACACGCAGATCGTCACTTGAATCTTGCCTTAACGTGAGAACCCACCAGACAGACACGGACAAACTTTGCAAGTTCGATCGGAACCCACCCCCAGTTTCTAACGTTAATAGGTAACTAGGCTATAGTCTAGGTTTGTGTGCGACAGTAGGTGGCTTGATGAAAGGATTATCCGTGAAACGGATCATCTAAATAGATAATGTCGTTGTTCAGGTTAAATTTGATCTGAGCTGCAGATATTTTCATTGCGTTTTACTTTCTCATTACAAAACAGACTACAGTTTGTATTAGTTTTGTCGGTTTTGTCTTCGAAACATCGATATTTTGACATTTTTGTCGATAGCAGGACAAAGACATTAAAGATTTTTGTGTGCCCAGTACATAAACGAGATAGGAAACGAAGAAGCTACGGATAATAGGCTGTGTAGTGTGTACAGCTCCACACTCGCGACACTGGCATAGTCAGTACTCAGTAGTTTGAACAGCTGGGTATCAGTCTAGAAAGTTCAACGAAACCGCTATGTGGTGGGCCTGAAACTAGTTTAAATGTTGGAATGTTATTGTTAAAGCTCGGTTCACAACATCCGCGTTCACGGGCCCTATCGGAGAAAAGCATTGTCGCGCAATGCTTTACAACACGCGACCCGTTTTGTAGTCATCATCATCATAACAGTTACACTGCCCAGTTTACCAAATACATTAGAACAAGCGTGCATTATAATAGTCCGTCAGTGAGCAGAATCAGATATTAAAAACGAAAAAAAAACTAAAATTAGATAAAACAATAAAACCACGTCAAACAGATGAGTTTAAAGAGTTTTCAGTTTCTTTTTGAATGTGGTAAAGTTCTCAGTTGCTCTGATCTCTGGTGGCAGACTGTTCCAGAATCCAGATGTCAGGGCCAGCGACAGAGAATGTTCTTCGACCGAATTGTGTCCTAGTTCGATTCACGACAGCAGCTCGTGTTGTCGACGACGGACTGCTGTGTCAGTGTGACGATGTCCATCAGATACGCCGGACAACAGCGATATCCATTATTTCGTAAATATTAAAAGTGAACAATTAAGACTAAAATGGTAGTGATGCTTTAGTATTTTTTCCGATTTCAATACGGTATCTAGGTTTGTGGGCGACAGACTACAGAGCCTCTGAAGTAACGACCTTATGGCGCTGTACAAATCTGTTTATTATTATTATTATTATTATCGATGCATAAATAAATAGAATGCATCAAATAGTTAATTGATTCGAAATGCTTGTTGGAACTATAAACACTAATTTGACTTGCACAGTTTTGGTTTAATTGTTCAGTGTCATTTTTAATATTTACGAAATAACGGATATATCCAAAATGATATTCAGATTTCAGACGTCGAGCACACACTGACGTGTGACGTGCAGCGAGTAGCCTGTAGGTGGTGTACAAGGTCACGTCAGGCACGCGCGTCAGGGCACTGTAGGGACACCAGCCCAGCACGTCCGTGAACACGGACGGTGTCAACCGAGGACTCGTGTTTGCGACCCGTGAACACGGCGGTCTGAACCGACTGGGCCTATCATACGCACAGTGTATTGGACGAGACTGGGAGAACAGCAATTGCCAAGCTTATTGCAGGAGCCAGTGCACTTAAACTATAATACATAGATCACCGGTATTGGCAGCAAATTAGTTGAGCATGCCAATTTCCTGTTACGTGTAAGTTATTAATTATTCAATGTGCTGATAGCCGAACCTACGGCCTGCGGTTCCTATGGTTGGGAACCGTTATATCATTTCTCTGCTGTCATGTTTTGAATACTTCTAGATTCCTTAAGTTATTTATTATTTGAATAGCGCGAACACTACTGGTGCTGGTTGCAGTTCAGTGTGTAGACCTATCTAGTTGTTGTTACTGTGCGTTGACTACATACGCTGCTGGACAGCTCTTGTGCTTGTTGTATGTATTATTAGCAGACAGCAGCTTCCGATGCGAGATGCGATTTAAGTTGTGTACAGTAATTAATAAACTGAGAGTCTTTGCATGATCACACTTTCACACACATTGATGGCATTGTGACTCGACCGTTTTCTGTTGTATAAACGTTTCAGAAAGATGAAGCAACATGTTCTAGAGGTGTTCTGTTAATTTATTGCGTACCCGTATATCTACAGTGTGTCGTGGAAGAAGTAGCCAACCCGGTGTATTTTCATAACTCGTGCAAACAGTGTCGGATTCTAACCACATTCTGCACCAACAGCGTAACGTCTAGATCTAATTACAAACTTCACTAGAAACAGTGCATCGCCGATCGAAGGCAAACAGAAAAGGCTAGCTTGCAGCGAATGTGCATAATCCTGCACGAATAGCCAGCTTTATGTACAGGGTGCGCCGAAAGCAAAATACTATTGAAAATTTTCAGAAAATTCGCACTTTTGTCACTTTGCCTTGCTGCCGTTATATTAGGCGCAGCTGAAAACAATAATATAGTTGCACTACTACATTCCTTGTCCCATGCAAATACATCAAAGTTTGCCTAAAATTATAAGCTATATACTGGTTTTGGTGCGCACAAACTTACCAATTTCGACCCATTTTAGCACTACAAGCACAGATTTGATATGGTGGTGTGTCCGTATGCAAAGGGATCCTGAAGAATTTATATAGATGCGCATCTGTAGTACAATAGCTACAATATTCTGGTAGAATTTTATAGTCTGCTTATAAATGGTCGAAATCGTGCGCACAAACTTTTTGGGCGAGGTTTGGATAAAAATTTTCAAAATTTGGCTGATTTCAGCGAAAATTGTGGCGCCACTTAATAATTTAGTTTAAAATGGTATTAATGGTTTAAACGTACGTTTATTCCTCTAAAAAGCGCCCCAAGCCCGTTGAGAATTGATCAATAAATGGCGAAGCCATACTTCGTAACGGTTAAAGTACTGAACATCGTAGCAAGTATGCGAGATCAAATTAGGCCACGCCCAGCTTTACAAAAAATAGGCATGAAAATACAAAAACTCCTTATTTTTGGTCTCGTGTCGCCGTACGTAAACCGATATTCACCAAACTTGGCATGTGGATAAAGGACGTCCGTACCATTTTTTCTGTAGACCGAAACCTAGTTTTGTGGGCTAGGGGCCCCCGAAATTTTGAGGGAGGAATGACAGACGCGCGGTTTTTCGGTTATAAATCCCTGATTTATTAACCGAAATTCTAAAGGAGTAGGTTATGGGGACTAGCTGCATATAAATCCTGTGAAATTGTGAATTTCAGGAATATCGGTTGAGGGAGTCGCGGCGAAAAAGTAGCGATTTTGCGGTTTTTCCGACCGGAAATCCCCAATTATGGGCGGATTTGTGTCAGATTTGGCATACGCTCTGTCAAATTTGACCCTAATGTTGGTGCAGAGGTTCACCCCTGCGGGACGAAAAACCGAAGAGTCATTTTAATATCGGCACTTTTTTGCCGGTAATGGCATGTAGTTGCTAAATTTCAGCAAAATCTATCAACATCAGATTCTGCATTAGTTTTATAGCAAGTTTAGCGAGGTCACCCGAAAAGTGTCCACTAAGCAACGCTATACGGAACTGTCAAAGTGCAAAGGTCAAACACAGGCCTATTTAATTCTTGTGTTCGATAGCGTCTTCCGAGAGCTCGAATGCAAGCTCGGATATGTGAACGCCACGGCCTGACTGCTTCAACGACGATCATCTGGTTGAATAATGAATGTTTCCACTCTTCGATCAGACGCAACTTTAACTGGGCGACGTCATGAATCTGGCTGCGGTACACACGCTCCTGCAGTTTCCTCAGATATAGTGTACCGGGTTGCCGGTCGTTGGCTGGCCAAGAATTGGAGCGATGAAGTCTGGTGTTTCACGGTTAGCAGTTGCTCGGTACCATATCACGCGCCCTCTGGACAAGCGAGCACTGTCCTCTCAGCAAACGTCACTTTCGAACCAGTGACTGCACTAATTAACGTATGAAAGCTGAACTATTCTGTCGTCGATAACTGAATGCAGATAATTCAAGATTTCACAAATTCAAGATTTCACAAAGTTACAGCCAAAATACAAGTGGCACCTTTTTATGGACCACGGTGTAACGAGTGTATATTACTGAATACAGACAGAGTTGGATGCGAAACATGTGGGTCCATTTCTCATTACCAAATGCAGTCAAGCAGAATGGCGCTGCAGGTAGGAACAAGTCTATCTACACATATGCAGCTTGTGACCGACTCAGTCCAAACAAGTTTTCAGCGCTTTGCAGTAGAAGGCTGCGATAGGAGTGTGTAGCCTCTGTGTAAGCTCACTGTGTATACACGGGTGTCGGAGATGTTTACGACAGTCCGTAGGCGATAGCAGTTATAACAGTCTGCCGCCTACGTGCAGATCGCAGAGCCTATAATCGTATCTATCACTTCGTACGGTGTCTAGCCCACATACGACGACTCGGCAGCGCTGCTGTGTTTTCAAGGACTCGGCGCCTTCTTCCTGTGCAGTACCGTATGGCCACGATCTGCATGTAAGCAACTCTTCACTATCCCCAGTCAGTTCTATTGCTATGTCTACCATCTGTTAGCCCCGTCTCTGAGTGGCGATAGAGCTAATGACAAGGATTCGCCGTGCAAGTTTCCCGAGAAGTGCGAGTGGACATATCGCCGTTTGTCAGGGATCGCTCTGATATAGCAGGAAAAGTTCAGTGAGACAACGGGAATGAGAGTAGAGGGAAGCGGAGTTTTATTATTTATGTTCATGGGTGTCCGGACAGTTAATCGCGTATAATACTATACAACCGTCCAATAGACAAACTTCAATAATGCAGGATATATTCTGAAACATTTTTTCAGTGATTAATCATTATAACATTAGACAATATTTTACTCACGGCTGGTACTGGGACATATAATCGTGTATATGTTCATGCATACGATACGGCATAGAATGGAGGCCCAGCCTGGATTAGGGTGCTGCTTCCTTTCCCTGGTTTCCACTCCTTACAATTTCGATTCTTCGCATGTTCAGTGAACCTTACAAAAACATCTTGATTCTGTAACAAGCGAAAGCTTCGATGCAAAGTACTAAAGCGCACGAAATAATTCTACGACACCGCACAAATATTTTGATTTACGAATGCGCAGTTTGGAGCAGTTACGAAAGCGCACGGTATAATACCGGGCGCAGCCCGAGACAGGCCGAAGGCCTGGCCGGCTGCGGCCATAGTAAGATCGCGCGTGTGCGCGTACTATTTGTATTGTATGTGGTTGCCGGTACTGACTAGTCTGCAGATTTGACCGTAACGAAGTACTGCGTGACCCGTAACGTAAAGTACCGAGTGACCCGTTATATCGGACAATTGTTATAATCTAAAAAATACTTAATTCGGGTGTTTTAGATAGATAAATAACAAATAAGCTGTAACATGTGCCTAAAGATTAGATCTGTGCTCACATTTTAATAAAAATGCTACAGGTACATATTATATTACTAAAGATGTGTAACGTATCTAATATTCTAAACACAGCCAACATATATTTTAAAAAATTTCCCTATCGCCATCTGTCGACTGTCGATAAACGTTTTGTCACATTACGACGCATTCGAATTGTACGAGTCATGTCAACCTTATCGTAGAAAAAACACAAATCGACATAGAGGCAACGAGAAACAAGACGCCAAAGTAATTTCCAGATAGCCGCATCGAATACGAACTGCAATGAGGCGCTTCTAATGAGCTTCGCTCACGGGCTGCGCCCGGAGTTTAGGTTTTCTAATGGGTTATAATAATACAAATGTAAAATGACAGGTAAAAGCAAACTGTTAACATTTAAAAACATCAGTCAATGCGCATTTTAACAGCGTTACAAAGTGTTTCTAAATGCATGCGAGTAGCAAAAACATGAGGTAAAATGTAAAAAAACAGCACTTTATCTGCGTCACATGAAATATCACAAAACACTCAAGGTGGGTAGAACTAGTATGATACACGTTCCAAGTAGGCCTACTGTTTTCTGGACAGATGTCCCGCGCGGTAGTCGGTGTATACACGTCTCAGAAATGCTGTATATGCTGTCTGACGTTCTTGCGAACTGGCCGTGAACGTGAAAGTGACACAAAGTAATGTAAGTGGATGTCTGTTGTCGCAGTTACGTCTCGACAAATTCTAAATTCATTCGAGTGGCAAAAACCGCGAAGAACTTGGAGTCGATTTCATCACACTACATCAACATATCTTTTCTCTTATGTGTGCTGACTGGCATATCAATGGACTGTTGTCGTGTCTTTGTAGTGGACCGTACTTCTTCCTAGGTTGTCTGTACCGGGTGAGGCAAAAAAGTAATCCCCTAAGAAATATTGCCGTTAGCTTGGTCAAATCTTAACCGATTTTCACAATCTTTTCACTGTTCGAAAGAGTACTTTATTTGCAACAAAGGCCATGTAATCGTTCTCACCACCTTAAATATGTTGCTGCACTACCTTGAAAAGTAAAAAAGGTTCAAATTTGCTGCAAATGTGGAAGAAAAATTAATGCAAACGAAATGCATTGATTTTAATGCACCCAACAGGTTCGTGTTGACAGCGAGACTGCTCCTGGGCACGCGACGCTGAACGAGTTCTCGAACAGGCAACACATCTTTAATTGGACCAGATATGAACAGTTCCGACCTCACCCTGGTCTACTAGAAGATATGGGGTGTCTTGTAGCAGCAAGTTTATCGGTCGCGAGTGCATAAAATTGACGAAGTAAAGCAAATTATTTACTGATCGTTTGGCTAGGCGTTTCTACCGGAAATACACTCTGTTACTGCTAATTGCAGCACTCTACTTTGTGCGACAACTGATTGTGTACAGCCATTCTGTATGGGTCACTAACACTGTATGCAGCAATGCAGATGTTTTTTTCACAACTCTGTTTGCTGCTTATACAGTTAATAGACGAATTTTGGAACGTTTCAGCTCGATTTTTCGTCGTTCTAAAACGGTATAGAAATCAGCAATCAATTTTTTCGCTAAAAAAGTAAGAGAAATTCGATAGGTGGCGCCATCGTTATATTTGCTGCTTCGTCAGTTTATGGCCGAATTTCTGTGCGTTCTGTCGTGTTTTAAGAATGTACCCACTCAAAACCCTATCTTTTGTACTCGGTCACGCTAGAGTTGTCGCAGTAAGTAGTGATTTTGGATGGCATTTCCGGTAAAAGAAATTAAGTCTTCTGTGACACGACTTCAGAAAATAACCGTTAGAGACTTTGTTGTATAAACGTGCCTATAGATTTTTTGCCAGAAGACTTGTAAAAGAAGTCGTTTCTGGAATTAATTACAATCATTGATTACGGTACTTGTCTGTTAATTTACCCGTATGGTTAGGGTTATGGTTAGTAAGGAACAGTAAAATTAAATCTGGTAAATTAACAGACAAGTACCCTCGATTATCTACTACTCTAGTGCAATATTAAACAAAGGTATCTTTCCTGAACTCACGGCTAAGAAACTTGAGTTTTTATCGTAATTTTCATGTTTTAAACACGAGAAAAAAACCCAAGACGTGTTTCTTCATTCTTGCTGAGACTCCAGCTTTTACAGCCGTATGTTGCTACAGGCCACACTAGCGCTTTCATTAGTCGTATCTTCGTTGAAATCGGTATGCTGTGACTTTTCCATAATCAGGGACCCAAGGTACGAGAACGTATCCACCTGCTCCAGTAGTTCATTATGAATGAGTACGCGGCACGCTATGCC
>Ga0126335_1002606_pt1 | contig 10886 bp, 8 predicted proteins | sample OlaspJWI45metaG_FD_108409 | JGI IMG/M metagenome (GOLD analysis project Ga0126335, IMG submission 108409) | Marine gutless worms symbiont microbial communities from Oahu, Hawaii - Olavius sp. 1 OAHU.JWI-45 metaG | ecosystem: Host-associated > Annelida > Digestive system > Unclassified | place... | reverse complement strand
TTGTGTTTTTATTGTTACAATTCTGTACCTACGGGCAGTTGTTAGAGCTAAAACTGTTGGCCTTTCTGTCCGGCACATTGCATATTTTACTGTTCATTTCTGCATATTGTGCAAATAAATGATAATGATGACACGAGTCTACACAAATGCACTGTGCATTAAAGTGTGTTATCACATGACTAAAAAATTAAGACGTGCATTTGACACGATAAAAATTTTAAAGCCACAACAGCTCTGATGCAGATGTAAAATGTAAATGTTGATACTGCATACTCATATACCTATATAATGAAGCAAGGCATGCACAAGGAGGTGAATACCATGCAAAGGGCACGAAGGTTAAGAACAAAGGTGGATTGACACCATATGACAAGATCAAAAGGAAATTGGCATGTTGTGGGAGGAAGCATTAGAGAGCTGTGTTGACAGAGGAGACTGGCGTCGATGTGTGGCCAAATGTGTCCTTGACACGAGATAAAACAATGAAGAACCAGGTTACTTTTTACTTTAGGCCACCTCAAAAATTGCTATATAATGTAATGTAAATGTACTTTTTACTTAATGACTAATGAGTTACACGTCCGTAAATTTGCAGTAAATCTCCCAATGTTTATTGAAGTCTCCACCAATGCAGTGTAGTGAACTTGTCCGAGTTTATGTAATTAATTCCAGAAAAAAAAATTATTGTGCACACACAGTGTAAATCCATGTCGGACAAAAGATGCACGGCTCGCCATGTGGTTGTTAGTACGCACAATTGTTTCGCACGTGCAAATCGCACTTTATTATAGCAAAAAGTGCACGCACTTTAACGCACTTTGTTCTGTGAACGCACCTTACGTTTTTCCTTAAAGTTAATGTTAGTAACTAAAATTTTCTGCACTGCACAACGAATTCTGTACTAACTTATCGATTAATACATTACTTGTCAGAAGTTTTAGCTATTATATGATGCTAGTTCTATGTACTCTATGTTAAGCTGACATCATGCAGACATGAGCGTTTGTTTATTTCAGCCAAATCCTTTATATTTTGCTATCAGGACTTATATATACCAGAGAACCTAGCTTAAGATTGATCACGAACACACTTTGATACGCTTTATTTTTGCCATAAGCGTGCAGAACAGCTACGTGGTTATATCTTTATGGCTGTCTGTCTGTCTGCGTCGCTGTACAAGTTCTGTGCAAGAGGAGCCGGTATTGGCGAGTGTTCACAGGCCAGTGATGCCCGTCATCAGTGAACTCGTCGACTCGTTTAGTTCGTTGGAAGAAAACCGCTGTCAACACAGGTCTATCGGTTCTCTCTGTCTGTCTGTCTCTCTGTCTCTTAGTGGTCTCTGTGTCCAGTCATAAAGACCGAGTCTGAACCAACGTTTTTAAGTTTATAATGTTGCCATGTTTAGTTTTATTTATGGCAGCTATTTTTACCTGTGCTCGTGCTGCGAGCAGGTATTGTTTTTGCCGGCATCTGTGTGTCTGTCTGCACAACATCTTGAAAGCTACTGATCAGAAATGATCAGAAATTGATGTAACTTGGTAGGAATATGCCCCATAGTGAACGCTAGAAGTGGTTGGAAGTTGGTGACATTTGACCTTTGACATTGAGAGCTATTTTTTGTATTTTCCAGCTCAGGCTATACCTTGCAAATGGCTTTACCTAGCAACTTTTTTTGGTATGGTGATACATCTTCAGAATATCTAGGTCACAGTTTTGTTTCAAGGTCATGGGTCCAAGGTCAAGGTCACTGCAGCGCAAAAGCTGTAGCTTGCAGCTTAAAAACTACTGGTTGGAAGCTGCTGGGGTTTAATCGGAATATCTGTTACGATGACACTCAAAGTAATTTGGAACTTTGACATTTTAACCTGGACTTTTGACCTTGAGACATATTTGCATATTTTTTCAATTCAGGCTCTAATTTTTGAATGCCTTCAGCTGACAGCTTCATTTTCAGTGTGAGGGTACATCTTTTGAATATCTAGCTCACCCTCGAGATACAAGGTCATGGCATTAATCTCAAGGTCACGGTTGCAAAACAGCGGCAGCGTGCATGTCTGTCCTCCTCTCGGATGCAGTTTAATTGTTTTATTTTGTGCTTCTAATGCATATGTGGTTTGATTGAACTGTACAATCTACGGCACTAAAACGGTACTGACAATCACATTTTGGTTCCGGATTTGTTATCAGCGCAAAAACTGGCGTTGTTTTAGTTTCGGTAAGATGCACTGTAGCGAGTTTCGGTTTCAGCTGAATCTCGAGTGGTTTCGGCGCTAAATCATCGAAACTGAACTCATGCTGGCTGCGTCACTTGCATTTTATCATCTATCCCTTCTACACTCTCCGGAATGAAATAGACAGCTGTGTCCCTTTATCCTCAATCATATCCACACCACGTAATGTCCAGTAATGTGGAATCCAGTAAGTCTGAGTCCATGTTCTTTACACCCGAGTCCGAGTCCCAGAAAGACGGACTCTTGTCCGACTCGATGACACTCTTGGACCTGAGTACTACATCACTGATAGTGTCTTTGGCCAAGTGTCGTGGCTGAATCCAGAGACTCGGTTTTGGTTTCAGTGCATTTAGACCAATATGGTCTCGGTTTCAGCGGGAACTGTGAAAACCAGTTTCGGTCGACTTGTAGTGGATTACCTGGAAAGACTTGTCACTGACGTGACCTGTTATGGGTTGAGAGGGACGTCAGACTTTACTTACTCTTACATGAATGTTTCACGATGAGCTGACCAAACCCTAGCGAGTGGCCAAAGTCATTTGGCAAAGGCTGCGTTGAATCTGTGGGGGCGGGGTATTATGACCTGCATTTAATAGAGTGTTCTTTGGGGCTTCAGGAATCTCCACTCCAGACAGGACCTCCGTCGGTGCAGCTGATTGTCCGTATCTCATTCGTTCGATGCAGCCTAATAACCGCAGATTTCAGACGGTATTGAGTCTAAGTAGTGGTCGTGAGTTATGTTATTTGTGTGTGTTTTATACAGTACCCCCAAGAGCTACTTGCCACAGACATCATCGCCGTTGCCTGTCAGTCAGCAACCGATACCTCAGACCGTCAGTCAGCAACCGATACCTCAGACCACCCAGGCTGTCACTCTCACTGAGCCTCGCAAGTCTGGTGTCGAGACTTCGCCTGTGTCGACTGCGGGCCTCGCCAGTTATGAGTTTATCAGTAACCCGGCCAAGAAAGCTTTCTTTGAGTCGCCGCCATCGCCTGCAAAGGCAGCGGCGGTAGATGGTGAACGACAGCCGGTGTTTGCCAAATCTGATGTCGACATCAACCAAGAGGCTAAGATTAACGAGTACGTTGCACGCTAGCATGTATGTGTTACAAGGCGACTGTACTAGGTTTAGAAGTCAGTCGGTCAAGTCAGCTTATGTAGTGCAAAAACGAGAGAATTTAGTCACTTTGTGCTTCGACTGCACAGCGTAGTATGAGGTGCTGTCGAAAGGCTGGAAAGGACAGATCTGTGTGGAAGGTTATTTAAAGTTTGAATGTTGTTTTGAAGTCGACCTGGGTGTGCTCAGACCCGTATCTGAGAGCAGTTGACAGTCATCAGCTAGGTATGGTGGTGCCACTCCAGCCAGTGACTGATGAACTGTCCCTGCAACCTTGAAAATAACTCGCTGATGGACGGGAAGCCAGCGCAGTTTGCCGCGGCAGTCACGGCAATGGGCGCTTGTCACCAGACGCATATCAGCATTCTGTGCAGGCTAGGCATACAGACTGTAAAGGTGTTCCGCTCAGCCGTGTTTACGCAGCAAAGTCACATGAAGCCGTGTCACAGACAGACTGACAGACAGCAGGATCATCGATCGCAGTAGTCCGCATCGCTGCACTGTTTGAACAGGTTAAGTTTGAACATTTTAAAAGCATTCCATATGACAGAAGTAGCAACACTCTGCCCTTTAAACACTGACAATATATCACTGCCAATCTGCCGTATGTATACTACTGAGTGTTGGGCTGCAGATGCAGGCTGTTGCTACTGATGATCCCGTAGCATGGTGTGTCAATCTGTCTGTCACACGCCTGCGCTGTGCAAAAACGGGTGAATGGATCGCACTGCTAACTGAGGTGAAGATTCTTGGCAGTCCGAGGCGCATTGTATTAGACAAGAATTGAGATCCCACTGCAGAAAGGTGGAGAACGAGTGAGGGAAAGTTTACGTGTTGTAAAGTAAAAAAAACTGTATATAAATAATAATAATAATAATATGAATAGGAATTTTCTGACTCCGTTGGATGGCACCATCAGATTCACTGCAGTCTTCACCAGATTACTTCGTGGCCTCGTGTATTGTTGCTACGTATAATGAAGCTGTGGAATGACTGATGGCTGATGCCGTTGTGTGACTGCTAGGCAAATGTCGCTGTTACCAACACATCCTCCTCGGTATGCTGGCCAATCACCCAGACGTCGCTCGGCCACCACTTCGCCCTGTACTACCACTGCTGCTGTTACTACCGCTGCCACTGTTGGTATCACTGCCAACGAGCGACCAGCAGGCAGCCAGGGTGGGAACGTGTACGCCCTGCAGCTGCAGAGAGAGACGGAAGCTCTTCTGCGACAAGCTAGATCCACCGCACAGACCAGTAATGCAACGTCTCAGCTGTCGTCGTCGTCTACTTCCACTAAACTTCGCACATTCTCATGCGGGTTTGTCGCAGTCTGTGTGTTAATGTTTGGCAGTATGTACGCTTTGACGCCACGACAACTATTATGAAAAAGTATCACGATACTCGATACTACTGGCAGCTTGAGAACTGTGTGGGGGAGGGGGGTTTGGGCGGTTGACCCCCTCACAGTTGTTGTTCTGATCGGACATTTTAATGCAAATATTTTTTACTGTGAGCAAAGGTAAAGGTGCATTACCGAGCGTAGGGTTCCGGAGCTGATCCCGGTTCTTGGCAGTCAGCCTGCAGGTGATGTAAGTCATAAACCCGGCAGTAGGCTGCCATTACTTTCTGCCAGGCCTACAGTTACACCTGCAACCCTTAAGCGGGCTGCTACCAATTTTGCTGCTTGTTGAACAGAGGCACAATGGGTGTGAAGTTGTGAACAGTTTGCCTGTTACCCGACAGCGTCGCGACTGCGATTCGAACCCATGCTCTTTCGAGCGTGAGTCCGGCACGTTAACCACTTGGCTACTGAGCCACTCTTTTACTGCCAGTGCAAAATGCAAATCAAACTTCTAGTCTAAGAAGTCAAACTTTGAAAACTTTTTTCGAGATTGCCAGTGACACTGGTGCATTGGCATAATTAAGTAAGTTAAATGTGTCACTGGCAAATAGTACTGAACTGTACAAAAATACAAATGACAAGTAAAAGTATCATTGTCAGTTTCGCAATGTACATGGTATCATGATGTCAAAAAGTGCCGTCAGGCCTGCGATGCCGGCCGCTATCACCATACTACGACAGTATCAAAGTATCGCCCAACACTACTGTGTGTGTCTCTCAGGTAGCTGCTCGATATTCTGAAGATTCGTAATTCCAAGGGCTCATAAACAGACCCGTACAATCTGTGTTCAGGGTTTTGATTATGGTTGAAGTCTGCGTTAGACAAAGTGTTGGAACTAGTGTTACAGTTGGGTATAGACCCAACACTACATTTTCAGAATAGCAAACCTTCAGATTATTGACCTACATGCATACATGTAGCTGTTTCTCTCCGTACTGTATCACTTTAAGGTAAGCGAGTGTTACTGTATTATACTAAAGGTGATTGTAAAGGTTGAGGACATTTGATAAATTTTTTGTGGGCTAACCTTATCACAGAGGTGCTTATGTATGGCACGCGTTTTCAAAGGATCACACAGTTTTATCTGCCACCTACTTATTTATCCACGAATGGAATGAACCATACCTGCCTTTACGTTGCCAGCCGAAGCTGGTTCTCATTTACTGACCCAAAGGGATGGAAGGCTGAGTTGGCCTAGGCACCACCATGGTGAGTAAACAGTCTGCCCAGGACCGCTACGTGACGGAAATCAAAGCTATCAGCTGCTCAGACCATCACGTCTCACCAGGCAACTGGAAACACAGCAGCTATGAGCATCGAACTCACGACCTTTTGGGCCAAAAGCCACAATGCTAACTTGGCTAAGCCACTATGGCATTGTCACCCAGAAGCCATTAGATTGGCATAATCTGGCACACTTGACCTTAGCTTTCCTTTATCTTTCTGTCAGGTTGGCAGCCAGAGCTGTTGTTGTAAGATAAATGCAGCTCACACAGGCTCAGTGCCTGTTGGTAAGGCAAGCGTTTATGATACCCCGTTTCGAGTGATCTCTGCATGCGAGGGCGCTGGCCAGTTCTCTCTCTTGCCTTCGACGAAATAGAAACTCGGTCCACTCTGACACATAGACCATAGACCGTAGGTCGAATGTACTGTGTACTGTGTGCAGCAAGCAGCTGGAGTCACAGGGTGATAGAGGTACGACCAGCGCTGTTACATCACTGATGCATGGTCAGCGCCAGTTCAGACCGTATCGGCCGCAGCGTGTACCTGCTGATGGACTACTGTCTCTACATGCTGACAGGTCTCATCGCTGCTTTAGCTGCGAGAAACAAGATTTTATTATCACTCTTGCAGCCATGTAGCTGAGTAGCTGAATGTATGAGATGAAAATGATAAAAGCTACGGACACGAGTGAAATCATCTGAACAATAAAAACACGTAAACGCAGTCACTATACACTGTATTGGCCTATCTAAATGTAAGAATGAGAAACTCAGATGAGGAGAAAAATGTAGGCTACAGGAGATCTGGATATAGGCCAACAGCAGAAAAGTAGTGTAGGTGCTATTAAGACTGACAGTTTCTCCTCTTGCAGTCTGTGATACCATGGAAATATGTCGCAATGTGGGCACAGTACACATATGCAATCGACCGCTCGGTGTGGTGTGGACCTTTATCTCGTTATATTTTTAGACCCGTTACAGGCGGTCCTTTTTATAAACTTTCCATTTTAGGCTGCATCGAAGGCACAGAATACGTAATGAGGACTTTTGCAACTGATGTGCCTGTATCATGGTGCGGTGTCAGTCTGTTTGTCACGAGGCAGTGCTATGAAGAAAATGGCTGAATGGATTGAAGCACTGTTTGGGGTCTGCGTAGCATGCTGCAGAGTTATCTAGTGCCCCGGTATTGGACAGCTAAGTTTTTGGCCAAAGTCGACTCAAGCTACTATTATGTGTGCAATTATTGTTTTGCAAGACGGGTACGTTTAAACTAAGTAACATATTAATAAATTAGCAAAACATACGAATAAATGATGTCTGTGGATGTTTACGATTTTTCAGTGTCAATATTCTAGCAGTTACTTACCTAATTGAGGATCCCCAGGGTGTGTGTGACGGTTTGACTGCGGAGCCTGCGCCAGAAACAAACTAAAAGGAACTAAAATGACGTCAGGCAGGTAGATGTTGGTAGGATGTGGATTACTTCCCAGTGGGTATAGTTCTGACTCAATAATGTGGTATGATATTCGTCGTCACTATCAGTGGAGTGTCGAGACTTCCAAACAGACCACATAAACATCACAGTAATATGCTTTGCAGGTATCATCACCGTCGGAACATAGCACTTCGAAGTGTTTTAAACTTTACAAGTTCACCTCCATTCAGCGTCTTTCCTATCACAGATCAGCAATTAATTCACGTCAATTCTTCAGTCATAGATTCAAACATAATTATCGTTACGGCCATCGGGACATAGAATAGATACGAGCCTCCTTGTCTTTTGTTTCCGACTTCAGTCTGAAAGTAAGTAACGACAATGAAGACGCCCCCAGTCATCGTCACGTTACAGACCATAGGCACATTGTATTTGATGGGGTTCGAGATCCTTTATGGCAAGGGAAATGGGGAGTTGCATGACTGTGGTATCTAGAAAACATCCATCTCTTTCTCAACTAAACTCTGCTTGTATAACATTTACATCCTCCCAGTTTTGTTTTATGGTGCTTGCGGTTGATGACCGTCATAGCCAGGCAACTTCTGGATGCTTTTGATCATTGGTGTCTGTGACACATTCTCCACATACCCTACACAGCCCATATCTTAAATCTGACAGTCCACAAGCGAACAAACCATTGCCGAGTCACCAGTACCATCCTAGATCGACGTCTATAGAGCACATCAAGCCTCCGTCAACCGTTTACCTGGCTGCGGACAATTGAAAATGACCTCAAAACCCAGAATGTTGGCCTCTCCTTAGCCTAGCATATCGCACATAGATGTTTTCGCTGGCATCATCTTGAGGAAACAGCTCTACTCTAGGAAGAGTGAACTCAGCGATGATGATGATGAATTGGGAGTAGGGAGAAATTTTGCCCATTGTAACATAAGAAAATTGTATCATAGGATGCAGCCTTTGTTGAATTACTAGGACAGTGAGCTAACACTCTGGTCTTCCACAGCAGTAGGCTGGAAGATAAGATTAGTTCGCAAATTCCTGTGTTTCATTAACTTTCGTTTGGCTGCCAACTCTGCCACCATTCCAGCATGCTGACAGCACTAACATTATTAGGCTGCATCAAATGCACGAGATGCAGACTATATTGATGTGCATGTTGTCTGTCAGTCTGTCTGTTTGTCTGTCTGTCATGCAGCTGAACTTGGCGGCACGTGCAGTGTCATTCGGTGCAGCTAAATTACTTTGGCTTCTTGTTATTAATATGTAGGTCGGAGTCATCTCTGTCTCACGGTGTGAGTGCCAGTGACAGCACCAGTAATACGTGGGCGTCTGCCGACCTAGCAGCCGCGATGGCTGTGAATGGCAGTAGCAGTCTGTCATCAATCCATCGTGGAGCCACCGGCACTGAGCCACAGGACACCGTCAAGACACCAAGGCTGTACGATTTGATTGCCGGTCCACACAGCAGACCGGTAACTTGAATCTCGAATCAGTTTGTGTACTGAAACGTCCGTTTGAAAAAAAGTCACTTGTATCGATATTGTTTGACAGAATAAGCTCCTTCGCATAGCGTTTTCAATAAATTGATGGATTGATTTTCTGTACATAAAAGTGCATCAGTTGACAAGTGCTAGCTTGAAAACGTGAAGAGTACATTGTGGTAGAACAGTGTTGCAGTCACTATTCAGCGCATTAGAGGTTTTTTAAAATTATATGCGCTATATAAATTCACGTTTTACTTTACTTTACTTACTATTCTTGAATTCGTAGTTGGTTGTCTGTCTAGGTCGTCGGTAATGAGAGGGATCGGAGACCGCGGAGCTATTCACCAGTTACTGGGATAAGACCTGGCCAGTCTACATTAAGGGGTGGTTACAGTAACTACCCATCAAGTGGTGGCTACAACAAATATGTTTCAGGTAGCATTCAGCAACCGTCAGCCAGGCCCGCTGAGGTTCGTCAGTCCACCACTGCTACTCCAAGCAGCAGTGGTGCCGACTTTGCACCATCACAGCTCAGGAAACCATTACAGACTACTACGGAAGGACATCGCAGTGACAAGTCTGCTTCTCCGAGCGATAAAGGTCGACGAACGACTTCGTCATCATTGCTGCCTGAACCTGTCCGTCAGTCGGTACTCAGTCGCAAGTCCTATTTCTACCAGCTACTGATGTCTGACGCAGAACGGCCCAACAGTAAACAGCCAGCAAACAAGGTTAGTGAAGCTGGAGGAATGTCGGAGGCAAGTGATTATGGGCCTCGTAAAATGGATACAGCCAGTCATGGATTACGTTCTCAGCCTGCTGCGGATCAGCTGTCGGCTGAGGATAGCTTTCCACCATTGCCAGCTGCCGGTCAGCTGCAAACGTCACATCAAGACAAGAAGGTAACTGCTGCTGAGACAAACGCGCCAAGCCGAGGAGGACTGCATTACTCCAGTAGAATAATGCAGAGTCCGTTTATCACTGGAGTGTTTCAGTCATCTGACGGCGAATCATTGCAGGCGACAAAAACATCTGCCACCACGACCAGACAGCCGAGCTTTCCAATGAAAAGTTTTGACTACAAAGAGTTTTATAGAACCGGGTCGTGGGTGGAGAATCGTTCAGCTGCAGTGGCTAGGTCATCCAGTGCAGGCCCGAAGTCAGGTGATAAGACTGTGAACGCGGCCACACTGGCTGGTGGCTATCAAGGAAGGGTTGCGGGTAGCAGTGGTGGAACGGAAAAGGACACATCGGGCAGTGGGCATACTCAAAGCAGTGACAGACGGACCACCGTTGGCTCAGATGCTCCATCGGTGTCTCTGTCTGGATTCAAGCCCGCAAGTCACCACGAGCCTTGCCGACACACGTATGTACTTCCACTGCCATGTTGAAAATTAACAGCAACATCTTTTTAAGTCACGCTGAATACGTGAGCTGTGGATTACTGTGATTGATGTTTCCGTCTGAGTCTGTCTGTCGCGTGGCTTGATGCAACTTCACTGTGCAAACACAGCTGAATGGATCGCGGTCCAGCTTGGGTGGAGTCTACCAGGGACCTAAGGAACAGTCTATTTGATATATAGTCCCTGTTTCCCCACGGATTCGATACCGCCTACTTCCCTAGAAAATGTTGACATGAAACTTGGTATACTAAGACTCCCATATTTATGGGCCCATCCCGTTGGCCACTTCGGAGGCAGAACTACAGGAGTTGGTGGATCGCCTAGACCGAGTCAGCCGCAAATAGAGCTTACTCATTAACGTCAACAAGACCAAGGTAATGGCGAGCGACGGCATAGCGTGTCGCGTACTCATTCAGAGTGAACTACTAGAGCAGGTGGATACGTTCCCGTACCTTGGGTCCCTGATTACAGAAGATGGTGAGTGTACGACGGAATTCCATACCAGGTTAAACAGAGGGCAGGCGATCGGGGCGTCACTGCAGAAAATATGGAAAAGTCACAGCAT
>Ga0126335_1002605_pt1 | contig 10886 bp, 9 predicted proteins | sample OlaspJWI45metaG_FD_108409 | JGI IMG/M metagenome (GOLD analysis project Ga0126335, IMG submission 108409) | Marine gutless worms symbiont microbial communities from Oahu, Hawaii - Olavius sp. 1 OAHU.JWI-45 metaG | ecosystem: Host-associated > Annelida > Digestive system > Unclassified | place... | reverse complement strand
TGATATTGATATTAGAGCATTCAGGTTATGGTAAAAAGTGGCGCATGTTTCCTCAGAATCCCGATTGCCAAACTTGCGTGGTATGGTTGCTATAGCAACGGCTATGGTTGCTGTAGCAACTACGCAGGTGGTTCTCGACTTAAACCGAACCTTTAGGCAAAACTGGTAGGTAATGGCTTCTTCATTTTCTCTGCCAAAAATTATCTACAACCGGCTTATTTTGGCAAAGTTATGCCAAAAATTCGTAGGAATCCGTTTTTTATACACGGTGTAGTATTGTAGTTTATCTCAACTTGTGAAGACAATTTCTATATTTAGTCTCCTTAAAATTTTAATGACTAACAACAAAGCTGAACAAACGATAATCAATAAAATGTAAGCAGCAACAGAAGCGCTATGACTTAAAAGCCGTCAACATTGCAATTACAAGGAATGCAGCCACAAGAATCATTTCTGTAACAACTTTTAATGTAATGCAAAAAATTTAACTTATAACATTGTAATCGAAACAAAGCAAGTGATCTGTCTAATTGTCGACAGCTGTAGACAGTAAGCTAGTTGTAAGCAAAGAGCGTAAACACTGCTTTGTGCTGTACACTAAATGCAAAGAGAAATACGGCTCACAAGTCACAATATGCCACATGTTCTATACCAACAACATACCATCAACATTATATACGTTATAAGCCTCTATCTAAAAGATGTCCTCCAGGAAAAATGGCCTTCAACTGTAACACTTACTCTAGGTGATGGTGAACTGCAAGAACACATTCGTATCTGTCATCTCTAATCAAGTTTGTTGCCGCAAATTTACGCTTTCATGGCTCGAGTGCTGCTGAAGGAGACGAGAACCGCAGGCTGCGACAATAGCGGCAGGAACGGGCAGGGTTTGTTCACATCTGTACAGCGTATACATTTTCACATATGGCGACACAGTGTGAGAGTTCAGACGCCAGTGATGCCCGTTTTGCAGTACGACTTGAGTTCGTCATCAAGAGAGTTACAGAAGTCTTCTTCGTCGTTCAGTGCATCGTAATAGCCTCCGCTGAGGTCGGCCGCGCCTTGCAGACATAGCGGGCATATGCGGTCCAGATCGTCGAAACACTGGAAGCAGTAGGCGGCTCTACAGACACCTCCATCACATGTCTGAAACGCAAGACCGCGACCAGAGCGAGCTCCACAAACGAGGCATTCTAGACGACTGCAGCAGCAGCAGCAGCAGGCGCCAAAGCACCTGCAACAGCATCGGCAGCAACATCGGCGACCAGCGCTCTTCAGCCAGAGAAACCATGATGAGACGCGATGTATGAAGCCACAGCTACCGTGCATACCGAGCTGAGTTTCCCGATACCGCGAGCGTACGACGGAATACAGTAATCGCGGAAGTCTGGCACGTCGAGCCACAATCACGGCGTAAAGGTGCGCCAGTCGGGCCTTCTCACGATCACGGTAGAAGTAGCCGGCGACGCGACAACGCCAGCGACGCAGCCGCGCTCGAAACACGACGACTAACACCAGAACGACCTGAAGGACCGCCAGAGCGACTAGGTTAGCAGCTGACGGAGGTCGTGGCTGCGGTAGACACGTGTGTCGCTGGTGGCCGGAGAAACTTAACCAGCGCTCAGGGTGGAAACCTTTGAGGAAGACATCGAGCAGTTCGACGATCACGCCGTCGCCGTCAACGACGAGATCCAAACTGTCACTTCCTGTCGCGTCGAAGCCCGGTCTACCATGCCGTTCTACGAGCGCCAGCAGCCAATACAGAACACAGTCGAACATGACGCAGGCGATAGTGAGCAGCGCGAACAGCGCGGCGACAGCCAGACCCGACCCGTTACAGCGACGCTCTGGCGGCGCAAGTCGACGCTCGCTGATGTCTATGAGCGATGCGCGCTCGTACGGTTTTAGAGGCAAAATTCCTCGTCCACCAGCGACCATCGCTGCACGCCGGGCGTCGATCGCTCGGAAGCCGTTAGTGATGTAGACGTTGTCGTAGCGATCGCTGGCCAGGTAGCGACGCAGATGAATGTAGGCGGCGTGCAGCAGCAGTACCAAGCCGAGCGGCGCCAGCTTCTTGAGCACGTCGACGACGTGGTGGAAGTACGCCGTGTTTCTGGCAAACTCGTCCTGGACTCGACGACGGATCTGAAAGACCATCCGCGACGCGTTGACTCGCGCGTTGTAGTATGGTTCTGAGGAGACGTAGAACTGAAGTGCAGCGCGCAGATCAGCCATGGCTGACTGTGTCGTGTTGATGGCGTCCTGAATGGCCTCGCCAGCCCAGCGTGACGGTTGACACAGAGAGTCACTGTCATTCAGTTTATGACAGACAGTTACCGTGTCCAGTGGCTCGCATATGTCACGATCTGTCGCCGTCAGATCAAATTCGTCTATCATCCTATAGACACACGACGATCACAATGCAACAAATACACCTGCTGCATAAGGCTGTTAGTTACGTCTTTAGCTGCATTCAGCAGTGCACACTGCACACAATCTAAGCTGAAGTTACGAAGTGATGTAATGAGTAACACTGTAAATGTAATTAATCAGAAGCAAAACAGTCTAAACTCGTGTCATTGTGCATCACACTGATTAAATAAAGTTGTAAACTTTTCCACTCATCCAGCACTGATATATGGCCCTAAACTGTAATAGCGGCAATGCTTTCACGTAATCGAATTTTACCCACAACACAGGAAACAAATAGGCTATGTAACGTGTATTCGTCATAATTAGCGCACCTGCCATCTCTAAATATAACTTGTCTTTTCTGTATCTGCTGTTGATGCTGTTGTTGCTGCTGCTGTTTTGAAGACCATCGATCTGGGTTAATACGGTCAAGCACGTCACGGGCGTGATGGTAGACGGTGCCCAGTGCGCCCATAACACTCAGACACTGGTCCTGTGCCTTGCGGATTCCAGTAGAACATTCGTTGAATGCATTGTCCACCAAGTTCTTGCACGTCTGTTTTCGCAACAGACGGTTGCACATATATTATTTAATGATTAAACAAGAAATCTTATTAACACGCACCAAAGGGATTCAAGACAACCAGGATTAGGCCTTAGTTTAGTTGAGTTAAGGTTTGTATAAATTGAATTCACTGTAAACCTTTAAATGCAGAATTACGTTGAACTTGACAACAAAATTGCCGAAAGTTATTTCATTTTTTAACGCACAATCGTATTATTCGTATACCAATCGTTACTGGACCGCTTCACTCTTCTAGAATGCTTTGAAAAAAATAAATTTCAGTGTATGTCCATATATTAGATAGGAAGGGATAGCTAATACATGGTCCACGACAAACATCTATACTAAAACATGCCAATTAATTTTGCTGCAAAACTGAAACATTTAACCTCTGCTAAGGAGGCTATGTTTTACCAGGTGTTTGTTGGTTTGTTGCTGAAATGGCTGTAAGCATTCATATGTTGGTTTTGTCCTTGCAGGCTCATACGTAATCTCAACAGCCTGTTATAATTTTACGTTATTCTTTCTGAACAGATACAGTGCTGGGGTTACGCGGTATAACTGGCCTTTCGTGTTCCGTAGAGCTGCAATTTGCCATTGTAGAGATCCATCTCGACGAGGTCAAGTCCGTCTTCGAGCGGCTTCAGTCCGCGGCTGATGTTGCGCGCCGCCTGCTGTAGTCCGCCGATGGTCCAATTGAGCTGGACCATCATGGCGTCGAACGGTTGTAGTAGGAACATGGTCTGGTTGTACGCCTGCTCCGCACTGCAGCCCATAGCGCGGGATATTTCCTCCATGTTGACGTAGACGTTAGTGACGGGGCCGGCCAGCAGGAAGCCAGTAGCTACAAGCACGAAGGCGACGCGACCGTTGGCGGTACAGAGTGACGGAGCAGATAGCGCCGCTGTACAGCGACAGAGACGAGATAGCGCCAGCAAGACACACATCAGTACGGCCACCGTCGTCGACACCGCAACTGCCGTCATCGGCCCGTAGTTGAGATGAAAGAACATCCACAGAAATACGGCAATACCGACCACGTGACCGACGACAACCGACATTACCAGCCTGCACGGACGACTGTCGATCAGTGACCGGGCGTAGTAACCGCTGTCATAGACTGACCGAGGTGGACCAAAACCTCCACTGCCGTCGCGATAAAAACCCGCCGAGTCACAAAAGCGGCTGTCAAGTGTCGGACCGTCATCTCCAGACAGTGACAGTTTACAGTTGGAGTCGGCGCTCAGAGCACGTCGATCGAGTGGTGTTGGCGCTGGTAGCGGGACGTCAATGACGCCACGAGAATGTGACTTGTGTGATGGCTCTGCTGACATTCTTCTCCTCGCTGTACAGTAGCTACTGGTCGTCGCAGGCGCGTCAGCGTCGTCGATGTCAGTAGAAGACGTGACGCGCTGCGTCGACCAGTCGTCAAAGCGCGACGTCAGCGGTAATTCGCGTGGTGGCACGGCTGAGCGACCTGACGAGACGTAGCCAGCTGGACTGCAGTAGCAAATATCGCGGCCATTCCTCGACATCTCCGCAGAGGTACTCGACGGCGGCCTGGCACTGCGGTCCAAGTTTGGTTTGACAATCATGCGTGGCTTGTTCACTTCTGTCGAGAGTTCACGTCCACGACATACCAGCACTGGCGACGCCGCGGACACCAGACCACAATGGATATCTTCCGACTCCGCCTCGGAATCTCCCAAACGAAGTCCACCAGAACTCCCAGTCGACGCGAGGCGCCTCTGCTGAGGCGGTAGGTAGCTCTGACTTCCAGGCTTGCGAGGAAGACTGCTATGCACAACCGCAGTGCCGTATGATCGTAAACCCATTCGGTAATCATCGACGTCGTCGTCGTCATCGTCGCTGCCTTGTTCGAAGTTGAATCTCGCCGCAGAACGTTGTCGATCGTCAGCAGTTCTGCCACAGTCGCAGTTTACTGCCGTCGTCCAGCGAGCGTGATACGCTGTTCTTCCGTCTTGTACGCAGCAAGCAGGACAGCGCTCGCTGGCGGCTACGGCCACGTACGGACACGAACCGGCGGCGTCGGCCAACATCGGTTGAACGCAGTTTGACGGAAAGATGCCGACAGTGACAACCGACGACGACGACGGTCTCGTCTCTACGCTACCAGTCCCCTCAATGCGACGACCAAGCGTCCATCCGTTGCCGAGATCTTTGACGTCCGTGACTACGTCCCCAGACATGAGATCGAGCTCTCCGTCGTGGATTGCCGTGTAGTCGGCGACCGTCTCGTAGAAGATGGAGGCGCCTGGACCAGCTGGTGCGATGGACGGCTGCGCCACGTCGTCTCCGAGTGGCGTGGTCGGCGCTGACGCACAATGTTGACTCTGCTGCAACACAGTGCATCGCACCAGACTTTAGATCAGATGAAGATTTACGCTATGTTCTACAATTATCGTAATGACTTCAGAAGTAGCTCAGAGCTGTCTTTTTAATCATTTTACTGTCCATAAAAGATATTACACATGCTCTCGTAAACTGCTGTGGCGGAAAACACAAAATAGTGCTCGGCTGCAGCGTGCAGACTGCTATAAACGTAATCGATAAAAGATGGCTTCGTGTAACGTCGATGCATCGCAGACGCCCTTTGCGTTCAGACGATTGAACTGGTGCCACTGCGTGCAGCGTGCAGCAGAAACACTGCTAATAGCAAAATTATCTTATAGGCCTCTAGACGCAAGCATTAATCGTGCGTGAGAAATTGTATCACAATTCAAAACAAACGGCCAACGTAATTTGGCGAAGGCTGCACCAAAGACCCCGCGTGACAGAGAGACTGACAAAAAGAAACCGGGGTCATCAGTAACAATGCCTCGAAGATTTAATATTCAATACTGAGTGCTGCCAACTGCCAAGTTCGTTGTCAGGTGAGTCATTCTGAAACAAACACAAGCAAGATTTGCCTTTTACTCACAGGCGAACCACATGTTTAAGTGTTTTCTGCTCGTGTGACTTTGACCTTGACCTTGACCGTGACCCGATGACCTTGATATAAGAACTCAACCTGCATTTTCTGAAGGTGTGCCATCTCGACAAAAATAAACTTTATAACTCAATAATTTTAAAGTTTATCGTGAAACATACACAGTCTTACATACATACAAACCGACGCTTGCAAAAATACGCAGGTTGTAAAAATATCGTCTTAAGAGAATAACGAATGCAAACATCTGAGATGCAGTTCGACAAGGACGAAGGCACTGTGTGTAAAATCTGTCTGGCACATCGGTTTTCGTCAATGTTTCTGTCGGCACAATAATTACAACGTCTCCAAGAACCAATCTCACGACAGAGACAAGTCGGCGGCGCAATCGCGTCGTTGTCGAAAGTAGTCCCAGTGGATGTGAACCGCCGCGACAAATCGTATGAAAGCGCGCCGTAATGTGATCCAGAACTAAACGGCTTGTCAGTGCGCGACAGACGAAAATTGGTCCGGGACGGGACGGCTCCCTCGACCGTTCGTTTCTATCGTGTTATCTGACACTCGTCGACACATGCCCGAATTTTCCGCGTATCAACTATCTTTTGTCTCATCGTCACAGCTAACTCGGCGTCAGACCGTAAATAAAGGCGGGTTCTTGAGAAAATGTTGCTGCTGCTGTCCAGCATTTGCGTAGAATAACTTACCACTTACCGGGGAACTATGAAGCAAATCGAAATGTTTGCGCAAAGATACTGGAGAAAATGGGTTTTGTTATTGCATTCCAGATGTTTTGTTGCAAAAGAACCCCTACAGTAATGTAGAAATGGACGCATCAAAGTAGCACCATTTGGCGAATGAGTAAGAACAGTCGTCCGCCGTCATGACAGACAGACAAGACCGACACGCTACGTACATGATCAATAATCGCAGTAGTCCGCATTTCGTCATCTCATGCGTCATGCGGCCTAACAATGTACGTCTCATGTATTCAAGTCAGAAATAATGTAACTGGGTTTACAACTTTACAAGCAATATATTTTGTTTCTGAAATCTGGCAGCATGGTAATCGAATGTCAGCACCACAGCGACAACAGCCGACCGATAATAATATATGATTAATACACGCTTGTGTATGTGCATTACTCTGCTGATTTTAGTGATTACCAAGAATGAAATTTAGACTGATTAGTCAGTTTAGTTTACTCATCGACATTGAAGAGCATTTGCAAACTACTAATTAAACTGTGTCCGAGGGGAACACAAGCCTGCGTACTGCCGCTGTTTTGCGACCGTGACCTTGAGATTAACCCCATGACCTTGAAACTCGAAGTGTGACGTAGATATTCTAAAGATTTACCCTCACACTGAAAAAGAAGCTGCTAGCTTGAGACATTCAAAACTTAGAGCTTGAATTTAAAAATACGAAAATATGTCTCAAGGTCAAAGGTCAAGGTAAAAATGTCAAAAGTTCCGCACTTTTCGAGTTATCATAACAGATATTCCGATCAAGCCCCAGCTATTTCCGGCCAGTAGTTTTTGAGTTGCATGCTACAGCTTTTTCACTGCCGTGACCTTGACCTTAGCACCCATGACCTTGAAACTGAACCTGGCCTAGATATTTTAAAGATGTATCTCCAAACTGAAAATAAAGTTGCTAGGTCAAGCCATTCAAAATATATAGTTTAAATTGAAAAAGTACGACAATAGCTCTTAAGGTCATGGTAAAATATCACCAACTTCCAAACACTTCTAGGGCTCACTATGGAGCATATTCCTATCAAGTTACATCAATTTCTGATAATTAGTTTTCTACATTTGTGCAGACAGACAGACGCACAGGCAGACAGACGCCGCCAAATACAATACTTGCTCGCAGCATGCGCGCAGGTAATGAATTTGGCCGATCCTACTACGAAAGTACGTAGAAATTTGTGAACAGACTGCCCCCCCCCAATATGAAGTAGGCTAGCTAATTATATTGTATATCACGCAACAACATACACGTACATGCTACTCAATGCTCAGGGAATCTATTACGTCTCATGCAAAACAGTTATTCTCGAAAAATAATAATTATCGCATACATTACGTGCTATACAGCTCGGCTTCTGTACAGCCGACAATCCCAGGCAGTCTCAACTGGCTGCTGACATGGACGATAACCTTTTCGCGAACATCCTGAACAACCCTCACCATGCATGTTTTGCACAAACTTCTCCCGGATAAAACTGATCATACCTACTACCTAAGACCTCGTTGCCATCCTTTGTCACTAACTGTGAAGTCATAAACAGACTACTTTTAGGAAAATCTAACGCGAATATTACGTGATTCCAGTTCCGTTAAGTGTATTAGATGTTTTTGCTTCTGTTTAGTAGGTCTGTTTGTAGCTTGTAGTTTTTAGAGGCGGCATTAAGTGAACTCTGAGCGTTATTTGTCTTGTTCGGTACTTGTTGTATTTACTGCTTCTATAGATAGATAGATAGATAGATAGATAGATAGATAGATAGATAGATAGAGAACGCAATAATTGTAACAAATGGAATGTGTACAGCAAAATGGCTATTTCTTGTGCTATTATTGAGCGAATAAACATGACTGATCATGCCTGTTGATCTAGACGTGCTCTAGTCTAGAGGTAAACACAACCGAGTGTTGTGTTAGACGTTTGAGGTCAACGTGCGGCGACGTGAGCGCAATGAAAGGCGTTCGACAACTGTTCGAACTGCGGCAGTGGTCATTGTGTAAGACGAACTGCGTGGAAGACGTTCGAATTAAACGAACGACCGGCAATCTATACGACTCTTCGCCCCTTCTCTCACTCAGCGCCGCGTAGAGGCGGGGCTTTGCCGATCGAACTGTCGCAGTTGCAATCACTGAAGTCGTTCCATCTTTCACTGCGTCAGCTAGTCGTTATGCTGGCGATATTTCGTCGCTGTCTGGCTGATATGGCACACCGACGAAGCCATAAGTCACCGCGCCTAAGTAGCAGTTTATCCAGACTGCGCCAGAGAGGATAAACATCGTCAACGATCTGTAAACACGCATCGCTGCGCATCGTTTGCAAGCGGGTGCACAAGATAAACAAATATCTGATCATAAAACGTTGTTCGTTCTTTCGCCAATTGCTGAATGCTGACTTTTCTTGGGAATCATGCCGTTTTACTGCAGAGACAAGCCAGGATGTTTAAGAGTTGGAAAATCCGTGAAGAGAGTCTGGATTCTGGAAAGGGGCTATAACGCCCTCCTTATGGGCCTATGGGGATCTGGGCTCTGGGGTCACTGCCCCTAAAATTTTAGAAATTTAACGTTGTGATATTTGGTGAATTTTGACAAGTTAAAGATAGTCTTTTAATTTCCAAGTTATCGAACAGTCAACTATAATACAGAAATCTATTCAGTCGTGTTGCCTACATTTTTCAATGATTGTTTGCAATCCCTCCAGTCACGTGGGGTTCTTCTTCTTAAACTTCGGTGGCTCTCGCACTCTCAAGACCAACCCATCCTGCCATACCTTTAATGGTCCTGGCTAAACAGTTTTCAGTATACATGAGCTTCGCAATCCCCCAACGCGGTTTCAATTACCTTCCCGCAGATCACACTGGTTTTTGCTGAATAGCTTAACGGCGTTCCGCGTACGTCATTGACATTCAAACAGCATACAGGCTCGGCAGCTAATGCATAATTCATTAGCTGTCAAAACAATTCAGCCAGTTTGGCCTCCATGTGAGTTCGACGATAGGCCTAACAATTCTTGACACTTTTATGCGACAGCTGTACTACTGTATACTTATCATTAAGACATTTGAAATCTATTAAACGGTGAAAATCATCACCCGGACTTGCAGTAATATAATAATCACTCTAATAGCATTGAAATTGCATGGATCACTGCGTCAGTGATGATGCAACCGTCCCCATCCTAGTGCATGTGTATGAGCAAATGTGGACACTTGAGCAATATTATGGCAGTATTATCTATTCAGCCACCTGACATGAAATGTTTCGTTTTTGTTACACAGGATATGATTTTTAAGTTATATCTTTTGTAACTTAACAAATGTAGACTTTGTAACTTTCCAAGGTAACGTGGTAACATACTTAAGGTGTAGTCAAAAATGTTGTATTTTTTGTTGTAAATTTCATGCTCTTTCCAGCAATAAAAGCATTTTGAAAATCGGTCAAGGTTTGACAGAGTTAAGGCCGATCGATTGTAGCTGCAAAAGTCTTAGGGAGCTACTTTTTTTCACTTACCCGGTATATTTAAAAAGCATATTATTAAAGTGCACAAGTGCTTTTTATTTAGCGATTGAATAAACCAGCTGAAAGTTTATCTGTACATGAATACTGCAGTAAAATGTGTTATTATTGCCATAAACTGTGGTTAAACGATAGTTGTAAAGCATGAAGTACGCCTATGCAACATAATGCAAACTAGCACTGAAGTAAAATGTAATTAGGCCTATGTGTTTAAATGGCCGACAAAACGACTATACAGAGCGTAAAATACAGCGAAGTGAGGTCTATAGATTGTGTAAAATTTTCGAAAAGGATTCACTGTAACGTCTTTCGGTTTGTACGCAAACACCGACATTTTAAGTCCGTTTATACACTAATATTGAAGTGAAACTAATATCGCTTAACTTAGACTCAAGAAATATTGTGTACAATGATGTATTCTCTTGATTTTATAAAATAATCAGAATTATAGTGGTATTGATGTTAATGTTTATGTAAATATGATGCATCATACTAAACCTCGCATTGTCTTCATTTTTTCTCTGTAGTCTATGACATTTATTTCAGTTAAACAAAAATGACTTGGTTTGGGTAAAAATTCTAGGCAAATTTAAGAAAATGCAACAAAGCTTTTCGCCGTCAGAAAGCTATTAGTCACACAATTCCTTATATATAGCGCCTCCAAGTCGACAATGCTGCCATACGTTGCCGACGAAGAAT
>Ga0126335_1002604_pt1 | contig 10889 bp, 5 predicted proteins | sample OlaspJWI45metaG_FD_108409 | JGI IMG/M metagenome (GOLD analysis project Ga0126335, IMG submission 108409) | Marine gutless worms symbiont microbial communities from Oahu, Hawaii - Olavius sp. 1 OAHU.JWI-45 metaG | ecosystem: Host-associated > Annelida > Digestive system > Unclassified | place... | reverse complement strand
TTCAAGTGACGTCACGGAGGAGACTTTCAGAAGACATCTGAAGACATTTCTATTTAACTGTCTTGACAATTAGTTATGTAGATAGCTATAGAGACATAGACAGTTACGTAACCATACTGCCATATCTGCTGACATAGCGCATTTGTGGCCCTTGCGAATTTGCGCTATATAAATGCCCTTAATAATAAAAATAATAACCATGGTTCATGGTTAACAAACCATGGTTCAACTACCATGGTTCAAACATGTACAACTGCAACCACTGTGCCAGTACCATAGTAGTCGTAACTTTTATAAAGGTAATATTAGAGAGGTTAACAGAAGTAAAGAAAAAGATAGATAACACAGATATATTAATTATTATACGCTATTTCTGCGTATACGTGGCGCCACCTTGCGAGTGTTCGTAAAATTGACGTTTTTCGGCTATTTTTGATAGTTTTTAAAAGCTAATTTTGCCACAATTAAAAAAACTTTTTCCAGAAATCTAAGTGCGCGCATCCTCCTCCTACAAGACACCATCTTTGTGCCATATTTGACGTTCTTAGGCCTTCTCATACCTGAGATATCGTTTGGATAAAAAGACAGTCACCATCCACCACGCGCAGACACCCAGCTTATTTTGCAGTCAGTGAACCCCAGTGCTCCGCACTGAAGAACTACTTACACGCCCAGTAACCTGCTAATCGTTCACCCATGGCGTTGTTCGCTGTCGTAAGACGCGCACTGTTGTTATTCGAATATCGATAAAGTGGCCAAAGTAATATGGCAAAGGCCGCGTCGAATCTCTGGGAGAAATCGTGACCCCCGTCTAACACAATGTTCCTTGGGCCGCCAGGAACCTCCACCCAAAACAGAACCTCGATCCGCTCAGCGGCGTTTGCATGGCGCAGGCGCGTTACAGACAGACACACGGACTGACAGACACATCACGCTACGGGATCATCAGTCGCAACAATCCGCATCTCATGTATTCGATGCGGCCTTGAGTCTTAAATAGCCTAGTGGGTCTGAAACGTGCGTCGTTGGCTAATGTCGTTTCGTCGTCTGTTTGGCTCCGGCGCCGGCCGTGAAATGCCGAGATGTTGACACCGGTCGAGCGCTGCTTGACCGAAGGTTCGCCCTGATGCGTGACAGCTCGTCTACCGCATCATCGGCTGCGGTCGTTGATGCCTTGTTGTCAGCCTCCTCACATGCGACACTCGGTCTTTCAACGATACCGTCGCTGTCTTCGTTGCGTCTCTCCAAGCTGTCGCCGTTGTGCGTTTCGCCGTCGCCTCTCAACTGTTGTGTGTCAACCACTACTTGCTGCTGCTGCTGCTCCTGCTGCTGGTGGTCTTCCATGCTGCCCGCAGTGCGACTCTCCGTCGTCGTGTCGCTTATTTCTTCCGAACTCTTTGCATTCTGCTCTTTGCGTTCGTGCGTTTTCTCTGCCTGCCTGCCGCCTGACTGTGACACTAACACCACAGATTTGGCTCTCTGTACAAACTGCAGTCCACGCCCTGCAGCTGGTACGGGTCCAGCCTGCCGTGTGCCGCCGCTGTGCCCGTTCTTGTCAGGTGGCTGTTGGTAATACTGGTCTGCGCTGGCTACTGTAGACTGTTGGTCACTATTCACTCGCCGCAGTCTGCTTGCGTGTCTGTTGTCTGTGCTTGCCGTGTCTGACATGGCGACTTTCGTTACTGTGGTGTCCGAGATGGCTCCTGATGTCCCCGTTTTGTCCATAATGTTCTCTATGGTCACTGCAGTGTTACTGATAGTTCCTGTGGTCATCATTTTGCCAGAAATCTCCCGTGTGCTGATTACGGTGCTCGTAGTGGTCAGCGCTGTGCCGGAAGTGGTTTCCGTCGTCCCTGTAATGGTCTTTGCGGCTTCCGTCGTGACTGACGTGGTCATTTCGGTACCTGAAACGGCCCGCGTGGTTCTCGCCGCTGTTTCTGTGCTCGTTGCAGCTAGTGTTGTATCCGTTGCTGTCGTAAGAGTGACGGATTTGTCAAGCAGATGCGTAGCCGAAGGCGTTGACGCGTTACGCCAGAAAGCAGCAGACTTGTGCGCTGTGTTGGACGCCGCGGCCGCAGCGGTCAAATATTCATAACGACGTGCCAGTTCTGACGCGCGCGCAAATTGTACCTCGCCTGCATTGCGCTTCCGACGACGGTCTTCGTCTTCGTTGTCGCGAAACGGCCGTTTTTCATCAGATGGCAGCACCGGTCCTCGCTCTGGTTGTGACGCTGACGTTTGCTCGTTCACGGCTTTTTGTAGGCTCGCATCTACTCGACTGACTTCAGCGCATGCCGATTTCTCACCGGTAAGAATGCTACTGTGCTCGCCAGTTGTCAGTAGTGGCTGGTCTGATCTGTCGGTGGCTGTCACGTGCAGCGGTGTCGGCTCCTCGGACTCGGCGTTCTGTTCCGCCGGACTGGAACAACCGTTCACGTCGTCACGCTTCACTGACGCCACGCTGTGAGTCGTCACGGTTGATTGATCATCGCCGTCGATAACCTGGCGACGTTGACGTCGACGTTTCACGGAGTCGACAACATTACTTTCAACGTTTTGCGTCGCTGCAAGACTGACACCAACCAGCTTCGTAGTTTGATGGTCTTCATCTTTCACCCGCTCTTCGTCACTCCTTGTTTCTACCGCCTCCCTTTTCTGCTCAGCCTGCTGCTGTGACTGCTCAGAGTTCTGACGAATTAGTATCACGTGCCGACCTTTTTCACCGCTATCGCCCTGACTTTCGACTCTTTCCGGTTTCTCATTCTGTGTGCGTTTAGATACACTCCCTTCTGATGCGGGACTTTCGACTTCCGGTAGCTGATTGTCAAGCAGGTTTGACCCAGCAGCATCATGACGCACGCCTCTCCGTGTAGAATCAACGACGTCCGCCGTTCTAACTGTATTCATAGCCATTGAGTGCGCAGCTTCTGGATGGTCAATCACAAAATGCTCAGCGACAGCCTGTTTGATATCTTTTCTAACGGGCAGAGGCACTGCAACAGAAGGCTCACCAGTTGATGTCCAGTCGTCCGAGGTCTGTCCATCTTCTGTCGGACTTCCGAAGTTGGCAGAGACACTGGCTGTAACCACGTCGTCTGCGCATGTCCCGGCTACATTACCAGCCTCTTCCTGAAGGGCCTCGTTCTTGTTATTATTAAAGAAAATCCCAGGCGGAAATCCCAATCCGGTGGAAATTTCGGACGTCACAACGTCAAGTAAGATGACTGGAGCGCGTGTGGTGTCATCTGATGCAACTGAATTGAAATGGACATCACCGGGCTGTGAAGTTACCTTATTATCATCGCCACTCACATGATCGTACTTAGCATCGTCATCCCTTGTCGCTGTACCTGTAACTAACTCACCTGTCTTCCGTTGACCGCCATCTTCGCCAACATCGGCAACACTGGTGGTATCAACGCACATGTTGTTGTTGCTGTCATTTGAATGATTCACTTTCTCATCATCATCAGCAGCAACTACAGCAGCAGCAGCAGCATTTTCTGTCGTTTCTTCTTCAGGCTTGTTGTAGACACCCGTCTTCTCGTTCATTGCAATAACGGTTTCGGCAGAGGAACTGCTGTCTTCGGATACACAGCTGCCGGTGTCGGCGTCGGCCACACGTTGCAATGTCGGCTCAACTGCAACTGCGTCTGCAACTGTTTCTACTACTGCTGGAGTTTCGTGCGCCACTGTTGCGGAGTCTGAACATGAATCTGCGACGACAGAGGTGTCCTGTACCGCTGGTACGGCGTTAGAGGCTAAGTCTGAAACTGTTTCTGGAACAGTTGGAATGTTCTGCGTCGGCGTCACGGTGTTCCAATCTAAAATATTCTCTGTGATTGGCGGAATGACTCGCCGTCTTGTTACGGCGTGCCAGTCTGAGTTGTCGGCAACTGAACTTGCCGCTATGTCCCGTTCCATTGTTACAATGTCTGAGACCGAGTCTGCGACTGCTTCTGCGACTGTTTCTGCGACCTTTGGACTGCGCTGCACCGCGATTACGGCGTTTGCGTCGAAAACGTTATCTGCAACAGCCGGAGCAAGTGGCTGAACACTTGGTCTTTCAACGATACCGTCGCTGTCTTCGCTGCGTCTATCCGAGCTGTCGCCGTTGTGCATTTCGCCGTTGTCTCTCAACTGTTGTGCGTCAATCACTACTTGTTGTTGTTGTTGCTGCTGCTGCTGCTGCTGCTGGTCTTCCATGCTGCTCACAACTTCAACCACAAGTTCATCGTCTGGGACCGAGTCTGCGATTGTTTCGGCGACTGTTTGCCTGTCCCGTACCACAGTTACGGCGTCTACACGTGACCCTGAAACCGGCGACGATTCAGACGCGACTGAGGAAACGTCCTCTGCTAGTAAAGCATCACATTCAACCGCTGAGGTACCCGTAACTGTCTCATGAGCAGCGTAAGACGTGGACGACGTACTGGAAACTGTGTCGACGTACGACGATAAACTCTGTGGTAATATGGACGTGCCGAGAGATGAATTACCAACAACTTGACGACGTTTTGGCAGCGGAAGCACGATTACGTCGTCGTCGTTGTCGATGTTCAGTCCGAAGCGAAGCCTCTGTGACGCTGATTGGTCGGCGATCTCACCGCGAGCGTGTAATGTTGTTTGTGACGCCGTTTCTTCATGACTGTGGTTTGCGACGTCATCCGTGACGTCGTTCCTGTCTGGTGTCACGTCAATGTCGCGTGTGAAGTCGTCGTCAGTGCTTCCGGTGTCAGATGACGTCTGAGTACGTATGTCGACGTCGTCTAACTCCCGACCCACGAGCACCGGAATTCTCTTTCTGTCACACTCAGCCACGTCGTGAGTCAGTGCAGGACTGTTCCTGTCAGTGCTGAGCGGGTAAGAAGCTTCTGGTGGTCTGCCTGCTTCGGTGGTGATGTGCGCCGGCTCCGCGCGGTGTTTGAGCTTAGGTAGCGGCACAAATGTTTCTTCGTCGTCCGATTCGAGCCAGGACGAAGACTGCATCTCACCGGCGCCTAGCTGCTTATCTGTAATAGTAATAGTTGTAGTAGTAGCAATAGCAGTTGTAGTAGTTGTTGTTGTGTGCTGATGAACACTGGTGTCGTCAGCCTGGACTACTGCAACAGCGTTCAGAGCGGGATGCGGCATTGTGGTATCCACCAAGGCGGTACTCCTAACATCAGCAATACTGTCACCATCAGCATCAGTATAATGAGACGTTTGTGTGATGAACAATGTGTCGCCATTTACCGCTTCGTCGTCGCAACACGCCCCCTCAGGCTCGACCCTCGCCCTTAACCAACTATCATCACCGTCCAGCTCGGGAAATTGTATACTCTCAGTGTCGTCTGCCACCGTTACCACATCTGAAGCTGAGTCTGAGTCGGAAACTGTCTCTGCAACCGTCGTAGTGACTTGCACCACCGTCGTTGCAGTGTTTGCGACTGCTTTTGAGACTGTTGCAGTGTTCAGCGTCACCGCCACAGCGTTTTGGTCTGAAAGGTTTTCTGCACCGGTTGTTGTAACTTTGGGTACTGCTACATCTGAGTCTGAAACCGTTTCTGCAACTGCAACTGCTGGGGTGTCTAGCACAACTGTTGTGGAGTCTAGGACCGAGTCTACGACTGTTTCGGATACTGTTGCAGCATCCTGTGCAACTGCTACAACATTTGGGACTCCATCCTCATCACTGTCCGCAACATCAGTTCGATGATCCGCATCGACCACAGGACCCACGTCTACGCCACCCCATTCACTCTTAACGCCAGCTCCGCGACTGCTATCACCGTTCACGACCGACATATCGCCGATGTCGTCGTCGTCGTCGCTGCTGATCTGTTTCCTGTCACGTGACTGGCGGATGTCGATAGAGTCAGCTGCGACGTTCGTCAGTTCGACGTCGGCGACGAAGGACGGCTTGACCAGATCGTCGACCGGAGGCGTCATGTCTGCACAGAAACACGCAGCACATCGGCAAACGCCGGCGAATAACACGCAAAGTTAACGACAGGTTCGCGACGGTTTACAGCCAACTCGTCCCCAAGTCAACTAGTTAGAACTCGTCAGTTTAGGTTAGGGTTAGGATAAGGGCACGGGTTAGAGTAAGGACTACGTCTGATGCTATTGATAGTGTTGCTGATGTTAGGAGTTTTACCTTGGTAGAGAACACATCCCACTCCGAACGCTGCTGCAGAAGTCCAGGCTGGAAACACAACAACTACTACAACTACTAATGCTACTAATACAACTACTACTAATACGGTTAAGACATATGGTTAGGGCCAGGGTTAGCTTAGCCATCGGAATGAGTTGACTGTAAACCCCCCTAAAGAACCTGACCGCAGAAGCGCTCAGGTATGGCACGCGTTGTCGAGGGATTTCACACTTTTACTTGCACACCCACGCCTTTATCCACAATCGGAATGAGGCTTTGCCTTCTCAACCGAAGCTGGTACTCATTTGCCGACCAGGAGGGATGAAAGACTGAGTTGGCCTAAGCACCACCAATGAATGAATGGTGAGTAAACAGTCTGCCCAAGACCGCTACGTGACGGTTATCACAGCTGTTAGCTGCTCAAGTCGTCACGCCTCACTGGGCAACTGGAGCACAGGAAAGCGTCGAACTCACGACCTCTCGGGCCGCAAGCCGCGATGCTAACCACTGAATCACCGAGTCAGCCTATAAACGTCAGCAAACGTCGGTGAATAACATGCAGCGAAAGCACGAACCGGCAGCTAAGGTAACATATGACACACTGCGCTAGCATGTCGCAGGTTCGCGACAAGTTAGCGACTTTTTGGATCGACAGCTGGTCGCAGACACGTTCGAACTGTCTCGCCATGCTAAGAGAAACAGATTCACAGCAGGTTGCCGACCAGGATAGCGACAAGTTCGCGGCCGTTTCCCCAACTCAACTCGTTAGAACTCGTTAGGGTTTAGGTTAGGGTTAGGGTTAAGGCACCACCAATGAACGAATGGTGAGTAAACAGCATAGGGTTAAGACCAGGGTTAGGTTAGCCCTTGATACCCGTCCTGGGCAGACTGTTTACTCACCGTGGTGGTGCCTAGGCCAATTCAGCCTTCCGTTTATCCGGGGGCGGGAATGTTTTGCTTATTGTGTTGGGAGATGCTTTTGTGACACGGGCTGAACTCGGGTCTCTGGTCAGGTCTAAATTGTTGCGATTGTTTGTACACTACTCACTTGATGCACGTCGATGCCGTAATAAATAGACGAGCCGGTAAACTAGCTGGTAGGCGACTGGGTTGCCGCCCTGCTAAAAGTCTCACGCGGTTCTCTAACATGTCTCAGTGGCTCAGTGGTCAGCGTCGCGGCTCGCGGCCCAGAAGGTCAAGAGTTCGACGCTCATAGCCGCTGCACTCCAGTTGCCCTGTGAGGCGTGGCAGTTTGAACAGCTAACAACTGTGATTTCCGTCACGTAGCGGTCCTGGGCAGACTCTTTACTCGCCGTAGTGGTGCCTAAGCCAATTTAGCATTCCATCCCTCCGTAGTCGGTAAATGAGGACTAGCTTCGGCTAGGAAGGCAACGGTAGGTACGGTTCATTCCATTCGTGGGCAAACGTGTGGGTGTGCAGGTAAAACTGTGCAATCCCTCAACAACGCGTGCCGTACCTGAGCGCCTCTGCGGTGAGGTTCCTTCACTAAGGGACGCTATATCAAGTGAATGACCTTTACCTTTACCTTTACCCACCTACAGCGCCAGCCGGTAAGCGACGAGCCATGAAGTTACCTCATGAGAATAAGGGCTGGTTAGCAGTGCGCCAGCCAATACTGACCGAGAGCAGCAGGTGCGCTGTGGTCAAGTTCCGCCTCGTCAATGACGTCATCAGTGACGTCATCGTTGACATTAACATCACGTTCCTCATCGTCGTCAGTGCTGTCGTACTGACTGCAGTCTGTACACAGCAGACAGACACGCTGCGCAATGGGGCACTTTCAAGTTTCACGTGCCGAAACGCGAATGACACAGTGCCGACGACGTAGTGCTTGCGCACAGAGCTTGCACCGAGTCAAGACGCGACACAGTGCCGAAACATGGCGCAGTTTGGTGCCGGATAAAAGACCTCCATTGCACATGACTCCCAGCTTCAACTAACAAAGCTGAGATCTGTTACTACAATGAAAAATGTGTTGCAACAGGCAGGCTACTGTTCACAGCAAACAGCAATCAAATCATTAGTTAAGCTTACATTTTCGCTGAGAAATCGATAAAGTTATGACTGTCCACGGGGTAGCGGCTACTGTTTATAACACGGAATAGCTAAACGAGGAAATTTCCATGAAGTTTTGTTACTACTTTGAATTCTTCCTCAAATAAAATAAAATAAAAATTTATAACACAACAAAGGTCTGACAAGCCTCTTGCTGGTTGCTGAAACTTAAAGGAACATTACTAGGCCTATCCTGTACTGAGAACTTCCATTGTATACAGGTATACACCGCGAGGGTCCAAGTGTCTCCCGCCTCGAAGATTAAAATGTTGTGGCGCCATATGGCGAATGACGCTGAATGAAACAACTTCACGTTTTGATTGATTTTTTTCGGACGGACTGGAGAATATCGCTCCCTATTTTACAGTCTCCAATCCTGTTTGAAAAATGTTTTCATTGTGTGTGAAAAAACTTTAAGAAATCCAAAAATTGACAACAACCACTCACTGCTCGTTAGCGAATCACGCTTGGTCAGATACACTTGCGTGACGTCATCAACTACGTCACTGTGACGATGCTGGGGATTCCCTGGTGGCGGGGGCGGAGCCACAAACTCACACGGCTTCAGCTGATTGGCTGACGTCTTGGTTATGTCACCACTCCCTGCAAACCACTTCATTCACTCGATGAACAGAAAAACGCTTTAAAATAGTTTTGCCATTATCCTCTGAAAACTAGGCCTAAACCGTTTCTAATAGTTCGTGTTTCTAGATAAATGGCAACGAATAATTGTCGTAATTAAGTGTCTTTCTTGAAAGTTAAAATCTGAACGACGAACGTCTGCTTTATTAGTAACCTTGCATCAGCTTCGTGAACTTCGCAAGTGCTTCGCCGTTGCTGGTCCACATCTCTGGAACAGCCTACGTCTCCACTTGCGGGATTCTGAACCGACCCGCTTGGAGTTCTAAAGGTTTCTGGGGACGCAGCTGTTTGCTGAGAATCCCGCCGCCTAGCGACTGTTGCTTTTGCATGTAGGTTGCCATAGAAATGTAGGTCCGTACGAACTTAAAACATGGCCACAGCGCAGGGGAAGCTATGGGCCTAGCTAAGCCTAAGGACTAGAAAGAAGTGCTTACTTACTTACTTACTGGCTTACTTACTTACTGTCACGTACGTACTAGTGTATTTCGTTGTACGGAGCATCAACCCCTCCTCGCCGTGTATCTGACCAAGCGTGTCTAACACAATGGATCCCCAAGAGCGTCCACCTCATGCAGGACCTCGATCCGTTCAGCCGTATTTGCACATCTCAGCCACGTGGCAAACACGAGTACAGACTGACAGACGCCCACGCTACGTGATCGTCGGTTGCAGTAAGCCGCACCTCGTGCATTTGATAACAGGCGTAGCGGCCTACAGACCTTTGTGGAGTGAAGCGCTGAACGCCGAGGGCAAGGGTGCTCGTGCTTTTCGCTTCGTTCTTGGCGGCGGTATCGGTCTCACCAGGACGGATGACTCGTGCGAAGTCTGAACTAGTCCATTGTGCGAAACATCGACGCCGACCGACCCTCCATGGTCTACCGGTGCCGGCTTGTGGACTTCTACCACCGGTGACGTGTCCAGACTCACGGTCTGTGCAGTCCTGGGGTGAAGATCGACGTGGGATCTCCAGCCGGACAGCTGTTCATGTCTCAACGCTTGTCCACTGCCGGCGGATACAGTTGCCCAGCTGTGAACGGTGTCGATTCCGTAGCACGCCGCCACGTTAACGTCACCATCTCCGTCAGCATTACCTGCAAATGCATAAGTTCTATATGCAATGCTGCTAATCAGATGCGATTTTTCACGTCGCAAATACAGGGTGTCCCAATAAAAATGCCCCCTACAGTGTTTCATCATTACTTCCACAACCAGTTGGAATTTTGAGGCAAAAATGTGGCGAGGCCATTAGGCAAACATTGCTACGTGAGTGTACCATAGCTGAAGATATGTCTTTATTTGCGGTTTCAGCGTCAGTTTATCAAAGTGACAGAAGTTATCTGAAATCAATTTTTACGGCTGGCTTATGACCATAAACGGCTGGCTAGCGGCGGCCAAAATAAAAGTGGTACCATTTTTATAGCTCACCGTGTAGTAGTTTGTATAAGCTTGCTTTTAGTAACACTTTGTGGCTTTGTTGACTTTTGTGTCAACTTCTCTTCATCTCTCACGTCCTAACAAGTCACTAAGTGGTGACGCACGGTTACTAAATACCATTTTCCGAGCAAATGACAACAAATTACCACGACGTGCATATAAAGCCAACGACTGGCTACGGCTTACAGACTACGGCGGCTTACGGCGGCACACAGTGGCAGCTCGGGACGCTAGTTTGGAGCGGAGACTCTTGGATGTTGTATTAGATGCGGGTCCTGATCGCCCAGGAAGGGGGAAGGGAATTCGACGCGGCCTTCGCCGAATGACTTTGACCACTCGTTAGAACGTTACCTACCATTCAGCCTATTCAGCTTTGTATCTGGCGTGACGCCTGTGGTGTGGTGGAGACGTGCGTCTGGAGTCGTTCTGAGGTCGCGCGTCGTCAAGTCGTTCACGCTGCGGCTCTGATGCCGTGAAGTCAGGATAACGTCGGAGCTTGTAGCCATCGGACGAGACGTAGTGGACACATTCTAACAACACGCACACATTTCACAGCAAAATGTTACACTAACCACACATTAAGCCAGAGGCGTAAGGG
>Ga0126335_1002603_pt1 | contig 10894 bp, 8 predicted proteins | sample OlaspJWI45metaG_FD_108409 | JGI IMG/M metagenome (GOLD analysis project Ga0126335, IMG submission 108409) | Marine gutless worms symbiont microbial communities from Oahu, Hawaii - Olavius sp. 1 OAHU.JWI-45 metaG | ecosystem: Host-associated > Annelida > Digestive system > Unclassified | place... | reverse complement strand
GTAGACTGAGTGGATACTTTTGAGCTGCTCAGAGTCTAAATCTCTGGTGACCTTAGGTGGACACAGCACGTGGATACAATCTCTGCTAAGGCCGCATCTTGGATGCACTTAAAACAACTCAGTTGCAATGGTGCATCGATCTCACACTTGTTCCTGTTCTACACCGCGATAGTGCATCCAGTTCTTGAATATGCAAGCCCAGTGCGGCACTCGAGTTTAACAGTTGCTCAGTCTGAGATGTTGGAGCACTGCAGAAGTGAGCCTTGTGGATCATTACGAAGATAATACAACCTGACCTTGATAGTGGCTGACATTGACTTGCTGGAAACTTGCCATGAACAGCTTGCTGCAAGTTTCTTTAATGCCGGTGACACACGTACCCACAGCATAAGAAACGAGTCCTGTGTATTAAACTATTTGCTACCTGTGAAGCTTAGAAATCCTAACTGCTATGAACTCATCAGATTTAAGAAATCTTTTGACCTGTATTGTGTCTCACTTTATCAGTATTTTTTGGTTACATTATATTATTATTTTATAATAATATTATATTATTATCCTCTGTTAGCTTAGTCTCGATGTACAGTAGTTTAGTTTTAGTTTCTGTTTATTTTTATTATGTTTTAAGATGTATATTCTTACTAATGTAATCCAGCACACGCTGCAACACAATAGAGTGTTCTGATTCTGATTTCGATTATGATCAGCTGATCTGAGCTAAAGAATGGGAAAACTGGCTTTTGGGCACACACTGTATAATAGTCACACCTGCTCAGACTTGCTGATGTCTGTATGTGTCTGTGTAGAATGAATGAAGACTCTTGTGCTTCGACTACCCACACCAGTAATGGCTCAGTGCAGTTTGGTTCTAACGTCAGCAGGCTCAAATCTCATTTTCTACAGCAAATGTCTGATGAAAGCACTTCCTGTTGCCGTGAGCCAGGCTTAAGGTCGTCAGAGGAAAGATCAAGGATGCAAACGGGTTCAAGGTCATCGGAATCTTTCACTTCACCAAGCGCGGGGGTGTTTTTGCTTGATATGGCAGATCATGTAGAGAAGTTTAGAAATACTCGAGCATTGTTTGCACAGTTGGCTGAGCAGAGTGCTGCTACACGACCTTCAACTTCGTCAAGGACGTTCTCAAGGTCATTGCGATCTGCGTCGTCTGCTTCACCGCCCCCCACAAGAGGAGGTCATGTACGCCGATCAGTTTCACCTTCAAATGACCTTCATGAGTCATCGGCTCAAGAACAGGGCCAAACTGGGTCATGTAATGGGGTCACCACTTGGTTGCAGTTGGTTTCAAGGTCATTTGATGGCAGCTCAAGGTTACAGACTGAGTCAAGGTCATCGGCGGATAGTTCAAGGTTAAGGACATTGGATCAAGGCTCAAGGTCATTAGAAGTAGGTTCAATGTCGTCTGGTAAACCCTCAAGGTCATTGACTGAGCATTTGCACACTTCCTCTTGCCAAGAGCCAAATTTAAGACCATCAGAAGAAAGATCAAGGCCGCAAACTAGGTCAAGGACATGCCACGCTGACGTGATTGACATGACTGGAGTAATTCTACGAAGAAATAAACGTCCCAGTCTTGACCTCACCATCGGTAGCCATGGTCGAGGTGTTCTCCTACCAAAGAGGAGGTCACGAGAAGAACAAACCATGATGATATCCAAGGACTGTCTCGAGGCTTCTCTCTGTCAGGCAGACGAGTACTGGAAACGTCAACAGCTGGACTGTGAGCTCGACCTGGACCCTCTGATGAGTGAGAGTGCATTCAGTAGTGGGTCGGGGGAAGAAATGGCGAGATCTGAGTCAGGACATGACCTTGCCGCAGTGCTCAAGGACACATCGGTCAGTCCTACCGCTGACTCTAACCAGATATGGTCACGTAGGCTGTCAGCTGCCTTGGACACAAAGAATAGCGATGCAAAAAATATTGAAGCAAAGAACAGTAAGACAGAAAGTTGTGCAACACAGAATGTTGAACTAGAAAATCACATGTGTTCAAGACCTATTGAGATGTTGTGGGCTGGTTGTGACCTTGTGACCAACACCAAGAATAGTGAAGCAAAGAATAGTGAACACGTTGAGAATGGTGGCAGGTGCAGTGACTCAGTGTGCAGTGAGGCAGCAGGGTGCAGTGCAACAGACTACATGCAGTGCCAACATAAAGCTACTGTTACACTTAGTGATAGCAATAGTCTGAACCATTCTGAGGTCGTTAACCCTTCAAGGACAAACTGCGCTCAGTTTGATCTTGAGAACACTGCTAGGGGCAGGTGTACAGTGTTGGAGGCCACGAAAGGCAATGCAGCAGACTATCTGACCACACAAACTGACGACAGAAAGAGTCTACCAGCTGCTGTTAACCAGTCTGAGGTAGTAATGCCTTTGAGGACATCGGTTTCAGCTTCAAATGACCTTGAGAACGCCTCAAGGTCAAGTTGTGAACAACCTGTTGCTAAAGCAGTGTCTTCCGATGAATGGGAAACTGTAGATGCAAATAATATTAATGCTGCAAAGAATAGTGAATTCATTGATCACATGACTTTGTCAGGGTCATTATCAGCTCACTATGACCTTGAAAATGCTGAGAGTAGTGAAGCAAAGAATAGTGAAACAACAAACGTTGAATCAGACAGTCACATAAGACCTGGTCCAAATATTGGTAACTTATCAGAATTGAATGGCCAGGCTGAGTTGAATTGTTCACAACGTCGTGACACAGGGAGGGGCAGTTCATCAGACTGTGATGTCATGGAAGGTGGCAGTATGACAGAGTGTGAGTGCAAAGATGTTGATACTGAAAAGTCTTCTATTAAACAAGATACTACAAATTGTTTTCATGAAACTGTTAGATTATCATTGGAGGCTTCGCTTGTCAGTGATAACATTGATAATGATGATAATGGAGTAGAGCTACAACGACCATCAAATGGCCATGACCCTGCTAGTAGTGCCACAAGGTCGCTGGATCAAGGTCGGGATCAAACCGGGTCATGTAACAACATCACCACTTTGTCGCAGTTGGGTTCAAGGTCATCTGATGAGGTTTCAAGGTTACAACCTGGGTCACAGTCAACAGAAGAGAGTTCAAGGTCGCATACTGGGTCAGGGCCTTTGGAGCAGTTGGAACAAGGTTCAAAGTTATTGGAACAGTCCAGAAGGCACACTGATATTGACTTGAAACCAAAAGAACTTCAACAAAACTCGACCAGAAAAGGTTTTAACTTGGATAAAGAATTACAAGAAAATTTACAGACTGAAGATCAGTCTGTTGACCAACATAGAAGAGATGAAGATTGTAACCATGAAACTGGTAGTGGCATTGTAGTAGAAGGGATCCAGGTGGTAGACCATAAAGATATCTTCTCATCTTGGGCTGATTTACCATGTCAGACTACCACACTTACTGCTAATGGAGTGTGGTCGCCACTGGATCAGACAGGTGCGTGTTGATTGTCAGTTATGGCAATGTGCATTGTATGTGGGGTCTCAGAAAATGTTCCACATGAAACTGGCTGTAACTTTGTCTAATCTTAACCAATCTCCAAAACACTTTCACTGCCTCAACCTAACTATGCAGCAAATTTTAAACATTTAACTGGTTCCAAGGTAGCACAGTGACATGCAACATAGTGAGGATGTGGTCTAATGTAGCAAATTTCGTACTCTTTCCAGCACTGAAAGAATTTCGATCTGCTGAGATCTGAGAAAGTTACCAGTTAGCTGTGGGATGTTTTTGGGACACAGTGTAGCACCTTGCTGTACTTGTACTTGTGTTTATCCTTGAAGCCTGACTACTTGTTATACACTGTGTTCCCCAAAAAATGCTCACCTTTTAATTTTGCTGTAGTTTTTTTACAGACATTAACCGATTTTCGTAATATTTGGCACACAGGATACTGTGGTAAGTTGTAATACAGAAGTTATTCATTTGCCCACTTCACCTGCATACTGTTGCTACACTACCTTGGGAAAATTTGAATTGCATAATAACAACATTATTGACAGATGTTAAATATTGCGGTTGCATAATGTCATACTGGAAAATATCCAGTTTTTCTGCACAATTATTGTCCAGCAGAGCTCAAATATTACAATAAACTTCATCCATACAGGACTAACTAGATGTCGTAAGCCTGGACCAGTAAACTAAGGAGCTTCACACTGCAGTAACACCATTGTCTGATGCACACAGTGTGCTGGCACACTGCATTGCTGGAAGATGTCAACGTCACAGTAATGGCATAAGTGCATGAAACTTTTCTTGCACCAGCATTCAGCTCAACAATTTACATATATTTCATCGTCACGTTTCAAAGTCATTTAAACAGCTTTGTTGGTGGAACAAATCAGCCAAAATGACCCCAAAACCAAAAATTAATATTTCCTAAGGTAGTGTAGCAACAGTACGCAGGTGAAGTGTACATGTCAATAATTGTTATATTGCAAATTACTTCAGTAGACTGTGTGCAAAATATTATAGAAATCAGTTAACATTTGAAGAATCTACAGTGAAATAAAAAAGGTGAACGTTTTTTGGAACAGGGTGTATATACATAATTTATGAGCCACGAAGAGGCTATATGTCAAGCATCCTTTGGTTTTACCTTTGTCGTTTACACACCTGTTGATGTCTGCTATGGCGTGTGTGTGTGTGGTTCAGACTCAGAGTGTGTGACTGTCAGTCAAAATGAAGACATTCAGTCAATGTCAGTGTCAGAAGATGATGAGTCTAGTGGTGGTGACACAGACTACGTGATACTGGGTGAACCTGTCAGTAGACATTGTGCATTGAGACAGTCTGGGTCTCATCATCACCAGTAAGTGTCGTATTGTTTGTCTGATTGATTTGTGACAGGCTACTGCTTGGGCTGGCACTATATTTAACTGCATCCAGTAGGTGGCTCTATGCAGTGAATAATACTAACTTTAGTCCTATACTGCACTGTTCCGCAGATAAGACAGTCGCATTTTCGCTATCAACAGGGGCTGCTTCTCTGTGAATCCAGATCTCCTGTAGGCTACACTCTCACTCTCATTCTCCTCAACTATATACATATGAGTAGTTACAATGTTTACGTGTTTTTATTGTTCAGCTGTTTTGATTCTGTTGTGTATATTTTTGTCATAAATTATCTTGTATCATATTTATCTTCTTGTAAATTGGCTGCAACAGTGTCTATAAATTCTTGTATTCTTTTGCATCTTGTATATGGCATCGATTTTGACACTACTATTCTGTTGTTAGTCTCATGTGAAGCTAGTACTCATGGAATACAGTCATCTAGTTGGCATGTAATGTCATTTGCTGTGTGTTGTTGTGCTGTTAGCAAACTGTCTCTATGTCACACTATATGTCTGTGTGTCTGTCTGCATTGTCTGTAGATGTGCTAGTGTCTCTGGTGAATGTTGTCATCGTAACTCGTGGCCTGCTGGCACACACAGTGAAGGTAAACTCTTCATCTCAGTATTGGCTGCGGTGTGCAGTCAACTAGTCCTCAAGTCAGCTCAGCCCTAAGGCTAACCTAATCCTAAGCTCTAACCCTAAATCTAAGCTTAATGTTAACTCTAATCTGAACCCTAACCCTAATGAAGTCTAATGAGTTGACTTGGGGACGAGTTAACTGCTACTCTGCTACTCTTGGCTGGCGACTTCTTTGTATCTGCTTTTGTTGTTTTTTAGTATCCTAGGTGTATTTTGTTTGTTTCAGCTTTTTTCATTTTTACATTTTTTGATATTGTGTTATCTGTCTCTCTGTCTGTCTGTCTGTCCGTCTGTCTGTCTGCGTGGTCTGTAGGTGTGCTAATCTCGCTCTGACTATACACTGTGTACCAAAAAACGTCCACGTGTTTATGTTACTGTAGTCCTTACAAACATTGACCGATTTCAGTAATATTTGGCGCACAGTATACTGAAGAAATTTGCAACACAACAGTTATTGTCATATCTACCTCACCTGCGTACTGCTGTCGTGCTACCTTGGAAAATATTAATTCCTGGTTTTTGGATATTTTGGCAAATTTGATACATTAAAACACTCTTAAAATGATACTTGAAGATGAAATCTGATACTTTAGGCTTGTTTGGGTGGAAGAGAAGGCTATTGTGAATGCCTGCTGTAATACTTAGGCTCAGTTGGACAATGATTATGTGAAAAGTGGATAATTTTTAGTTTGCACAGTGGTAATTTTGTAACTTTTGTTGACTGGGTTATCGCTAAAAATTTAACATTTTCCAAGGTAGTGTGGCAGCATTATGCAGGTGAGGTGGGCAAATCAGTAATTGTTGTGTTGCAGATTATCTCAGTATACTGTGTAGCAAATTTTATGGAGATTGGCCAAAGGTTGTAGATACTACAGAAAAATAAGAAATGTGGACATTTTGATTTGAACACTGTGTAGTTTGTAATAGGCTCATTACAGATGCTTGATAATGATGATGATGATGATGACGACTTGCCTAGGCAGTCCTTCTGTTCATCTCACTGTTACAGATTTATCTATTAAAATATTATCTATTACACTAGCTGACAGCACTAGACTTGACAGCTGCTGCTGAGGCTGGCAGTACAGGTATGGCACATGCTGTTGAGGGATTTTGCAGCTTTACTCGCACACGATTGGAATGAACGATATGTGCCTTTGCAACTGTGCAGAGGCACGTATGCTTCATGTGTGAGAATAACGATGTTATGTTGTGTGTGTTGAGCAGAGTGCTGCAGCTGCTACTATGAGATAGAAGGTGTTCTGACTGGCAGAGAAGACAGTAGTAATGATGATGACAGATGCGGTGACTACGGTGATGAAGACTATGATGATGTCAGTAATGATGCTGCTGATGCTGGTGATGAGACTGTCAGACCTACTACTAGCAGAGTTAGGTTCAGTTCAGCTCCCATCAAGGTCTGATTCACTAACTCACCGTATCAATTCTCTTTCTTATTCTTTATGTCATAGCCCCGGCTGGACTGTGCATTGGCCCTAACCTTGCAGCCACTGTAAACCACCACAAGCTACCGTAAATTTAGATGAGCCGCACCTTTGACTTTTGTTAGTTTGGTGGCATTTTCGGCATTTTTTCGCATCTGTGCCTGTAAAGGCGAAGGATGCAATATGTAACCCGATTGTGATGTCTGTCCTTCTGTCTGTCTGTAGTAAGCCATACCATCTGATGTCACAAGCTAGTATGAGCTTGGGCCTTACCTCGTGATGTCATAAGCTGTTATTAACTAGGGCCAAGTGGACGCGAAGCGTCCCGATGACCGACATCTAGTTCATAAGAACACCTAAACAAAAAGACTTACAGCTAACGGTGACCGGTCCTTTACAGTGTGTGACAAATAGCAATAGGGCTACTATTTGTAAAACAGTTGTAAGTGAAATAATAACAATATTGTAGGTAAAAATGAAACAAAAACTGATTGTACATTGGGCCTAACCTTTTTAGCATCTTTTTGTGCTAATTGAATTCCAACATAGACATAACTGTAAGCTGCGGCTAGCTGGTCAGTTGGCTAGCCGAGTCATTGAAAGTCCTGTGTTTGTTGTAAGGGCTTGCAGTTACAGCTAGGGACTCGTAACACTGTACAATAAACCAGCTGAAGCCACAGTGACTCACTACAGTGAAACATAGCAGTTTGCTGCATGCAAGCTTTATGACTGTAAGACTTGACCCAGTCTGTTTGTTTTCCTGGCTGAATGTTGTACAAAGTGACTAAACCAGTAGCCCGTTCAAGAGCAAGGTGCTGTGCATGCTGCCTGCCTGCCATGCGTTCTGTAGGCAGACTGCCAGCAAGACATAGCGGGTGGTTTCACGAGTAGACGGAAACAAACATCACCACAAACAACAATATCCAGTGAATTTTTGTTCACATACTACACTTGGCTGTTTATGGATCATAAGAAATTACGGAAATTAACGATAATCTACAATTTTACCATTCATAGTGGGTGAATTACTTATTTAAGTACAACTTTTATGAAACTACAATACGAGTGGGTGCAAACGGCAGGTACTACCATTTGCCGACCTGTGTGAGGTGGTGCGGTGAATTAATATATTATAAACATGCATAATTGTGTTTGTTTGATGAATGGGAAAATACTGCATTAACACTTTCAAAAGACTATTTAAATCCTTTTTATTTTCAGTGTCATACCCTGGCCTTTCATTCTCAGTTACAGCATGTTATACCTCTTCCTTGTATTAATTTGTGTAACGCACCCTTGTAATGTCCCCCGGCATGTTACGGCGCGATATAAGTCGTCGTTTTATTATAATTATAATTATTATTATTACTGCATGGTGAAGATATCCGTCACTGTCTTAATAATTCACGCTATGGGAGCTATATATTTGCTGTTTTGGAGAGGTGTTTACATTCACTGCCGCCAGTTTGCCGGCTTTCAGCAGGCCGATGCGTTCAGTAGCACTGCCTGCCTTGAGTGCAGGCGCTAGCAAGTGCCTCGCCAGGTGGTCGGCAGGCTGTCATATGGTCCTGAATGTACGTCAGGATCTGTTGTCTTTATTGTTAGCTATAGCCAGTTTTGTGATTGTTTTGTTGCATTTCACGCAGCTGTGTGACCAGCTAGCTGAGCTAATCATACAGAATGGATCGATGGGCATCTGTGTTGACCAGGATATTGGACTTCATAACTGTAGGACATATAGAGACTTGCATTCTTGCATGCAGGGACTTACTGACCAACCCTGGTCATAGGTCAGTCTGACCTCCTTAAGCCAGCTGAGCATCACTGCCCATGGCCAGATTTGAGTTTGCCTCTATGTCACTAAGTCTACTCACACTGGTCAGGTATATCTCTATTTACTCACTGGACCAACTCAGTCTTCCATCCCTCCAGGGTCAGACCCTTCTAAGATAAGGTTGCTTCACAAAGAGTTGCTGTATCAGTGCCTTTTCTTTTGTCTACCTGTCTGTAGGTGTACCTTATGCCTTCAGTGCTTTGACGCTGTTGGTTGGGCAGCAGGAAGGGCATCCGGCCTGTAAAAACCTGGGGGGGTTGTGGGGGGGGTGGCGCCCACCCGGACTGTCTGTACCTCCGCCTCCATTATTTTCCCCTGCTCCATAAAAATCCAGAAGACAGGAGGTGGAGAAACCCAGCCTGAACGCAGCACAGCCCTATGCTAAAGCAGAAGGCAGAGTGTTTCTTCTGGTACCGGCCTACCTGGGTTGTACCGGAACAAAGGCCGTTAAACGGTGGTTGTTGTTGTTATTGTCTGTAGGTCTACCTAACCTATTCTGTTGAAGAATATGACCGTCGCAATGAGGACATTGACCCAATGTCAGCCTCTGCTGAGTATGAGCTGGAAAAGCGTGTTGAGAAGATGAATCTCTTCCACGTTGAGCTTGACAAAGGTACGAGTTGTTTGCTTCTATGTCAGCCATACAGTGCTAGAATTACAGACATAATACTAGATGCCTGTCACCAGGAAGTTTTGCGTTTGCTTGGCCCGAGCTAATAATAGCTTGTGACATCTGGGGACATGGCTTATTACAGACAGACAGAAGGACAGACTTCACAACTGGGTTATATATCACATTTTTCGCCTTTACAGGCACGGTCGCCAAAAATGAAGTTACACAAAACAAGTACACTAAGACTACACTAAAACAGCAATTTCACGTGAAGTAAGTATTGCTTTCACTGCTAGCTGAAATTTTCAGCCGCATGTTGATCAGGTGAGTACGCCGAACTTTACGCATAGGTAGTCAGCTTGCTGGATAGGAAGTGATTACATGTTGGGAAAGTAGGTCACAGTTCAACCAAAATATAGGCCAAAGTTTAAAGTTGTTTTCTGCCAGATGAGAAGAATTTGATGTGAAGGTTGATAAAGGTCTAATGGGATGCTGATGGCTGGCACTCATAGTCATGGGTACAGGAAGCAGGGACCTTGGGTGGGTGAAAGGTAGGGATGGTTGGGCTGCCTGCATAAAGCCCAGCTGGGTGGGCAGAACCGCTAGTAAACTATATATACATATTTGAGTGAAATACACGGGTATGGCCACACAGCAAGAAGTAGCTCTACAAACAGTAAAAGCTACATAGAGCTAGAAAACTAGTAGGCCTGAGTAGAGCAGAACAGGATACGTAGGGTGTTGTCGTCTGTCTGAATATCTGTATGTGTGACTGTGTCTGTATGTGTGTCTATGTGTGTGTCTGTAGGCAGTGAAGGTCTGGGACTGAGTATCATAGGGATGGGAGTTGGTGCTGACGCTGGGCTTGAGAAACTGGGAATATTTATTAAGACTCTTACTGAAGGAGGTGTGGCTCACAGAGACGGCAGGTTTGTAGTAGTAACCTAGTAGTAGTAGTAGTGGTAGTGGTAGTAGTAGTAGTGGTAGTGGTAGTGGTAGTGGTAGTGGTAGTGGTAGTAGTAGTAGTTGTTGTTGTTGTTGTTGTTGTTATATGTGTTTTGTAGTTATATTTATTAATCTTTATAGCTCCATAAAAATCCAGAAGACAGGAGGTGGGGAACCCCAGCCTGACTGCAGCACAGCCCTATGCTAAAGCAGAAGGCAGAGTGTTTCTTCTGGTACTGGCCTACCTGGGTTGTACCGGAACAAAGTCCATTAAACGGTTGTTGTTGTTGTTGTCTTTATAGCAGTGAAAGAATTTTGAAAGTCAGTTAACATTTGACATAGTAGCACTAGTAGTGAGAAGTCTTCGTTTGGAGTTTGTAGGTTAGATATCACTCTCTCTACATGTCTGCCTGTCTGTCTGTCTGTGTGTTTGAATGTGGGATGTAGGTTAGATATCACTCTCTCTACATGTCTGCCTGTCTGTCTGTCTGTGTGTTTGAATGTGGGATGTAGGTTAGATATCACTCTCTCTACATGTCTGTCTGTCTGTCTGTCTGTCTGTG
>Ga0126335_1002602_pt1 | contig 10897 bp, 5 predicted proteins | sample OlaspJWI45metaG_FD_108409 | JGI IMG/M metagenome (GOLD analysis project Ga0126335, IMG submission 108409) | Marine gutless worms symbiont microbial communities from Oahu, Hawaii - Olavius sp. 1 OAHU.JWI-45 metaG | ecosystem: Host-associated > Annelida > Digestive system > Unclassified | place... | reverse complement strand
GCTGAACGGGCAGCCAGTGTAACGTCCTCAGCAACGGGCTAACATGGGATCGTCTTGGTGCTTCGAGAACGATCCGAGCTGCGTTGTTCTGTACTCGCTGCAACTTCTTGATGCTGTAGCTTGAAGTGCCGTGGAGCACAGCATTGCAGTAGTCGATCCTGGACAGGATAAGACTACAAGCCAGTGTCTGTGCCAGTTCCGTAGTCAGCAAATGTCGAATTTGTCGGATGGCCTGTGCATGGCAATTGCACGATCGCGCCACCGCGTGCGTGTGTCTACAGTTGTCTATGTATGTTTGTAATAGCAATATATTTTTTGCGCTTTTACTCTCGTTTCAGTTGTCTGCGTAGAGTACTAAGTAGCCTATGCGATGACTGTGCCTGTAACCAACAGCCGGGATTTCTGTGGTTGACTTAAATTTTTTGACTTTACATTAATGCAAATTGCACAATGGTTAATTTTTTATTTCTGTAAATACAGTCAGCAAACGTTGTTCAGCCCCGGGATTTACAGAACTTTACCCCGTAACTCCACTGAGGTAAATTCGTTTTCTAGATGCTATCGACTGTTCAGACCCCGACAAAAATCTTGCTACGGGCCAGATGATTATCCGTTTTTTTCAAACTTTGAATAACTTAACTATCGTACATATATCTCTTATACTACAAAGTTAAACGTTTAAGATATTAAAGTTTTGCGCCTCTCTATCATTAGATCTATAGCTCTGACGTGGTATTCGGCGTAAAATACACAATTATGTCGTAGCGTCGATCGTCATAGTCGCCTGATAATAATATTTTGTTGCGAACGACAATTAGCGTGACTATCTCACTAGACTATAGCTATTATTGAACAAATATAGACGCAATCTACAATTGGTACTTGCTACGATATTCGAAGCGGGTATACTGTTGTAGGCTACTATTAGACCGCAAGAAATGCACAACGAGCAAAACTGCAAATGTGGCTTATCACGACCGATGTTCCCGTAGCGTGGTGTGTCTGTCCTGCGAAAACGGCTGAACGGATCGAGGTTCTGTATGGGGTATTTGAGTAGTTTGAGAAGTCGAAATGCACGAGCACTACCAATATTTAGGCTTAATTACAGGAAGGCATTTGCTATTTAAAAAATACTTAACAGAATGCAAAAACTAAATTAATAAGTAAGCAAGTCATTAATAAGTAAGCTAAATGCATTAAAATGGGGGCACCCAAAACTCAGTGCACTTGGTTTACAATTTTGTTTATATTTGCGAAATGTCAGGACTTTTAACTTTCCCAAGGTAGTGCAGCAACACATTTAAGGTGAAGTGTGAATTATTACATGTGCTTTGTTGTAATTCTATGTACTTTCCAGCAGTGAAAAAAATTTGAAGATCGGTCAGAGTTTGTCAGAGTTAGAGCCAAAATAAAAGTGGCACGTTTTTATGGCCCACGGTATATTAACAACATTCACAATATTTAAACAAGAGTCCAAAGTAATTTGGCGAAGGCTGCATCAAATGCATCGCACACACTGCACGCGTTGGACTGTATAGCTATAGCCGTTCCTAAGATATGTAGGAGATCGCAGAAGTTAAAAGTAGGTCACGTGACCCAGACGTGGACCCGCATATGACCTAATGTTGCATAGTTTTCGTTAGGGCCCCCACCTCTCTCTATGCACGCACAATTTCAAATATTTAGCTTCAGCCATTCCGAAAATAGGAGGGAGACCCCAAATTTAAAACCTGGCCCCTCCCCATCTCTGTGGGGGATCAGGACCAACGTCTATCTATCTATCTAAAAAGTCAAGATTAAGGCGACGTAAGTGCCGAGAAACAACAAGGGCGCCTAACAATGTTAGTTAAAAGCGTGGTTGTATAAAAATGTCTTGAGTTGACGTTTAAAGGCTGCGACAAAATGAACACAGCGAAGCGGTGGTGGCAGTTTGTTCCACGCACGAGGACCAGCTGTGTTAAGGACAATGTTACATCGGCTGAAGGGAGTGTTTACCCCAAACAGCATCTTAATCTGTTCAGCCATTTTTGTACATTGCACAGTGAAGCCAAAATGAGACGCGTGACAGACAGATAGACAGACGGAGAGACAGACAGACACCGCGAACATCAGTAAGAATAGACTGCATCTTATGCATTCGACGCAGCCTAAAAACGTGGATACACCTGTGTAGGTAATCGTACCTTAAGTAGTATACACTCATTGTATGAATATTATATTTACAAGCGTTTGGGAGACCTTCAGCATCACAACGTTATCATCCTTAACACAGCTAATCGATAGGCACATAATAATGAATGAGTGTTCAACAATAACCTTCTTTCTTTCTTTAAGCTCGTCTCATTTCTGAGCAAAATACTGAGGACGGCGGGGACTTGTAACAATGGCTAAACGCCAGCTGGTGCCTGACTTCGTCTATCCGACTCATTCACATGTGCTGTGGCCGTGAAACAGCAACTCGGCTGCATGACAGATCGCTGGATTCGTCTGATCGGCGTCAACTGTGGAACATGTTGCCATTTCCGTTATGTTTGGTGAAAAATTTATGTGTTCTATAGACAAAATAGACAACAATTTAACCGACATGCTTTCATCCAGTAAATATACTGTTAAACGGAACGAAGATATAGGAAAATGATGCAAGTCTTCGATACTTAAGCCTGTGCCTTCGCCCGCTCCTGCTTGTCTCGGGGTGTTTATCTGGAGGTTAGTGGCAAGGAAGGGCGTTTGTCCGAGGGGGTTACCCTTGGGGGCATTTGTCCTGGAGTGTTTGGCTCCTGTAGGTTTATCCGGGTTAACCCCGGGGGAAGGGTTGCTCTGGGGATTCTGTTCGGGTAGAGTTTGTCTGTGGTCGCTGTAGTGGGTCCGGTGGCTGCCAGTTCTGAAGTGCGATCACAGGCACGACAGCATGACCGGAATGAATGTTTGCTTACATATGCGGCCGGAGGCATAAAATATTATAACATGTCATTTGTTCATATGTTCCTTTCTTAAATAGTTTGTGTGACGGTTTACAGTCCTTTTGCTCAATATACAACAACAGTAAACATTGCATTGGAATTTGCTTCGTATAATATAAGTGATATTATGTGCTATTTTAATACGGAGAGAGAGAGGTTATCAGTTCATAATCTACCTCGATCTCTGATAATTTAACTCAGCCGAGTTTGCTGGTTTATGAATCTTGTAGTTTGTAGATAAAGCTGATTCATCTGTTCATGCGAATTTTCGCACTCATACTAGAACAGAATAAGAAGCTTTGCATTCGAACAGAACATGAAATTCAGTGCTATTTCCGCGATTGTGATATTTTGGTAATTTTTGTATTTAAATACCAGTAACTCTAAATGGACCCGGCAGCAGAAATCCAATAGGGCGGCCGTTCGTTTCCAGAAACCGGAAATAGTCACATTTCAGCCATAAATTGACCGATCACTTCAAAATTTGGCACAGATATAGATTTCGATTGTCGACCTGTGTTAACGAGTTATGTCACCAAATTGAAAGTTTTTTCGCTTTGTTGTTAAATTTTGACCTTCCTGTCCGAGTGACGCCAACATTTAGTTCTAACAAAATCAGGTACTAATGCGAGCATGTATATAAATATGGTAGAAAAACAGCAAATATTAATGTACAAAAACTGTAATGGCCACTGTTAAATGGCACATCTAAAACAGCAAAAATTAATTTCATTACCTCAAGGGCCATGGACATAATAAGAACTGTGTATTATGTCCATGGCTAGTGAGGTAACGAAATTAATTTTTGCAGTGTCATTTAACAGTGGCCATTACACAGTGATTATAAAATGACAGTTTTTGTACATTAATTAGCTAATAACGACGACGGAACACCACAAAACAGTCGTTCTGTGATAGCTCGACCATAGACGCTGTTGCCAACCTGCATCATGCCTGCAGGCCGCCAGGATTGTTACGACTGCAATATCTTAATGTACGGCAGCAACAGGATAATCACTCTTTTCTCCGACATGAGAAAGTTTTAACAAAATGAGCACTATATTAGGTACAAAGATCGAGGAAGTTCGTTGAATCATATCAGACGAACTGCCGCCAAAGATAAAAAAGTGTACGTCAGTCGTGCGATTTGTTAGTCAGAATTATCAAGTTTTTCGTCTCATATGGCATTGATGTAGCGCAGTATTACTCAAATTTAACTTTTCAGCTTCTTCGCAACTGTCCCCTTGTATGACGTCATATGAGGGTGCTAAAAAGCAAAACGAAACGCGGTAATGAAAATTGGCGAACAACAAGAATAACGGCTTAGAACGGTAAAGTTAGGACACCTGTCAGGATATAAGGTTTACTAACTGATATTTTTTGATGACCTTATAATTAGGACACTGGCCTAATTTCATTGCTTAGCAGCAGCTATTAGCTGCAGCTGCTGGCATGAGTGCTTTGGTCGTCGTCCTGAACAGACGTATGTGTCTTAGTCACCCGGATGACAGGTTTGGAGGCTAGTTGCTAATAAAGCTGCTTTAATTGTCATCATCTGGTCGTGTTATTGATGTCTTCCCACACTGATGTCATCCATACTGGAAGGCCTCTTAGATACGATAGTCAACAGTATTAGAAGAGGTCTGTCCACGGAAGCGCACATGGATGCGCATCCACAGAACCCTGTCCGGCCTCAGCTGAAGATGACCCTAAGAATTAGGAGATAGCGAGACCAGCCACGCTGGCCGTGACACACCGAAAACGATCTCTTCCCAATTTCAAATCGCATTGGCGTCTAGTCCTCTCATCGCCAGCTTCACATAGCCGGCGTGGCCGTAGCGCCGTTCTAGCACCATAACCACGAAGAACCGCCCTGCTCCACAGATCACCAGGAGAACAGTTAAGAGTCTTGCCGAACAAGATCTAGTTATCTGTTCCTTGGGCGACCAAGACGACGTCTCCAAGTGTTACTGGGAAGACGGCCGAGAGATGCGTCAATCTGACAACGGAGGACCAGACGAGCTGGAACATTGTCGGTCAGTTGTGCAATGTGGCCAAACGCTGTTGTGCGTCGGCGGGCGATTTGCTCTGCTAATGGGCCAACGCCGGCATGGGACAGTATCTCTGAATTAGTTATGTGTTGATGCCAGCCAACCCCGAGGATTTGCCGGAGACAGTTCAAGTAGAAGGCCTTTAGTGTCTTCATATCAGTGACACGGAGAGTCCAGGTCTCGGAAACATAGAGAATTATTGAAAGTACTAAAGCCTGGAAAAGACGGATTTTTGTTGGGATTGAGAGACACTTATCATTCCAGATGCGGTGTAGTGACGACATCGCGCTAGCTGTGAGTCCTATGCGACGCTTCACGTCTGGCCAGCAGTATCCCTCTGAACTGAAGGCTGCCGCGGTAGACGAATGTGTCCACGGGCTCGGCGAGGTTGCCGTTGACGGATACGACAGCAGGACGAGCGCCAGAGTCCAGATAGATTCTATAGTTTTGTCTTGGCCCATGAGACATGTAAACCAAGCGGAGCCGCTGTGGAGCAGAAGCTTGACAGGATCTCCGTGGAATCCTGATCATGAGGCAGACACAGGCGGTGTCGTCGGCGTACACTAAGTCTGCAAAGCTGTTGAGGCCAACTTCAATCTCTGAGCGTGTGGACATGTGTTCGATAATCCAGTCTTGGCGATGCAGAAGAGAGAAGGTGCAAGGATGCACCTTTGTCTGACCACAGATGTGGTCGGAATCTGCCATGCTGACCAACCCTAACTCGAGCACCTGTAGATTCGTGCAGGGCCGCAATAAGATCGAGTAGGATTGGGGGGACGCCTTTGCTACGCAATGTCTTCCATAGAGCGATGCGATCGACGGAGTCGAACGCTGCCTTTATATCAAGAAGGCGACGTCCAGTGGACGTCAAATTCCCTGTGCAGTTCAGACAAGAGACGCAGAGCCAAAATGGCGTCGATAGTGGACCTGTTCGTAGTAAATCCAGACTGCTGTGGTCCTCGAACTCTATCCAAGAGTGGCGCGCCAGGTTGACATGGGCAAAAACCTTGCCAGGGACACTGAGCAGGGTGATAGGACATCCTCTGGATGACACCTATTATAAATCTCAAACAATATTCTAGGTTACCATCCACCCTTACCTCTACCGAACTTTTCTCTGTTAGCATTCTCACTTTTTCCAACATTTGACATTTTCCCTCCATTTTTGGTCACACTGAATGCGATTGATTATTTCGCAGCGTGGCCGTATATCTGTCAGTCAGTCTGTTTGTCACGCGGGCGACTGTTCTTACTCATTTGCCAGAGGGGACCACTTCGATCCGGCTGTTACTACATTACTGTTTCCTCTGTTTTTTCCTGATTTGAAATAAATACTACAATTTTGAATGTATTCTAAGTCATTTCTATGTATTACATTTTTGCAGTTATGCATGGCTTTTCAACACAGAAATCTGTCGTGTTGTCCTCCACGCCGTATTCCCGTTCTGACATTAAAATGCTCATCTGCGTCACCAGGTGTGTTCGCCGCACCTGTATGTTTCTGCAGCTGCAGTCACCCGTACAAAGACTCATGACTGTGCATTTTTGTGCGATGATTTCTGCTAATTGATCAGTATCCGCTCGTACAGTAGGCCCTATGTTGTTTAGCTGTTACCACGGGGCTGTTACCAAGGTTAGCCATATTTGCGGCGTGATGTACCCTATATTTTGGAGGAATGTGTCTGTTCGTCTAGCTATGTGTCATACGATCACTTGCGAAATCTTTGATCTAAAAAGTTCACTTTCGGCGTGAGCCGTGAGGGTAGGTAACATCTTCATGACCGAATCCTTGAGCCCGTATGTCAAAGTCATCTCGTCAAGGTCGCAGCAGCAAAAGAAGCCAACAACGACTATTGTGCCGCCTTTTGTTGAAAGGCAATCTTGGAACTACACCGTGTCTCAAAAACCGGACTGCTACGAGTTTTTGGCATAACTTCACCGATAGAAGCCGGTTATGGGTAATTTTTGACAACTTGCGCAGCGCACTGTTTTGCAATGATGCTATTGTTGCAACCACGCAGGTGGTTCTCGACCTATACCAAATTTTTTAGGTATGACTAGTTGGCAATACCTTCACGATCGTTTATCTAATTTGTTTTGGTAAAGTTATGCCAAAAAATCGTAGGGGTGCGGTTTTTTGAGACACGGTGTATAGTCTATAGGCCTACTATTCGTGACAAAAAGGAAGCGATATGATCACAGCAAACCTACATTTGCAAACATTATTGACACTGCATGATTAGCAGTGTCAGCAGTGCTGTATGAGGGATAGTACTGTTTTCAGTCGCGTTTTTATGTGTATCTGTGTGTTCCGGCTGTAACTTTTGCATGCATAAGCTACACAGAAAGGTCCTTAAAACACTGCAAATTTTATTTTTTTTGGTAAGCAGGTACATCTTCATAAGATTCTAGTTAAGTTCGAGTAACAGGTCATAAGTGCCAAAGGCTTTCAATGTTATTGTTCCTGTGACCTTGACTTTGAACATTTTATAAAGCCGCGTCGAATGTATAAGACGCCGCCCATTGCAATCGATGATCCTGTAGCGTGGTTTGTTAGTTTGTCACGAATCTGCTCCCTGCAAAAATGACTAAACGGATCGAGGTCCTGTTTGGGGTGAAAACTTTTGGAACTCAAGGAACTTTGTATTTGTAGGGGTCCCGATAAACCCTAAGGCGAGCGGGTTTGATGCGGCCTTTGCTAAATTACTTTGGCTCTTATTATCATTAATAACTTTTTGTTATAGTCTGCACTATTCTACACTGTATAATCTTTCATTTCTGGTATGCCTACTGACGTCGTCCAAGTACATACGACTGTTATATCAGCGGTGGCAGTCGGTCGGTGTCAGAAATTCAGTTATTGTCTGTTGGATGCTCGGCGACGCCGAGGATCAACAGCGCATGCAATATTAAGCAGTGCAGTTCGCTCGCTGCACGTCACATCACATCATTATAACATATCGTGTTGCGGCCGCGAGCCGGGGTTGTCGCCCTCTCGCGGCACCATGTCGGGGACGCAAACCCCAGTGAGGGAGGGAGGGGGAGTGAGAGGTCTGATATTGATGGATTGCTGGCATACTAAACCGCTGTGATGGCCAGATACCGGGTAAAGTGTTGACGTAACTCCGGATTGCACCGAATAAAAAACATGCGTCAATTTGTACCTGTCATCGTTCGTCATCTGCTTGCGATTTCAAACTGGTGGTGCATGGCACTTGCTGCTGATCATTGCTTATCATTCTTGACGGCGTTTATTTGTCAAGACAGTAAAAGGAGTACTTACTTACTTACATATAAAGAATTAAATTACAGGTATAAAACCGGAAAAACGAGATACCACTGCATTGCAGGTTTTAGCTTATTGGCGGCTATAAATTTGTCGAACCTTAATCAATTGTCAAAAATTCTTTCAGTGCTGGAAAGGCTATGAAATTTGCCACAAGAAACATGTGAAGTTCCCCACCACACCTTATACATGTTGCTGCACTACTTCGGGAAGTCAAAAGTCCAAATTTGTTAAAAAAATTTACAAAAGATACGACTTAAAAAATCGTACCGCGTGTGATAAAAAATCAAACATCACATGCCATGTGGCTAAGCGGCTATTAATACTGTCATGCCAGTTGCTCAGGTGTCCATAATTTGCCTGGACACATGACCAAAGATGACCTCGCCACTTGTCAACTGCATTGTCAATGATGCTGTGGTTAACGCCACGTTAAGCGTTCAGCAAGCGCTACTTAAATTTGTTAACGTTTTAAATGACAAACTCGCTGCTGGTTGATACCCCATATCTTGCAGCAGAAAAGATTGAGGTCGGAGCTGTTTGATGGCCACAGATCTGATCCAATGGAAGAGGTTTTGCCTGCTTGAGAAGTCGCACAGTGTCTCATTTCTGAACACGTTGCAGAGCCGCAGAATGTTTTTGCCAGTGATGCCGTATAGCACTGCATTGCAGTAGTCTAGTCTAGTGGCAACTATGGAGCACTGTTTGGTATTTGCAGTTTCGCAGTCGATCAGATGATGAATGTGACGCAGACTATGGATGTGGTAGTTACAAAACTGACAGCTATTATGACATGGTCGTCAAAGGTTAAATGTTGATGGATGGTAACGCCTAGCACACAGATAGCGGTTAATATCTTGGCTGTGATGTCCTCAATGCTGATGCCGGCTGTACTGTCAAATTTAGCAACCTGTGACCTGGTTTCAGTAATCAAAGCTTCGGTTTTTGAGAGGTTCAGCATGAGTCCATTTGAAATGTGCCATACTGTCACTGCCTCGGCACACTCAGACAGTCTTTTAATGTCGCTCTCTGGGGTGCGGTTAATGACTGTATAAAGCTGAGTGTCATCTGCGTATTGATGGTAGGAGATGCCCAAGGATGACATTACTCGACCGACCGGTGTTGTAAACAGTGAGAACAGCAGGGGTCCTAGTACAGACTCCTGAGGAACGCCACGCCATGCAGTTGTGCTGTCTATGGTGGGAGAGTAAAATCCGGCAAATGACACATAACTGGTGCAGCCTGAGAGGTAGGATTCGACCACAGAGTCCGAATTCGTCGACTGCTCGCTGCAGTATTCGATCGTGGTCAAGCGTGTCAAAGGCTGCACTGATGTCTAGCGCCAGTAGGACTGATGGAGTGTCGGCTGTCAGCAGCAGAAGCAGGGAAGATTGGCAGCAGATGTGGGAACACCAGCTGGAAGTGACGTTCGGCCCTATAGGCATAGCGTGCTGGTACAACGAGTAGCGTGAGGTAATCTATTTTATTAACTTCATGCTTGTCATGCTAGTATGTCTTCGTGGATGACTTTGAATATTTGGATCTGTCCGCGCAAAAATCAACAACTACTCATCAGATATTGGTCCAACTGAAAATTACGAAACCTCAAAATTCTGTTGTGAAACGAGGCAAAATTCTGATCGTTTCCATTTTTGAGCTGCGCGAGCCGTGTGAGTCTCAGCCGCCGTTTGCATTAGTAAATAGACTTTTCCTCCAACATCAGTATACCCACGATGTCCCACGTCCAACTTTGTACTTTCCTCCTGCCATTCTTTTAGGTGATAGATTTTCTCAAAGATTCGTTACATCGTCGCATTAGAAAATCGACAAGTAAACAGAGCAGAGTTGTTACTATTCCACACATCTCACTTTGGCGTGACACTGATGCAGTAATAATAGCAAAACGTGAATAATACATGACGTAGAACGACCAGCCAGTGTTCCCACGTGCTTTCCTGCACGTCATCAGCCGTCCGCAGCATTCAATAACGGAAGTGCTTCTGATGTTATCTAGCCATACGACTGAGGAACGAGAGTCAGACGCTGCGCATGGTAGAACAGTGGTAAATGTGCGTGCAAACATGTAAGCTATGAACTTTGTTTAAAAATTCGTCGACATTTCTAATAACATTTTTTAGCAAATCAAACAATCGTAAATGCAGAAAAAATGACGTCTACTGTTTCAATCGTAAAAAATTCACACGTTCGACTCAGCTTCTTAGTTTATTTATTTTTATTGACATTGTATCATTAATACCATTAACACCATTAAAATTTTTGTGCAATAGCATTTATTATTTGCAATCTAAATAAAACCGGAAAAAAGAGATACCACTGCAAATCTAAATCTAGATCGTACTCTCATATAAGGGCAGATTACCATGGATACCCTCTTACTATTAATGATACTGTCACCACCGAACTTGTGAATAACATCATCCAAAAATTAAAGCGATGTAAAGCGGCTGACATCGAAGGTCTTTCTGCTGAGCATTTGTTGTTTTGCAACCCATTCATCTCAGTTGTACTGGCTAAGTATTTTGAGTTAATGATGCGCTGTGAATATGTCCCTAAAGGTTTTAAATTAAACTACATCGTTC
>Ga0126335_1002601_pt1 | contig 10898 bp, 9 predicted proteins | sample OlaspJWI45metaG_FD_108409 | JGI IMG/M metagenome (GOLD analysis project Ga0126335, IMG submission 108409) | Marine gutless worms symbiont microbial communities from Oahu, Hawaii - Olavius sp. 1 OAHU.JWI-45 metaG | ecosystem: Host-associated > Annelida > Digestive system > Unclassified | place... | reverse complement strand
GAGGACAACCAACAGAGATATAGGACCCATGCCAAAAAAATCAGACAGCTGCTCGGGGGGCCCCCTTCAGCGGGGGGCCCCATGCCATGGCATCATTGGCATCATGGTTAATCCGCCATTGAGCGCAGGCCGTATTAATAATAACCCATTAGGAAACCTAAACTCCGGTCGCAGCCCGGAGAGCAAAGCTCATTAAAAGCGCCTAATTGCAGCTCGTATTCGATGCGGCTATCTCTAAATTACTTTGGCGTTTTGTTTGTCGTTGCCTCTATACGTCGATTTTTGTTTTCTTCTACGATAAGGTGGAAGTGACTCGTACTTATTCGAATGCGTTGTAGGCCTGTGTCAAAATGTTTATCGACAGTCGCCAGATGGCGCCACGGAAAGGTTTTTACGTATTTTCTTGGCTGTTTGTAGAATATTAGATAAGTTACACAACTTAAGTAATATATTATGTACCTGTAGCATTTTTATTAAAATGTGAGCACAGATCTAATGCTTAGGCACATGTTACAGCGTATTTGTTAATTATCTACCTAAAACACCGGAAGAAAGTATTTTTTTATCATTTAGTAGGGCCTACAACGTTGAAGCCAGACTTTAGCTTCGAAACAATTGTCCGATATAGCGGCTCAATCGGTACTGTCGTCTCGGTGCATTGCGTCTCGGTACATTTCGTCACAGGCAGATTTTCGTGATAGTCAAAAACTACAGACTAGGAAGCACGGCCAAGCATATACAATACAAATACTACGCGCGCTACGCGCGCGATCTTACTATGGGCTACGCCCGTAGGCCTGCGGCCTACCGGGCTGCGCCCGGTATAGTAAACAAATATGTATAGCGCCATAAGGTCGTAATTTCAGAGGCGCTGGAAACATTAGCCGTAGCCTCTATGCCCTCCAAATTACATAGAACATATTTTGTACACATTGTACATTATCAATATTATTAATGAAACTTCTATTTCCTATTTCGGTTAATTCAGCCTTGTGGTTATAAATAAGATCTTGATTGCTCCAGAACTTGTCTAGCTTATTCTTAAAGGAGACAGTAGTACTAGCAGAGATGACAGATTCTGGCAAACTGTTCCAAGTATTTATTATTCGTGTACAGAAGAAATATTTCCTTAAATCATAGTGACATCTATGGTTGACTAGATTTAAATTATGCCTCCTGGTTCTACAATCTTGATGTTTTTTCTAAACTGGAGGTAACATTAGTGTCATATTTGGCTGTTAATATTTTAAAAACTTCAATCGTATCACCCCTTTATCGTCTGTATCTCAATGTTGGCAATTTCAATTGCAGAAGCTTTTCTTTATACGCTAAATGTTTAACAGTTACGACCAACTTAGTTGCTCTCATCTGGACTTTTTCTAGATCTTTTATTAGACCTTGTTTATATGGATTCCATACTGAGTTAGCATATTGGAAATGAGATCTAACTAAACTTTTATATAGTGTAACAAATGCCTTCTCTGTTGAATATATAAAATTTCTCTTAATCAAACCCAGCATGGAGTATGTTTATCTTCTCTTTACAATGAGAAACAAAACTTAATTCTGAGTCGAATACCACACCTAGGTCTTTTGTTACATCGACACTTTCTAGAGCTGTAGGTGAAAGATAATATTTGTACTCATAATTACCATTTCTTCCATAAAAAGCTATTTTACATTTATTTATATTTAACCTTAACAACCACCTGTCTGGCCATTCTTGAAAACTGCTGTTGACACTTGTTGAACGCTCGTCAGTCGTCATTTAGCTGTCTCGAGCATTAGAACTATATTATACGTATGCCTCTCTGACTGTTAGTCCACAGTGTCATACTGATACATGGTGTCAGAAAGTCGATCGATAACTGATAACTGATAAATCGTCGATATATCAGTGAGGCCGACGTCGTCAACGTCGTCTGTCGCGTCGAATATCGCGTACGCTGCGCAGATACCAATACCAGCACCGCTTCGTGTTGCCAATCTCGCTGTGGATTGGAAGCGTTTCAGCGGACAATGGAGTAAAGTTCTATGTGACAGCCGCTGCGCTCGATCGCGAGTCCCCTGAACGACAGGCTGCTATATTTGTCGCCTGTATCGGCGCAGACGCCTACGTCATCTACTCTACGATGGAGTTTACGGATGAAGTAGACAGGCGTGATCCGACAAAATTGCTCGAGGCTTTTAAAAAGCACTGCCTCGGCGAGATGAACGAGGTTTATGAGCGCTAAGTCTTCAACCGTCGCCAGCAGGAGCCAGGTGAAACATCTGACAGCTTTGTCGGTGACCTCCGCCGCCTGGTGAAATCCTGTTCCTACGAAGCGGTTGAAGAGTCGGCTATACGCGACCGCATAGTGCTTGCTGTACGTGACGACGCGACGCGTATAAAACTATTACAGACGCGGAAACTGGACCTGGCTAAAGCCATCGACATCTGCCGATCCTGTGAGGCCACAACGCGGCAGTTAAAGGCTATATCCTCGCCCGCGGAGGAGATACAGACTGTCCAGCATGACCGTTCGCGCCGTCGCCGGTCAGCGTCTCGACATCGACAAGGCCGGTCGAGATTGTATTATGTAATCACCATGAAATAATTAAATATTCACGCGACGACGAGATTCGTTGGCTTTAGACCGACCATCGCCGCGCACCTGCCACTCGACGCGCGCCTTCAACCGACAGTCGCTCCCAGTGTTGTGGTCGCCAGCACGAGGCAAACAAGCAGAGCTGTCCGACTTTCGGACAAACGTGTACCGTGTGTTTGAAGCGAAGTCATTGGAGTACCGTCTGCCGTTCTCGCCAGCGCGGATACGACGTACAACAGCTTGACGAGACTCTGCTCACACTCTACAACGCCAGCACTTCGCGTCATATCTACTCGAATCTGTTTGTCAACAACCGCAAGGTACGTTTCTTGCTGGATTGCGGTTCCACCGTCAACATTCTACCGCGTGCAGTTGTCACCGCGACTAGACGCGAGTCGCTACGACCGCCCAGGGCGACGCTGCGCATGTTTGACCGCACGGAACTGCCGACAATTGGCATGACAACAATGCGCGTTCAACATCCACGCACCAACACAGAGCTCGACCTGGATTTCTACGTGACGGAGCGTGAGGAACCGATCATCGGGATCGACGCGTGTCGCCAGCTAGACATGCTGCGCATCGTGGAAGACAACATATGCGCGCTGAACGACTCGCCGCCGTCGTCCACGCCGACGTCACCGCTGTCAGCACCAATAGCCTACGTCTTACGGAAGCCGTCGTGTTCGACCGCTACGCAGACCTGTTCGACGGTTCGCTTGGTCTACTTGATGACGACGTGCACCTGGAGACTGACCCCAGCGTTCCACCAGTCCAGATGCCGTTACGCCGTTTACCGATAACTGTGCGTGACCGCGTGCAGCTAGAGTTGAAGAAATTGACAGACCAAGGCGTCATCCAACCCGTCACTGAGCCGACACCCTGGGTGTCCGCGCTGCTAATCGCGTCAAAACGCGATGTCGGTTTGAGGTTGTGTATTGATCCAAAACCACTAAATCGCGCGCTGCAGCGAAGCACCTATTACATACCTACCCTTGATGACGTGCTATCGAACTTGTCTTTAGTACGGTAGATATTAAGGACACATTATGGCACTTGAAACTGGACTACGAGTCTAGTTTGCTAACCACATTGGAAACCCCTTTTGGCAGGTACCGCTGGTGCCGCTTGGCTCAATTTTAACCCCCAGTCCCGAGATTTGGCAGTCGCGCATAAACGCTGCCCTAGCTGGCTACATCTCTACTAGTCCAAATCGGAAGTTGACAATTTAACTTGATACTTTGACGTCGTTGATTACGTAGTACGTATGGTAAAGATGGCAGAGTTGCCTAATTACTAAGACTGAGATTGCCACAGCTTGAACGATACTGACACTGTCCGTGCAATGATGCAGTTACCGTACCCATTCGAAGCTTTTGGCTTGAAACTACACTCAAACGACAGACGTTTTGGAACGAAAACCTTCATTTGTCTCTGTTCTTGGTGCAGATTTTCAGGCCGCATCGAATGCATCAGATGCGGACTATTGCGACCGATGGTCCTGTAGTGTGGTGTGTCTGTCAGTCTGCTACGCGCTTGTGCGCTCCAAATGTGGCTGAAAGGATCGAGGTCCTGTTTGGGGGCGAAGACTCCTGGGGCAGTAGTGGCCCAAACATTATTGTATTAGATGGGGGTCCCGAGCCCCCACGAAAAGGGGAGGAGAGAGGATTGATGCTCCATCGCCAATTACTTTGACCACATACATATATACATATATACATAAGAAATTTTTAAAGTGGCCTAAGTAAAAACCTCAAGGACCACTAAACCACTGGTTGACTTTAATTCAGAGTCGTGTTTGTTATGATATTTTGACATATAAGAACTGTTTAGACTAAGTTTAGCCTATACTGTTTAGGCCTGTATAAACAGACCTGTTTACTGTTACATCATAATTCTATTTTGGTTACTGTTTTCTGGATTTTTTCACAAATAGTTGTTTCCAGAAAATGCAGCAGTCCGGTGTTTTAATTAATATTGTTTTATTGCCGCAGGGACAACTGTGCAAAAGTATGCATCGACACAAATTTAATTAACTTAAGTCTTAAGATTTTGCACTATTATATAAGGAGATTGCTTAACCACACCTGCAGCAAGAGAAACGCCACTCAGTTCCTGTTCTACTGCATATGTATACGTTGTTCAAAAGTCACCAGAACTGATGCGAGTCACAGTGCCAACCAGATTCAGCGGTCGCCAAGAGCCTAGCCACTAGGCCTATGTAACACTGTAGCGTATCTCCGACTCCGAGTGCACGACTGAACCGAGTTTAACGAAGCGAGCGAACAACGTCAAACAACAGGCAACAAAAATTTTAGACGAATGAACTACAGTAGATGACAATGTTTCCTTGTGATTGACATATCAGACGACGTTGGTTGACGTCTCGCAGCTGTTAGAAGTTTGGCCTCTCACGTACGCGCCCTGCACGCTCGCCGTGGCGGCACCGTCAGTTGATCTGGACCATATTCCAGCATATTCAACAGTCGTCATCCACAACCGTTACAGATTGCAAAAATGTTATGCAACAGAAAATGCCAGTTTGCACCATACAGCAGACCTTGTTTAGCCTTTCAGGACCGTTTCAAGCAGATATTTAATGCAGAAGTTTAGCAGAAGTAGTAGTAAACGGCGGCTATAGGTGTAGGACCGTTTTACGTCAACCGGCGTAGCCATGCAACTAGCAGCGGTTGACACAACGATTGTTATACTGAAGTACGTTCACGTATTATTTTGTGTGTCTGTCCATCCGATGCCTCGTCCGTCATTAGTCATTACGTTTAGTCCCAGTCAGGCGGCGGGGTAAACGTAAACTCGTGATGGGCGAGTCCATATAAGGGGATATAAGGGGTGTTATCTTTATATTTAACAATAATAAACTTCATCATCGGACGCCGTACTACCAGCTAAGCAGTTTGGCTGCCCCTGTTGCTGAGAATATGCAATGAGAAGCTGACTAATAACAACCGAGACGCACAACAAACAACAGTGAGTTACAGTACTCATAACGATAACACATGCAGTACGTATACGGCGTATATCAGTGCGGACCACCAAGTGACCCACGATACGCCTTGGACTGACTGCGTGCAACACTGCATATTGCATAACCAGCTCAGGGTGGGCCAAATTAAACGACGACGCATTTCATTTTTCCTTGTAGCAGTTGAGTGAATCTACAAAATTCAATGATTTTGGCGTACACAAAAATCATGAAGCAGCACGTAGCGTGGTGCCAATCTGACCTTTCTTAGTCAAAGCGTAACCAGCTAGAAAGAGCCACGTCAAGTGCAGGCTGGCAATTTACAAAGAAAGCTGTGATGTATTCCAGCAAATATTTCAACAGAAGGTCTGTAACAACGATTGTACAGTACAGATAGTTAGTGAAACTTATGTTCAGTGTGTCCGCCATTCTGATCAACATCACATAGCAAACAACGTCGATGTATCCATTCATCAACGAAGCGCTGTGGCAGTGCGCGCCAGGCTACTTATAGCACTATCACCTGCTTCAACAGATCAACAATGTCGAACTTCGTGTGTCGTGCTAGACTCGCTCGTGTCCAGATATTCTTTTGAACTTTGTCATGCTGCGCTCCACCTTGGCAATTCGCTGTCCATAAGAATGTGAGATTCCAGTTTGTCGTTCAGTTTCATTAGAAGGAAGAACTCTAGTGACTACCACTGCCAGATGGGTTGCAGATCAGATGACACGCGAGCGTGGTCATCACTCGTCAAACGTGACCCTCTCTAGTGAGTTACGCTTCACTGAGATAAAATTAAATATTTGTGACGAAATCCAAGAAGAGGTATAGAATATAGCAGCAAATTTGGCCTACCCTACAGAATACAAGCGACAAAGAGTATTAGGGCTGATTGCATGAACATCACTTGAAGTTACATGAAGCTTAACTAGGCCTATCTGGTCGAGTTTTCAGAGTTTGTGTCATGTTTTGCTACACACTGTTTCTTTGTACTTAACAATAAATTGACGGTAAGTAGTATTTTCTCTACAGATAACACATTTGCACCATGACAACAACGTTTTGCTCCAATGTCGTTCAGTAGTTTGCGTTAAGTATGACTGTATGACGTCACTGCACCAACCAATAGCAAGCGTTGCATGTTTCATGCAGTAAAATAAACTAAAGTGCAGTTTTAAAGACTTTATTTAATTTAAGTGTTACTTAAAGATAAGTGTTGATTTAAGTGACGTTCATGCAACTGGCCCTTAACCTGCCCAAACAAATAATTAAGTACGATAATTCAAGCTGTACAGTAACAAACATTCTACAGGTACAGCGGCGGGCAGACGCACATTACCACGTGGTCCGCCACTGATAGCGACATCTCGTGGCCGCAGTGAGTCGTTATCATTATAAGTAAGTAACGTCAGTTGATACTAAGACGAATATTATATTCTGTCTAGAGACGACAGTCATTGAGCGTCCGTTGATGAATTCATTCCTGTCTGCGGGGAAATGTCTGTGTGTGATCTAGCGGTATGGCGGCGGTGGCAGCGTGAACTCTTCCAGGTCTTCCACGGTGACACACAGCTGTTGAGGTTGCTGTTGCTGTTGCTGGTGCTGTTGCAGTGTGCCTGCAGCACTGCCAGACGACGCCATTCCGTCAGGCGACTTACAGAATGTCACCTCGGACCCCGAACCTCTCATAGTGCCGCCGCCGCCGCCGCCCCCTGCTGCCGAAGGGTTTAGCATGAAGTCGACAGGAAGAGGAAATATGATGGTGGAGTTCTTCTCGGCGGCGATTTGCGACATTGTCTGGAGGTAGCGCAGCTGCAGCGCGTTGGCTGACTCGTTAATAACGTCCGCCGCCTCCTTGAGCGCGTGCGATGCTTTCTTCTCTCCTTCAGACGCGATAATCTACACATCACACAACATACTTCACGATTTTCACTCGCTGCATTAGCTACGAAACGTTACGACAGGCGAATCACTTTCGTTTACTGTAGCACAGAAACTACGACGAATTTTACCAAAATCGCCGTTGAGTCGTTGACGTAGGCCTGTCTTTCGCACTTGAAGCATTTATACACAGGCAGTAGACCTACGGCAGTGGATAGCGGTACATGGTATTAATTCGTGTGCCCGTCCGTCAGCTGTGTTTGCATGCACAGCCAGCGCGCACGACCGGTGAATGCAATTAAAACGCAGTGTACCAGCAGCATTGCAGCAGCCATCCTACAGTAGGTACGGTACCTAGTACGTTACACCATTCCTACTAGTATGTCATATGAAAGATGCTAAAACTTTATAGCAATGTGGGAGAGCTCCAGTGACTTAGGAAGGAGACGACTTGAACCTCCTTGCGATCTGCCGTGTACCCCCATCCCGATGAAGCGCCGTCGTAGTTATAAAATACAATTTAGTTGTTTTGTTTCATTGTCGAGTATTGAACGATATATGACTTTACCGAGTTACTGAACCCAGAAAATTGCAGTACAAGACACTGGTCCAAAATTGACAAGATGCTGTCATTACTACAAGCAGAAAAGCGCATGTAATGTGCCTAACTACTGAGACATTACAAGCGAGATGTGTCAGTATTGTGTATACCTGGGCTCTAGCTTCACGTTGTGCCTCAGCCTCGGTTGCCATGGCACGCTGTAGGTGCACAGGCAAGCGCACATCTTTTCTGTAATTACAGTTAATAAACTATTAATGACAACATACCGGTAGTAAAAACTGCGTATAAGCGGTAATTTAAATGACGTTAAAATACGATGTTTCGGATAATAAATTACCCGAAAAGTTGAAACAGGAAAGAGGATTGGATGGGGAAAGCCGTGTCTAGAAAGGTAAGACTTGAGGCGACTGTGGAAAAGAAGACGAGAAAATGCAGACAGGACATGGTGTGGTAGACCGTTACAGACACAAACTGCAGCGACTGGAAAAGCTCGGTCGCCGATAGTTGACAAGCGCGTATATGGCGAACCAGCAGTGATGATGACTGATGATGATGCCGAACGTAAATTACGTCTCGCCCATGAGTTCGCCTGCTGAAGCTCCATGCAGATATTTTACAGACTTTTGTACAAAGGACAGCAAGTTTGTAATAAATGCGGTCCGCCGCCTTCATTGATGTGCTTCAACCTCAGTTGCCAGTGACGCAGTGGGCGTAGGAGTGGAGTCAAACCGTGTCGAGGAAGACACTAGCCGGGCAGCAGTGATTATCTTGAGTTTTCTATAGTAACAGATTGCGTTAGACGAGTGACGATGTGTTAGACAATGTGATCTTTGATGTGGAATGCATCTATGGTATCACGAGTTTTTTACGAGTCAGTTCATCAGCATCTTCTAATATGATGTTTTTGTGAGCTAGTTTGTCTGTTCACTCAAAACTCGGGGATGCTCGGGACAATTGCAATAAATGTTCCGGGTAGCTCCAGGGCGTTGCATTAATCATTATGCTGATACAGACACTGGCAGCCGCGCGGCTTGACATCACAGCAACGGTTAATTCCTCACACTGTTTGAGCTCTGATGCAGCTTGCTGTGAGGTTACCGGCGTCACCAGGACTCTGGAGTACCGGACGGTTGGGTAAACTTCTATGCATTGAAGTTGCAATGTGTGTAATGTCATAGTACTTTTTGAGATTGTATTATGTAATCACCATGAAATAATTAAATATTCACGCGACGACGAGATTCGTTGGCTTTAGATGGTCTAGGGTATATACTGTACTTACATCTCTACGCGCTCGACTTGCACTCCCCACGGATCTGTGCCGTCATCCAGTACTTGCTGCAACACAGTTAACTCGTTTATATCGTTACATTTTACACAGCTATTCACCGTAAACAGTCTGAGACTAACAGAGTCATGGGCGTACAAGTAGGCCTAGCAACCAACCGTTACTATAACAGTATGCAAATGTGATGTAAAATATAGACCTATGCAACAGCGCAGCGCATAGTCGTAAACAACTCTAATGCGCTGAACACGATGATGAAGAAGATGCTGATGCCTAAAGAATAATGTCTTTAGTGACTGTCTAAAGATTGACTCAGTGCAGCCGGCATCTTTAAGTTCGTCTGGAAGCGAGTTCCAGACAGTGGGTCCAGCGACAGAGAATGCCCGACGGCCAAGTGTGCTTCATTGATAGCGCTGTACGCTCAGCTGGCACGGCGTGCAGAACGTAGTCGCTGACGACTGGCGATGTCTGATACCCAGCAGTGTGCGTAAAGGTAAAAAAAGTAACCGTCGATTGCTCTGCAAATAAGGTGAAAGTTTAGCCTATTTCAAGCTACACAGAGTAATCAGTGAGCTATAGTGAACCTTATGCACGTAATTTCCCCGAAAATTAAAAAAACGGCTTTGAGTTTTAAAAAATTCATGAAAGGTATGAACATTTTAAAACTGAAAACTTCATCCCACATTTCAGGACTTTCAGAGCAGACGATTGGTGTGCGCTCAGGCTAGGATTAGTAGTACATGTAGTGCTGTATCGGTGTTCAGTGTGCGATAGATTGGGTGCCGGCAAATACCAGCCGACATAGTACCAATTTACCAACCGACACTATATCAAATAAAACAAATAAAAGGAACATTTTTCATGAAATTTGAAAAGAAATGGGCTTGAAGCTTAATGCAGCGTAAACCCTTAAATCAGTTATCGAGTCCATAGGTATATACAATGAGCAGAGTTGAAGGCCGACTTCTTTAGTTTTGTGGCCACTAACTAAACTTAACTATCAAAAAAGGCAGAATTCGCAGCTTAATTGTTGAGCAGACATCTGTGTATTCGAGACTTGGTTTTTGATCTTTTGACGATAGGCCTAACTATAAAACGCATACATGAACAGAGAAAAGGCCGAGAAAAGTCGTTTTATCCATTTTTTAACTATTTTGTAGTTGTTCTTCGCGGTTAGTATTATGTCGGACATCCGCAATAGATAGATGCAGGACCTGCATCATGGAACTGATGGACTCTCGATCAGTGAGGATCTCACTAAGCGTCTTTGTGCCAAGGATGTTGCGAAGTGTCGTCTGTGCGAGCAGCTGAGTCGACCGAGCCGCGTTCTCGACGTTGACCACTGAGATGCGCGGGTTTGAGATGCGGTAGTAGACGACTGCGTCCACGGCCACTGTCACCGAGTCGCTCGTCAGGATCTACAGTGCACCACACTGCTACAGAGCACTGATATTCACGCTAAAGGCATGAACCCTACCTTGTGGACCTGATCACGACGTCTGCTGCTGCAACTGCTAGAGCTGGTCTTAGATCTGCAGCATTCAAGACAGTTGCAGTGCCGCGAACTATGTCGTTGTTAGGTGATCGGTCATTCG
>Ga0126335_1002600_pt1 | contig 10899 bp, 6 predicted proteins | sample OlaspJWI45metaG_FD_108409 | JGI IMG/M metagenome (GOLD analysis project Ga0126335, IMG submission 108409) | Marine gutless worms symbiont microbial communities from Oahu, Hawaii - Olavius sp. 1 OAHU.JWI-45 metaG | ecosystem: Host-associated > Annelida > Digestive system > Unclassified | place... | reverse complement strand
CTGCATATGTGCTTATGTGCTTCTACTATTGAAATTTTGCACTGCAGACTGTCCGTTTAAGCTTTTTGTTCTATCTGATGCACTGTTAGTAACATTGAAATTATCAGTGATTTTGGCACCAGACTTCATTTGCCTGACTTGACACTTGTTTTAGAGGTTCATCAGAGGAGGATTTCTAGTATGCCTATTTGAAGCAAAATGTCTTTTATTTGTATAAAGCGTACATGTACATATGTGTTACTGTTCAAATCGATTTGTGTTCAAACTTTGTGCTGTTTATAGACTTAAACCTAACTGCAGTTTCTCATTTATACGATTTGTTGTGTTTTGGCAGTCAAATTTTCTGTGTTTTTTGTAGTGAGATTTTACTATGTGTGTCATGTCAGTGCGTTTGCTGCCAGTCACTGTTGAATAGTTAAGTGCAGTCATTCTGTGAGTGAAAGTGTATCAAAAGAGCTTTTGTTGTGTGTCATACATTTGCAGATGAATGGCAGTTTTTGTACGTAGTTAACTTTATCAAAGTTAGCGTAGAAGTTACTTTCGTTTTCATTATAATGTCTGGTTATATCTGTGAGTGTTTGATGCAGCATGTAATGAATGAGATATTTGTATTATGCATTGTTATTCGTCAGTAGACCTAATGCTAATAGTAATAAATAATGCTTTTTTGCCAGAACCAAAGAAGCTACGAATTTAGAATTTGGTGTGCTTCTAGGCTGTGATGGTTTGATCCTATGATCCTATTTGGGGTGCTTGTGGGAGGAGGTGGGGCAGAGCTCCCTGAGAATATTTTCCACATGAAACTTGGCATGGTTGTAGACTTATATAGTGGGTTGATGTCTATCTCATTGGTAGTAAGGGGATTGCCAGAGGGGGTGGAGCCACAGCCCCCCCCCCATGAGAAAAGTTTTGCCAGCATCCATAGCTTCACCTCTGCTGACAACCGGTTAGTGCTATTGTCAGAATGTGGCATGTTGTCAGAGAATGTATCAAGTAATGTTTTACTTTGTTTAGTAGAATGCTGAATATCATAAATTATGTGTTGTTGGCTTGTTGCATACAGTTCCTCGTGTCCATTCCGGTGTGAAGCTGTCTCGCTACTCGCTAGAAACTTGTTTTGTCTCAAGTCATGTTTATCGAGTGAGAACTGAATTTGTTGTGTTCGTGAAATGTTGTCAAGTTCTGACTTGCTGCATGTATGATTAGTTGATTATGAGTATTGACTGGAATGTGAAGTTGTGAACTGTCTGCTGTGACGTTTGATGTTGATACATTATGTGAATAAGCATATGTTTGCAAGTGTATGTTAGTCATTGGTACCAACAAATTAGAATGAAGTAATAATTAACAGTTTTAACTCAGTTCTTCTATTTGTGTGTGAATTTAACTCAGTGTACAATAAGTACACAACAGTTGGTGAATTTTCTTATCCACAAACCTCTGTGTGATAACATCTTAAATCTGTTTTTTGGGTCTTAAATAATAATAATAATAATAATAAACAGATTTGTATAGCACCATAAGGTCTAACTAGTGAATAGGGTTTCAGGTTAATCCAAGTTGAATGCCCTCATGCAAGTTGTCGTTACAGATAGTTTTAAGTTACGAAAAATGTTTTAATTGCATTTCATTTGCATTTTGGGGGCTAAAACCGTATAATACATGTATTTTATCATAGGACTTGGCGTACTATAGAATCATGTCTGTAACATTGGCAACCTCTTGTACGTTGGAAGCAAAACGACTAGGCCTACGAGAAAGCAGTTGGCTTAACGATTTGGCATTGACGTGAGATCGCTTTGCTAGATCCGTCGAACACATGCTGAGTTTGCTTGAGGTTTGTAAATTGTTGCTGGCAATAAAATGCGCACAATTGTGCAATAAACCTGCTGGATGAGAGCTATATAATGAGACGCCGACCACGCTTTTGTACCGGAGCCCTAAGGAACAGACTTGAGTCAGCTGCTACGCGGGTGCGTGGCATTCGCTGACCGAGAGAGAAAGAGAGGGTTGGGGGTGAGGCCGCCGTACGGTCCACTGGTCTGTCTGTTGGGGTCGGCGGCGGCGTTTTGCAGCAGCTATTTTTGATGAAATCTGGCGTCAGCTGCAGAGAACACTCATCACTCACTCGCAGTTCGAGCGTCCATCGGTCACCATCTGCCCTGCAATGTCAGTGAACTGAACCATGTTCCGACTAAAACAGTTTCAACCCGTCAACACGCCCTGCCAGCTGTGTGCGTGTCATTATACTTGCAGTCTGCCCGCGTGAAATACGTGGTCTGGTCTGGTCTGACATTGTTGAGTCTACTTGGACTTGTTCTGTAGGCAGTTACTTTCGCGTGAAACGTTCACAACTTGTAAAACATTTGCGTTTTATCTGCTTTGTTCATATTTTGTTGTTGTTCTCATATCATATTCTCTAAGTCATTTCTTCATTTTAAAACATTGAGCCAGCACACTATCGGTCACTCTAAACTTGACTACTTTAACTCACTGTAGGTTACTTTTGGTCCTTGGTTCAGCCATTCACCACTATTAATTTGATTATTACAGGCCATGCTATATTTTGGAAGTATACGATCTGGAATGAGTCAAACACACGAGAGGATACAAGCCTTGGGCATGGCAGACTCTTTATCACGGCGGCTATATTATGCACGGCGGGCTATAGCTAGAAACCTAGAACGCAGAGATGGCTATATCAGCTTGCGTGGAGTTCTGTTTTGCGCTGCATCGCGTCGACAGATAACAAGCAATCGAAAACCGGCGCATAAACGCCTACTCTAGTGTACCGGACCTGTAGCTTTAGCAAGATATATCGCCCCAATGGCAGACATAATGCTGTAGTCTACATTAATAAGTTTATGGCACAGTGCACTGACCTGTGCACTTCTTCGGGCAGAATAGAGTTGGTTCACCTCGTGGCTCTTTTTGGTTTCTTTCGTTTAATATAATTTGTCAATGATTGACTGTCATTTTATGTTGTCAATGAACACTATAGCGTTCCCATTCTGTGTATCTGTGCTAAATTTATTTCGCCAACACACAAAAGGCGGGCAAATGTACAAATTTCAGAACAAGAAACGATAACAGAGAACTGTCGCGCTGCACGGTATACTTGCGCACTACACACTTTTAAATCAAAATTTGATGCTACATGTGCCTTATATATAGGCTACCGTCTGACATCTAATGGTCTGGCCCTTGAATATAGAACATCTGCTGACGTGACGTGAAAGACGGTAGGCAGAATGGCATTGCCTCGACTCACATGTGGTCTTAACAACTGAGAAACTGTGTTTCATGCTATTCTAGTCGTCAGCAGGTTGTACCACGTTACGGACGAGCGAACTCAAGTTGCGAGCACGTTCTTTTGCGCATCAATGTGTCAGCCAGATAGACACTTGTTGTATCCGAACTGACAGCTAACCATAGCGTTCGCCCGATGCAGCTTCGGCATCCTCCTTGCATGCCAGCGCATGAGAAGCAGGCGCTGCCCTGTAGGCTGCTGCTGCTGCTACTAAGAAGAGAACGAAAATACGCAGCGCCAGCAATCTCTGAGTTGGCAGTGACGTAAGTACGGCGCAGTCGCTGCAGCTTCATTCCTAGTCGAGCAGTGAACCGAATGAGTGAAAGGTGCAAAGCGTCTGTCGCCACGAATTTAATTACAGCGAGTTGACACATAAGAAACAGAGCTTATGTAACGATGACGTCACTAGATGATGAGAGAAATGGGGACGAAGTTCCGACGAACTTCATCGAGGAGCTTTACGACAAGTTCCTCGAGTGTCGGCTGTGTTCGCGCACCTTCCGCAACCCCAAGATGCTCGTCTGTCAGCACACGTTCTGTGCCGACTGCCTCGAAACGCATTACGAGATGGATGAGCAGGATCGACCCTACAGGTTCCTGCTGTCACACAACCGCGACTTGTCTTGTCCTTGCTGCCGCACTCGCACACCTCTTCCAAGTGGTGGCATCTGGCGACTTCCAGACAACTTTCTTATCGCCAACCTGACTGACGTCATCCGGCGTCGAGGAGCTGCAGTTGCGGCCAAGTCGAGCGGAGGAGGATGCGAGATCTGCCGCCAGGCCACTATCGTCTGCAACGACGATGAAAGCGGTAGCGTGGATGACTCGAGGCAGCAGACGGCGACCGTCAAGTGTGTGGACTGCGACAAGTTACTGTGTGCTGACTGTGCTGAGCTTCATCGCGAGACGAAGGTGACGGCGTCACATGTTCTCTTCACCATCAGTGACAATCGTGACGTCCAGTGTAAGATACATCGCAATGAAACGCTTCGGTAAGTACAGTACGTGTTGTTATTCTGTTGTCCTGTTGGTCGAGTAAAGCAAAGTGAAGTAGAATTTAAGGTGCCGCGTAATCCAAAGGTTTATAAATAATTTCGAAGAAGGCCTTGCTAGTCAATACCAGTAGGCCTAATGCACTTTAAAGTTAACAGTATAGACTACAGCATAAAAAATCAGAAAACAAAAACAACAGTATTTAGCGTGCGTTCGCGTAGAAGTAACACTCGACCGCTAAAACCTGCTAATATCACGCACGACTGTAACCATATTGATAATATGTTGTTGCAGGTTCTACTGCGAGCCATGTGAGCAATGCGTATGTGTTCTCTGTGCTCTACATGAGCACAACCAACACGAAGTTTCGTCACTGGCTGACGGTCTGGAACGCCATCGAGGCACATTCGACGCTCTGCTGGACGACTGTAAGTCACGCATCGATACTATGCGCCAGCAGCTAAAGCTTGCCGACGCGTTCCAGTCGTCGCTGAACGCCGCTGAGGACAACATCCGACATGCTGCGATTGACGCGATTGCAGCTGTGAGAAAACGTGAGTGCGATCTGCTTAACGAGCTACGCTCCTTCGTCGGCGACGACACGGTGCGCTTTCTTGAGGAACGGGACGACCTCAACGTTCGACTGGCAGAACTCGACAACGTCCGCGAGACGACTGAGAGAATGGTCGGTCGGACGAACGTCGAGCTGCTGATTACGAAGAAGGAAATCCACGAGCGGCTAAGCGCGGCCCTCGAGCGTCACCAGGTCCAAACACCGGACAGGGTACGTATCGGCGGTGTAAGTTACGTCGCCGGTGCTAAACCGTTTAACGATCTCAACCGGCCGACTGCTGACGTCGAAAAGCTGTTTCGTTCTGGCGTTGATAGGAATGATGTCAGAGATCACGTGGCCGAGAATCACATGACAGACAAATCGTCATCGTCGTCGTCGTCGTCGTCGTCTGACAGTGACACTGACAGCGAAGACTCGGACGACGAAGGAGAACCGCGTCGTTATGGAACTGTGAGTGTGGTCTCGGAACTACCGCAGGTGGAACACGTAGACCTGGTGGCGTGGTCGTCAGATGAGTCGGAGACAAGTGAAAACAGTGACGACGATGACGACGATGATAAAAACGAACCGCCGGCTCCAGTCACAAAGATCTGCATCGACGACGGAGTCGTTCGGCGAATAGTTATCAGGTCGGAGTCTCTCCGCGACGCGACGCCACCGCCACCACAACCAAGTGGAAAAAAGATTCCGGATTTCAGTCGGCCTAAACCGGAAGTGAAGTACGTCGACCGCGGCACCGAGATGAGGCTGGTAGAGACGACGGACTCGAGCACGGCGATGCCGCGTGTCGTCTTCAGCGACAAAGAGACTTACACTGGCTACGTCTGTCTTGTACACAAGAATGTGTCCACCGAAAATCAGGGTACGGCGGAGAAAGGAACGTCGACGACAACTGACGTCACTGCCGCTTATCGCAATATTTCTAACAGCGGTCGCCCAATGACATGCACTAGAGGAACAAACACAACGAAAGCGATGACGTCAGATCGTGCCTTATCACCCATATCAGCTCCACGCCCACAAACGGCGACGACCAATCCACCTGCTGCTGTTGCGAAGATGCAAGCTTACCCGACGAATCAGAAGTCAGGCACAGTGCACGTGCCTTTGACCACACAGAAGTCGTCGACGCCAGATGCTGTTTTTGTGACAACTTCGCTAACTTCAGCAGTCGCAAGTATGGCTCCCGCTGACGCTCAGAAAGCACCAGGGGCAGTGAACATGGCGCAATTAACGTCACCGACATCAGCGACTGTGTCAGTACAGCCAGTCTCCACAACAACGTCCAATTTGACAACTTCGCTGAAACAAACCGTGCCAGCTGCTTCACCAGCAGTACAGACCAAGCCGACTTCCAGCAAAATGCCGCAACATTCTCAGAAACTAGCGACGTCATCTAGTGCCGTGTCGGCGCCGTTACCTGCGGTAGCTACCACGGCTCCTAATCTGACTCTGACGTCACCAACGCGGGCTATAACGTCTCCAGTTGTCGTTTCTACTCCATCTCAGCAGAAACTGCTACCGCCAGCGTCGACCAGCGTCGCGACATCAGCTACAGTGACTGCGTCAATCATGCGAATAAATTTGCCACCTGTCGCAGTAGCAGGTGCGAGCTCAACGATAATCTCGACCATTCTTCAGAAACCCGTTACGTTACCAAACGCTGCCCTTTCATCATCACCACCAACGCAGTTATCAACCGTAAACGCAGTACCTCAGGCTGCTCCATCAACCAATATTCCTCAGTCAGTGAATAACAACAGAACACAGACGGCATCTTCAAATGCTTTGGCCGCAGCGACAGTGGTGCCCCCTGCCAGTAAGCAAGCAGTGAACATGGCGCAACGTGTGACACAAGTAACGCCACAGACAGCTGCCACTTCGGCACCACAGCAAGTCTCCACAACATCGTCGATTGTGACAATGTCGCAGAAACAAGCAGTGGCAACTGTTTCGCCAACAGTGCAGACCGAGCCGTCACCATCGGCGCTTTTAACAGTATTATCGCCGGTTGCAGCGACTGCAGTTATGTCACCAGTACCCGCTTCGACGCAGAAACTGTTGACGCAACCTCAGCCGAGTCTCAGCAAACCACAGCCAGCGGCGCTGCTGTCTCAGTCTTCACAGGATACAACACCTGTTGCTCAACAGCTTCAGCCTGTAGCTACGGCGAACATCATGCAACAACGAACGTCAAGCACCTCTACGACAGCCAGTGTGCAGCAGAACAAGTTACCGCAAACTTCTCAGTCGATGCTATCATCGACCGCGCCAGGCGTCAGCAACATTGCGGTCACCGCACCAACTGCTCAAACTCTGACGACGTCAGCATTTTCGCAGTCTCAAACGACGTCGAGCACGGCACCAATCAACGTAACGTCAACCACGTCAGCGCAGTCTCAGCTGCAAACTCCATTACCAGGAACATCAGCGTCGAACGCCGTCACTAGCTCTATGTACGTGTCCATCATGGCACAGAAACCCATTACGTCATCGGTTTTGCCGACGATGCAGCTTCAGTGGCCGACGAACACAGCACGGAGTGTGACATCACAGGTAGCAACACACAGCGTATCAAATACCACCACGTCCGTGCCAATGGTCTCGACCAGTGCACAGAATTTGACGACTGCAGCAGTGCTTTCTTCAGCGCAAATATCTGCACAGAAACCAATAACGTCACCAACAACGCAGTCTCAGCGTCCGACAGCAGCACCATCACAGGCGGAAACACCTAACTTTTATGTATCAAACGCTGCAGCTTCTACTTCAGTGCTACTAGTGATGGCCACTGCACAGCAGTCGATAACGGCGACAGCTTCGTCAACACAGAATGTTGTGTCGTCGACTACACAGAAATTGATGACGTCAGACAACGGTCAGCCGAAAGCTGTGACGTCAGCAGAGAACTTAGCTGCAGCGGCAGCGACTATGACATCACCAGTGACATCACCGTCGCCAGTTTCGCCGTCGACAAAGCCTCGGAAGAGCGTGTTTCGATCCATGTCGATGGACAACATTCGAACACCTGCGCCCGTGCTGCGACCACCGCCACCCATCATGACGACTTCAGTGGCGGCAGTGACGCAGCGACTGAACGGCGGAGCTGCCAATAACGGCTCCGCTAAGACTAACGGCTGGCGGTCGAACAACAGATAGGTCATCCAGCACCGAACATGTGCCTGTATACATACGGTCTTTCAACAGAAGAACACCACGCTTCAGTTGTTTCGTTAACACTTCATTATTATACACGTAACCTGTAGCTACATGTATGTAATTGTAAGCTTAGGGCAGCATTCCACTACGCTAGCAGGTCGTGCACATGTCGTGAACCTGGTCGGCACCCAGCTGACAACCTGTTTCTCTTGTCACGTCGAGATAGATCGAACTATCTGCGACCAGGTTCGCGATCTGCTAGCATAGTGGAATGTTACCCTTACCGTTCGCTGTTTATGATGTCTCGTCTATGATGGACGTAAATCTCAGTGTAATGATTATTGTTAAATAAAGCCCAAGTTCATTGACATCTCTATGTCTGTTTCGGGATTCCAAACTTTAAAGCTTGACATTATAATACCGTATGAGTGTGATATTTTTGAAAATGCTGTCTGTTGACATTACTCTGCAATCTGCATGTGCAACATTTAGCCTAACGTATTTTTCTAGTTAGTAATCAGTAGACTTTGCATGTTCAATTTCGATCGGCTATAGGGGCCTACAGTTGAGAGGCAAAGTGCTGTTATGTTGACTTTTAGGGCAAATGACATTAAACGCTGACAATTTCCTTCCTATGATAGCCTACAAGTAGGCTCATTGCTATTAGGCCGCATCGAATACATGAGATGCGGACTATTACGTTCGATGATCCCGGCGTCTGTCCGTCTGTCACGCGGGTGGGCTGCGCAGAATGAATTGGCTGAATGGATCGACGTCTTTTGGGGTGGAGACCCCTCCTGGGGACCCAAGAAACACTGTATTAAATGGGGTCCCATCCTCCGTGGCGATGGAGAGGAGGTTCAATGTGGCCTTTGCCAAATTACTTTGGCCTCTTGTTATTATTATTATTCGAGTTTCGTTAGAAATTATAGCTGTTGATGTTGAATGTGAGGATCATTTGGACCGAATAACAAGAGCTCAGCTATGTCGTCTTGGTCACTCACGAAAACGATCTCGTGACAAAGGATCTACAGACGAAACTGCGAAGGCAGAGGCGTCTAACAATGTCAAGGTCAATGTCAATCGTAAATTTGTAGCGCATAATCGCTAAGCCTCTAACGCACTGTGTAGCCTGAGAAAAGAAGTCTTGACTCTTGAGATCACGCCGAAAGCAGTCGACAGAACGTGCCGGTCTCGTAGACTGTCTGGCAGCGAGTTCCAGCCCGACGGACCAGCAACAGAGAAGGTGCGACGGCCGAACACCGAACGTCGGTGTCGTGGCACGAACAGCTGGTGGCAACTGGCCGATCGCAGATGTTGACAACTAGCGATGTCTGAGACAGGAGTGCAGCAGTCCACCAAATATTGAGGTGCTTTGTTCTCCAGACACCAGTGAACACCAGTGCAGAGTTATATGGGATGCGGTTTGTACCATACGATGCCTGCGGATTCTTCGTGCCAAATATCGTGGTCATAGGTTTGTCGGGTCACCTCAAACAAATGTTAACATGCTATTTGCGTGCTAAAAATAAAACCGTGAAGAAGTGTGAGCCTAAGACATTGCTGAAAAGTAATTCATTGTGACTTAGGTGCATGCTGTCCCACATGGCATGGCCATGTCGCCTCGCCATAGCAATAGCCGCCCTATAACGCACTGCGTCAGGCGGCAATCGTCTTAGGGCTACATTTTTGTCGCAGACATTAGACAGTATGGGTCTAGCTTCAGCCAATTTCACGCGGTGGGTTCGGAAACTTCGAGTTTTCGGCGAAAAACACCGAAGAACTGTCACAAGGAGCCATAATGCCGTTCAAGGTCACCGATTTTGGTACTAATGAACAGCCTATATACGACTCCCTATTAGTGAATAATACTAACTTACGTTATATCTTACACCGTCTTCCAGATATGGGAGCTTATTGGTTAAATTTTTGCTGCTGATGGGCTTGGTACGCATGTTTAACACATTTGTTTGGGGTGACCCCCTAAACATTAGGGCATCGTATGGTACAAACCCCATTTCGATATCTTGAACTGTTTTGAAGTGGATCACTAGTGTGACAGACAGACAGACAGACAGACGGACGGACGGAATTGCGATGGCAATATCGGAGTCTTACGACTCGCGCTAAAGAGTAGGCTTACAACATAAGTGAGTGCAACCGAACGAAAGTCACGTCCAGATAGAAATAGTAGGCCTATATATAGACTCAACTAGATTCAAAAATTTCTGTAGAAACGATGACGTCAGAACTCCAGAAGTCCATTTTGACGACAGTCATTTCGGCCACGAAGAAATTCACTCTCCACAGTCTCCAGGCCTCTCTTAAAGTTCCTGTATATAGGAACCTTGCAGGCTTGCCTTCTATGCAAATCTGTGTCGTGTCGACAGCACAAACGTCTCGGTTCCTGAATACTGACGACTACCAACTTCAATATTGATGCTCCCGAATTCCGATAGATGGTTCTCGAAATACGTCACGTGTCAAAACCGGAAGCGGCGGTGGTAGAACAAGCTATAGGCCTATGGCATGGAGGGCGAATGCTCATCCAGATTAGTAGGCCTATACAGTGCGGCGAGCAAGTCTTTGCCCCCTACTGTTCACTACTTTAGGGGGTCAGTATGCAGTATGCAAACGTGAAAACCGCACATTATGCGATTTATAAATGATGTCCCAACTCATGGGCACATGTCCCCCAATATGGGTAAACTGAAAAATTTTCGGGCGCTTCGCGCCCGATTCTTTCCCCGCCCTCCCACTTATTAATATCTTGTTCCACCCATGGGGACAGGAAGTACAAATACACCATAAACAGGCGTTATTGTGAATTTCGTTTCCAGCTATAAACTCAGCGCCAAATATG
>Ga0126335_1002599_pt1 | contig 10904 bp, 8 predicted proteins | sample OlaspJWI45metaG_FD_108409 | JGI IMG/M metagenome (GOLD analysis project Ga0126335, IMG submission 108409) | Marine gutless worms symbiont microbial communities from Oahu, Hawaii - Olavius sp. 1 OAHU.JWI-45 metaG | ecosystem: Host-associated > Annelida > Digestive system > Unclassified | place... | reverse complement strand
TGTGACAAAAACCCAATCTGCTGGACCTATAAGCTGCCTAGAACATCGTGCAACAAGAGTATTGCACTGTACTATAGTAACTAGAGCAGCTGTGTTAATGTTCCCTCTTTACTCCAGACCATCGTCAGTAATCAGATGAGGCCGCGGAGGTTGAGGGGTGCCTGGTTTAGTCGCCTTTTATGACATCCGGCCAGGAGACGGAGTGGGTCTATTCTAAGCCCCGGAACCCACACGGGGTCGTTTGCAGATAAACGTGGGTGTGCAGGTAAAACTGAGAGATCCCTTGACAGTGTGTGCCATACCTCAGCACTTCTGAGGTAGGTTTCTCAGTAACAGGTGCTATATCAAGTGTAGTACCTCTACCTTCTCTTCTAACAAGGCAAACAGCCTAGATGCAATAACAATGGAATAAACAGATACACACTGCTGCTATGCAGGTGAAACAAACATAAATTTCACGAATGACTACACCCAATCATGAAAACATACACATACAGAACATGGGGACCAAGTTTCACGAAATACTCATACTTTTCTCACAACTTCTCCAGCACAGTGTTAACGATGTGAGGGGAATAAGTTACGGCAATTATTACAATTATCTTATTACAATCAGTTTCATTTATAGTTTATTACAAGATCTGTAATAAGTCCTAGAGATATCAATGGTGCCAAATTTCTATGTCATCTAAGAGTGAACTGCAAAACTGTCCACTTCGTCAACTTCTTACTTACTCCTTTCTACGTCTAATTCCCTTTAAATCACCAGTCTCTTCCAGGGGCCGGTTGCACGAGCAATGTTCCGTGTGGAGACCCAATGGAGCACTCCAAATGTCAATGCACAACTTTGCTCCAGCTGGAGTGCTCCATTTGAAACAAAGTGGCTACCAACAGAGAAAATATTATCACTTCACTGATGATTATTACATTATTTACTAAAAATCAGACAAACCTGCAGTAGCCCAAATATTATCGCCATTTTCAGTTTGGGCCCAAGTACCATCATCACCAGTAACTGGGACATTTTCACGCAAAGATTCTGTTCTATGTCCACCTGGAAGACATAAACAAACATCTTGGTGACATCAATGCCTCGCGTGGAGCAACGTTTCGAATGGAACAAAAAATTATGAAGAGTGCTCCAGCAGGAGCAAACAGATGATCCATGGAGCGTAGTAGTCACAGTGATAAAAATGGTACAGAAAATAACGTAAAGAATACTACTACTATGCAACTAAGTAAGTACTAGTATTTTTGTATTATATTCTGTACTGTACCGTAAGTCCAAGTAGCTTGCATGTAAATGGCACCAAACACACAAAAATATACTACACTGGATACAATCAGGAACAAATAATGGCACCAAGTTATTCACTGTCGAACAAGACACAGCCTTCAAAACTAATGGTCCACTATAGCAACCAATGACCAGATAACAGTAATGCAATACGCCAGCAACCTCATGTAAGAACGTATTCTCAGCCTATTTCTATAAAATGTTATGGCTTCCAGTAAATACAACAAAAAATGCAAGACACACAATTTGGATAACAATTAGGGTCACTGCAGAGCACTTAAATAATTATGTGATAAGTTCTGATAGAGAGTAAGAAGAGGCTTAACGTACTACTCGACACTTTATAGGTCATTTCAGAGCACTGAAGGAAGCCAGTTCGCCACTGAGATAGGCTTCAATCCCACCAGAACCACTCTACTGTGTTACAATAGGAACTGTAGGCAACCGCCTCTAGGCTAATCACAGCGTAAGGGTTACAGTGTGACAAAAACCCAATCTGCTGGACGTACAAGCTGCCTAGCTGATAAGTTATGCAAATATGTAACTTGCCCTGGCTTACAACCAATGGCAAATCATGAACACAGCCATACTGATCAGCTGCATAACATTTAACAAAATTGCCACTTGACAAAGTAAAACTTTTTTCAACCATCTCTAAAAGATTTACCCACATTCTTTCGTATTAAGGCTGGTGAATATGAACAGGATGCTTTAGCATATTTAGCGAGAATTAACATACTTCAGATTCAGTGGTACTCAAATTTCAGGAAATGTTCACATAACCAGCACTAAACAGCTTCACTTCTGAGGTCAAAGCACTAGTTTGCAACAATTCAACAGACAAACAGCACCGTTGCAGTATGCCCTCCTATCACGGTGTATAATGGACAACATATCACATAAAATTAAACTGTGTCCGACGAGAACAAAACATGCGCGCTGCCCATTTTTGTGACCATGACATTGACTCCATGAAACTAGAAGGTGACGTAGACATTCTGAAGAGGTATAGCTCCACACCAAAAATGAAGTTGCTAGCTAAAGACAGTCAAAATCTAGAGCCTCTCTACAAATGTCTCTCGACTAAGGTTACAGGTCAAAGTCAAATGTCAAAAGCTACGAATCAGTTATAGCGTTATCGTAACAAATATATTCCGATCAGGACTGAGCAATTTCCAACCAGTAGTTATTGAGCTGCCCGCTACCACTTTTTCGCTGCTGTAACCGTGACCTTAAAACTCAAGTTTGACCTAGATACTATGAAGATGTATCTGCATACCGAAAAAGAAGTTGCTAGGTCAAGCCATTCAAAAGCTGTAGCCTGAATTGAAAAATATGAAAATAGCTCTCTGAAGTTCAAAGGTCAATGTCGAATGTCACCAACTTCCAATCACTAATAGCGTTCACCATATTTCTACCATGTTACATCGACTCTGGATCGGTAGTATTCGATATTCAAGATTTTGTGCGGACCGACAGCGACACAGATGCACACACAGACACTGCCAAAAACAATACATGCTTGTTCAGCATAACTGGTGTGCAGGTACTACATACCCAAGCATTAGCAGTTTGTAATAACACGATCTATAGTGAACAATGCTAACACATAGGGGACTCAGCCAAATATTTTTCCTTCAAAGCGGGCACGGTCATCGCAGATTTTCTGCTTTTCCAGCACGTCGAGATTGGCCAGTTCTTTCTGAATCAGTTTTGTCATAGACGGATCAAGTTCCATGACTCGTTCGAGATCACTGCGAGCTTCCTTTGGATTCCACGCACCCACGTGAGCCCTGCCTCGCCGATACAAGGCCTTAACGTTATCTGCAACATAACATGAACACAGTCATCATCACCATCAGTGCAAAGCCACAATGGTCTTGGCCGGGATGAGTTGAGTGTCCGCATTTATATATGAAAGAGACAGGATGTCGATGTTCGACCACGTACTGACAACTGGACAAACAACTAGAAAAGATACGAATCCAAAATAAGTCGAAAACCAAAGAATGCTGCAAATGAATTTAACAAACCTAAACGGTCATTTTAACTATTTAATAAACTATAACCCATTAGGAAACCTAAACTCTGAGCGCTAGACAGGAGAGCGGAGCTCATTGCAAGCGACGTAGAGATGAGAGGACACATGAATCAACGCGCTGGAATACGGTGAAAAGCTGTGTCATTCAGGTGGTTGAATCTTGGGCTTTCATTGATAGGGGAATAAATAATCACGAAGTGGTATTAGAGAAATTAAGAAAAACAATTTACATACGACGTCAGTGGGACTTGAACCCACAATCTTTGGCTACGGAGGCGAACGCCTTATGCATTACGCCACAAGGCCAAACGCTATTGTTGCAAACATTACTTTTTAAATATCGCACCTACTCGCGGACGTTATTATTATCATTTACAAATTTCACATTATAGAACAATACATTCGATTTGTCTACTATTTACCTGTCGATTCAACTTAACAAACAATTTGCTGTTTTGCCGGTTACCGTTTTTTGTGAGTTTACCATGTCGAAGTCATGTATAGAGGCACCCTCTGGTGATTGGAATTGAAGTGAAACTAATTTATAATTAAAGATACTGATGCAAAACAAAGATTTAGATGCGCTAGAGACGTGTAGGGCACATATTTTAAAGTTACAAGACTTCTGAACTAATGTTGGCATTAAACTTCAATCAACGGTGTTTATTTTAATGTTTATGGAAAACACCTGTTAGACGTGTAATTTTTTGTAATGACCACCGTACGCAAGAAAACTTTCTTTAAACTGATTACCTACTACTTCCGTCACTGTGAGAAAATTACTTCTGCCACGCGGAGAAAACTACTTCCGTCACGTTTATAAAGTACAGACTAATCAGCAGGCAACCACATACAAATCTTAACAAAACATATATATATTGTACGCGCACATGCGCGCGATCTTACTATGGGCTACGCCCATAGGCCTTTGGCCTACCGGGCTTCGCCCAGTATTAAATTATACTTAATTAACTTAACTAAACCCAATGAAACTCTGGTGCAAAAGCCGTCCGGCCCACTTTGGCTCACATCCCAGGACAAGACATGGCCTGATGCAAAGATACTATGAGAACTGTGCAAAGCAAGTAACGTGTGGCTAGAAACTGGAGTCAGCTTCGGCCCTACTGCTCATATCGAGTACAGGACTGCACTCACTTATCAATGTATTAAAATAGTAACGATACATTGTAATTAGAAACTGAACGGAAAATCTAGACTGCTGAAAAAAATGTAATCTGAATTTGAACTGGAACTGAACTGAATATTAGGTATTATTCTAAAAACAGAAATAACACACTATTAACATGCAATAGAATGTTATGCAAGCTACCAGGATCCCTCTTGAGTACTTCTGTGGCGTGTTCAATGGCTGGGTAGAACTCACTGAGAAGTAGCTGACACTGGGAAAAGTTCAGCAAGAATGGAATTTTCATCTGGTCATATTTCACAAATTCCTCATCGCCTGGCTTTTCCCTGCATTTAGCATGGTACAAACTGTTTTAAAACAACAAAAATCCCCACTCATAAATACGACACATAATTTCCATTTTCCACACAGTGCACTATTACGATCGTGCTGCAAGACATGGAATGAATACTATATACTGAGAGTTAATGTTGGTAATGACCCACCATTCTGGGAGGGCTGCCATTCTGGGTTAGGGTCAGGCTCAGAGAATTATGGTTTAGGGTTAGAGTCAGGCTAAAGTTAAAGTTTGGGTTATGGAGGGGGTCAGGGTGAGTTGTAGGGTCAGTGTCAGTCAGAGAATTAATGAGCATCCAAAATGGAATCAACCCAGGAATCACAGCCCTCCCCAGAATGGTGGAGACAAATCTGCACGTTCACCTATAGAGAAAAAAAATACATCGCATCGACCAACCACACAATTGAAACAGTTACGTAATCTCTTTACCTTTATTTCACCAGAATGAATATATCCGGTAGCAAAAGAAACAAAAAATAAAAAATTAAATAACTTAACTATAAATACGAATAGTCAACATGTACAGCATGACGAAGTAGGAAACGTGATAATGTACACAGCAAAACAATCTTTAGCTATAGAATGTCATATTATACGACTACCCCAATTAAGAGATTGCATGACACACAGTTCTGTAATCTGTCCCTTAGTACAACAAAAGACAATGACCTTTCGACTTCAAAAGAAGCGTGGCTTAGGTGTGTGCTATATGACAATGCAGTTTGGTCCTTCTGGGTGCAAACTGCAAAGAAACTAAAGTTATTCTCCAAAAACCAAAAGCAATGATAGACAGATGGACAGCATCATAACATAATAACCTCTGCTTTGAAAGAAACATATAAGAACAAACAGCAGTCAATATTACACCAACCGAAGGCAGAGTTGCTCCAGCATATGTAGAGCCTCGGCGTACTTTGTAGAAGCTTCGTGATATTTCTGCTCCCCATACAAATGATTGCCTTCCTCACGGAGTTTTGGCAACGCATCAAACTTTTCATCGTAATCCATCGCCCATGCCTCTTTGTCATACTCACCAGGAAGTTCTGCCGTCAGCAGTTCTAGCATACAGATACATACAGCGCATTTATGATAATTTCATCACTGGAAAAATTTAATAATTTCGAGAAAAAACTTATTTTTTTCCATCACTATGTAAAGTAGTGAACATGAGAACCAGTCTCTTTTTTGTCTCTGTTCTATTTGTCAAATCTTAACTGATTTGTCAAATTCTTTCACTGTGTGAATGAAGAAGAAATTTCCAACAACAATGTTGTTGGAAACACTACACTACAAGGTAGTGTAGTGTTTCTACACTACCTTGCGAAATTACTGACAAATTCAAATATGCTGCAAATTTGGAAGAAAATGAATAACAATATACACTGACTTTGATGTACCGAATTATTAAATATTCTTTGAAAGAGCAAATATTTTTATTTCAATAGGCCAAAATGTTGACAGCACCCCATGTACAGTGCACACTGAGCACTGTAAGCAGGCATCACTGTATGACTTCGAACAGAAAATGCCCCTTTCACTCAACCAAATTTAACTTCTTGAAACTCAGTCTGGTCCACTGGGGTGTCATCCAGCAGCGAATGTATCAGTCACAGTTGTATAACAGCAATGAAATGGAGTGAGCGTATAGCGTGATGCTACAAACATCACTGACAGTGCAACTGATGAGTAGCATTGGAATCTTCAAGCATGTCAGCAACATATAGTGGATGCTCTGAGTAACAGTTGTAACATTATCAACCATATTCAGCAATATGACACAAAACATGCCCTCTCATCAATGTTGGACTCTGTCTATCCCAATGCTGATGACAAGAAAGCAACACTATCAGTGGCACTAGACCTGTCTGCGGCATTCGACTGTGTGGACATAGACACACTTGTACGCCACGTCAAGCTCACTTTTGGTTTTCCTGGTTTAGCTCTATCCTGGGTGTGCTCGTACTTGACAGACAGAAAGCAGTTTGTCCGTGTTGGCAACAGCAAGTCTTGAGCATTTACTCTACACACTGCATGTGGCTCTGGTGGCATCTCATTAAGCACAACATCGTCAGTTAATACCTTGGAGAGCTGTCTTGCAGCTGTTCATAACTGGTTCACTATAACTAAACCCCAACAAATCAGATGCGATGGTGATGGGTGAATCAGCTATCTTCTAACCCCAGTCTAGCTGTGGACAGTGTGAGCATCTCCGGCTGTACAGTACCAACAGTCAGCAGTGTGAAGAGCCTTGGGATCATCATCGACAGCACTCTTTCTTTCAATGACCACGTCAACAACCTATGCAACGCTGTATGTTTTCACACCAGAGCCTTATTTTATTGACTATTGACTTGAGCCTGTTTATTGACTACGACGTTATTGCCAGCTCATTGCCTCGATTACTGCAATGCACTAAGTTTACGAAATATCGGCTTCAAACATTGCCACGCTGTTCCAGAACACTTTTGGTGGAGTAATTACAATGACCCATAGACATGACCACATTTCTCCAGTATTCTCATCTCTTCACTGGTTACCGATATCACAGAGAATTGAATCAGATAATCTGTCTTCACTTACACATCGTTACAATTCAGTCCAGCCACTGTACTCTTATTCTTTCAACCTTTTGGGAGTCACGGGCAGCATGAACAAAATTCTCATCGAGAGCATTCAGCCATGCAGCACCAAAAATCTGGAATTCACTGAAGCTTGTAAAAGACTTTCCCATCAATCCCGAATGCTTGGCAAAATTGAAAAAACTGAATTGTTTAAACACTCCTGTTAATATCAACTGAACTGTCCGCAATTCGATGCCTGCATCTACATATGATGCATTACAGCACCACCACCACCAACACACTACTACATGATTCTCACTGGAAATTTCACTCTTTCCAGCACTAAAAGAATTTTGAAAATCACTTAAGATTTGATAAATTTAGAGGCAAAAAAGACCAGTTCTAACTTTTTGGACCTCCATATACATCTTGTAGTTGTAAAATATAGATAACAAATAAACGTTGCCTTTTGACACAAAGAAGAAAATAAATATGAAGTGACACTTCTGAAATAATAATAATAATAATAAACAGATTTGTATAGCACCGGATTATCGATCGTCACTATTACCGATGATGAATTCCAGTGGCTGAGGATTCCTGAGCAGTTTATCGAGGTCCTCATATCCGAGACCATGCTCCTGGAGCGTCATTCCACAACAGTGATGTCGATGAACCACCTTTCCCCCAGACTTACGAATGTCACGCAAGCTCTTTGCCACGATCGGATACGACCCAACCAGCTGCAACAGTAAACATCTCGTGTAGACTAAATCTGAACATTGCAATGATCACATCAATCACAAATCGTACCTTTACTGAAAATGGCTATCACTGCTATCAGTAACAACTAACAACTAAATGAGCATGAACTTTGTAAATGGCATCAAATCACTAACACGTGGCAAAAGTAATTCTGCAAAGGCCGCATTAAATCTGTGTGGAAAATCGAGACCCCCATCTAATACTTTGGGCGACTTCACTTTTTTCTTTAGTCATTTGCTCAGTCATTTGCTTAGTCCAAATGTCAGGCACCAAATCCAAAACAATCAAAAAGTGAAGTCAGTTTTTCAGTTCGGACTAAGCAAGTAAGTAAGTAAAGTAAGTAAGAAAATTTATGTTCGCGCAGCAGTCCTTACAGCCTAGGCTGTCACGGAGGCGCTATGGTGATGTCCCGTAAGCTCGAGTAAACAGAAATGTCTTTAGCCTCATACAAAATTGTGTTAGAGTCAGTGATGAATCACGAACAGTCAGCGGCAAAGAGTTCCACAGTGATGGTCCAGAAATGTAGAAGCTCCTTTGTCCATATCTTGCTAGATTACATCGTGGGACCTCCAAATCCCCGCGTACTGCTGACCGTAGCAGTGTGTTAAGTCAAAAGTACCATTAAACTATGCCATTCCAGTGTTTGATATCAATATTCTATGGCAAGTAATGTACCGATTAGTGAATTTAATCGAAGTTTCGGCTCATCAGATGAAGATATGGATGAAATCAGTCTGCCACACCCACTTCTGATTTAGTTTAATCTAGCTTTGGACTCAGTTTGAAATTTGGGGCTCAGATTCAGCTTTCCGCTTAGTCTTTTTAATTGCAAAATGACTAAGCAAAAAGTGAAGTCCATTGTTTCTTGGCCCATAGGAGTCACCAGCTCAAACAGGACCTGAAACTATGCAGCAACATGAAAACAGACACATGACTCACTGAAATATCCACAATATATGATGCAACTTCGTCCACTCGCATCGACTTGAGGCATGTCTCCCAGACTTCCAACTTGAATTTCTTTCCAAAAATAAGTTCCATCGGCTTCTTGTCTTTGCGATTGTCATCAACGACTGTTCTGTCATCGTCGCACAACCTCGTCTGATATCGAAAAGTAACCTGCATAACATGTCACCGAAATTTGACGATCAACTGTATCATTGGTGCTCTTGAAGATCCACTATATCACCTGGAAAGTAGGCTACTTATCACACTCTAACCCTAAAGTCTGAAACTGACCCTAACCCTAATCCTATACCTAAACCAGTAGCCTACTTTCCAGGTGAGGTAGTGGATCTCCAGGAGCGCCATATCATTAAAGAGCTTATTTTGTGCTTAGTAACAAATGATATATTCAACAGACCCAAAACAACACTGGTTCCAGTTCCAGTTCATCATTGCAACAAACGTACCATACCTCTAACACAAATGACAGGAAACGACCCAGAATATTAATAAAAAAACCAAGATGGTGAAAACATAATAATGCAAAACTTGTAGTTTAAATACATACTAAACACTACTTACTCGAGTTCCGTCCGGATAATCGGGCAGCTCTCTCTTCGACGCATGCAGCACTCTCTTTTTGATTCCGCACGAAGGGTCGTCACCATAAACAATGTTCGCCATTGGTCACCGCACAGCGATAGCTCTCTTTGTCAATGTCGTCAAAACGTGTTTCTAAGCTTTACATTATCACAGCCGCATCGTAATTGTCATTACAAATAGGCCTACAGCTATAGACTGAATGAATAGCAAAATCCATTTCACAAACGTTACTGTGTTTTCATTCGATTTTATTATTTTATTTGTGTTTTTATTCATACCTGTCATCTGTTGATATGCTTGCTTCAATCGCTGCGTACTACTAGGCCTATATTACGTTCTAAGTCTGTTTGGTAACGTTAGTAGGCTAATACATAACGAACAGACTTGTATATCATGCGCAGCTGTTAGCGCTTGTCCGAGCTTTGCTACCCAATTCATTCGCTATACATCTATTTGTCATGTCACTAATTTTATGGGCAAATTAATATGCATACCTACAAAGTGCGGTCAGCTGTTCGCGTAACCACCGTATTCCTTGAATTATCGCTCAAACAGTCTGCAATGAATGTTTAATTGTTTATCGTTATTTGTGGTCGTGTGAATACATAAATTTGGTCAAAAATCAAATTTCTCAAATAGGAAGGCACAAGATGTGCTATAAATAATTTTTTTGGTTTTATTTAATTTAATATCTCTTTTCATGGCTGTAGTTACCTACAATGTCACATAATAAAAGGTTATTACTGTCTGTAGCAGTTATTCCCTGGTAGTCTAGTGGTTAGGATTCGGCGCTCTCACCGCCGCGGCCGGGGTTCGATTCCCCGTCAGGGAAAATTTTTGGTTTTCCTTCGGCGCAAAGCTTATAGAGCGAATCATAAAGGAGAATTTGTTTTCTGTAAGTTTATGTTTTACAACGCCATAGTTTCAAATTCAATCAAATCAAATTATACACACTATCAAACTTGTAGGCCTAGACAAATATAAGCTTACAGTAAACTCGTATACCTGTGGTCGTGCCTAACTTTGTAGGCGTATATATTGAGCCTCGATAGCGTTGGGTCAATTACACAGCGTTAACAAGGCTATTACTCACCAGTAACTCACCAGGTGCAGCTGCACCCCCTTTAATCCCCCTGAGTGTCAACTCTGCATTAATATCTGTTGGTAGTCGTGCAGCTGGTAGGACTTGTAGACTAGCTAAACGTGTA
>Ga0126335_1002598_pt1 | contig 10905 bp, 9 predicted proteins | sample OlaspJWI45metaG_FD_108409 | JGI IMG/M metagenome (GOLD analysis project Ga0126335, IMG submission 108409) | Marine gutless worms symbiont microbial communities from Oahu, Hawaii - Olavius sp. 1 OAHU.JWI-45 metaG | ecosystem: Host-associated > Annelida > Digestive system > Unclassified | place... | reverse complement strand
TTGGTTTCCGCTTGGTCCATGGTATACTCCTTTCTTTAATTGTGCCCGGAATTGAGCAACTAAAGAAGCTATATACCAATTTGAATTTTTTTTCCGCCGCGTAGCGGCTTCGTCCAACAAGCCATACCAGTTTTTCATCGTCATTGAAGCCCCGCTGCGATGATGGTCTTTGGCCGGCGCTACGCCAATGATCTTGTTAACCGATTTAAACGGTTCAAACAGTATCGGCCAGTCGCGCAACAGGCTGCCCGCGGGTAATGTGAACGGTCTGAAAAATGCGGTTTCCGGGACCAGCACCCTGGCACCACCGGCCCGGGCCGCGCGGCTGATGCCGGACAGCGCAAAACAGCTGGCCGGATCATTGATCGGATTGTCGGTTACAACAACGCTGGCGGCGCCGGCTTTGACACACATGCGGGCCAGTTCCGAAACCAGCTGCGGATTCGTGGTGGCCGACAGGGCCGGGGACGTTGCAAAGGCGGCATTGACCTTGAGCAGGACCCGGTCACCCGGCTTGACGAACTGTTCGATTCCACCGATGGCCTTCAAAGCCAGCGCTATTGTCTTTGTGCGGTCGGCGCCATTTACGATGCCCATTTTGGGTACCAGGCCCGGAATGGAAAAGTCGGCCAGGCGAACCTGAGAACGGCTGTTTTCGCTCTGCAGCGGTCCGACCGGATCATAATAATGATACCCCAGTACACCGGCGACAGCCGCAATACCACCGGCTTTTGCCAGTCGCATACAAAAGTCGCGGCGGGACAGATTTGCTTTCGGGTTGTTAAGGTTCATTGCCGGCCTGTTGGAGCTGCTGGTTCAATCGATCTGTCATTAACAGTGCCATTTCCCTGTCCGGTGCTTCATGAACACCTGCCAGATAGGGGCCCCGGGTGAAAATGGTTTCATATGTTTCAAAGATTTCTATCATTCGAACCGGTGGTGCCTGCCCGGCAGAATCGAGCAGTTTCCCCCCGAAATTCAGAAGAAATTTCTGGTATTCGGCCGCCAGATCTGCGGCAGCGGCGGAAGACTTGCGTTCGGAAAGATATGCCGAAATCCGTTTGCCGTTGATCGAATATTCGGCCACGTATACGTGATCCAGTTTTTCAAATCCGAACGCATCGGCGGCTATCATGACCATGCTGTCCCCGATCAAATCGGCTTTTGGGAAAATATTGGCGGTGTTCAAAGCCTGCGTTTGAACCGGGTTATCTCTGACAAATGCCGCCACCAGGCTTCGGGCGGACTCAATGGTGGCCGGTTCGGCTGTGGCTCCTATGACTTCCAGGTAAAAAGGCCCATGAACACAGTAAACCGCATTGGCAGTGAGGTAGCCGAAACGGCAAATATCCAGGCTGACGGCATCGTCGCGTTGCTGGGCGCTGTATACCCCAAACGCGTTTTCCTGGGACGCCATGCGATACACGAAAATTTCCAACCAGTCATCAAGATTGGTCACCGTTGCAAAACGCTGAGATTCAAGGCTTTTGAAACCGGCTGAAAGGTACAGCTCAGCCTTGCCGTTGATTTTATCGGATAGGTTCTGGGGCCCGAATTTTTCCATTGCGGTCAGGGGCATCAAGGACTGCGGCACAACCTGCAGATAACCTGTAACTGCCGGTTGACTTCGGGTGTCGGCTGAAAAATTTGCCTGCTGTACGTCTTCGGTCAACGCTCTCACGGCCGGATTGTAGCGTGACTGGCTTTGCCAGACGCTGATACAGATTACACAAAGCAGAGTCAGGATCAGCAGGCTTATCAGGGTTTGACGGTTTGATGCCGCTGCCGGGCTGCGATATCGGCGAGTTGAATTCATACGTTGGGCCGTCAGGATGTGTGTATTCGAATGCGGATAGTCGATAATATTATTTGGGCGATTAAATAGAGCAACTTTTAATTACCACACAGTCATTCCCGCGAATACGGGAATCCAAGTGATACCAATGCTTTTCCTGGATAGCGCTAAAGCTTCACTGCGTGCCCGGCCCTCCGCTTCGCTACGGCCGAAATGACAAAATAAGTTGCCGGGTCAATAACCGCAACATTATGAAAATAATGTTTTATAGGTAAAAGCCTGAGGGCTGTCAACGCTTCAACGTTTGGGCTCTACAAAAATTGACTCGCGCAAAGCCTCATAGAAAAACAAAAATAGACCGAATCCCTCGATCCAGAATCCAGCGGTGCCTCCGGGCTAATGCGACCTCGGATTGAACGAATCTGAAACTTTACAATCGCTATCTCGGTTACCAATGTCGTTATGTCCGTCATTCCGGACGAGCCCCGTTGGGCGAGATCCGGAATCCATATGAATGCGGCAATGCTTTTACCCAACGGCCGATGTTGCTGGATCCCGGTTCGCGTCGCTGGCGCTCCTTGGCCGGGATGACGGAACTTACAATTTCGGGATAAGTTTCAAAAGAGTATCAAGGATCCAATATCCAATCCAACAAATCACTGGCGGACAGGAAAAAATTTCCAAGATCCAGACCATCGGACAACAGAAATCATGCCATAAATACGACCGATAAAAACGCTATGGTTTACTTTACCCGTCGGAGGACATTTTTATGACCCTGAAGCCGCTTCCAGAGGGACTTGATGATTATCTCGGCGGCTGCATCGGCCTGTATGGCATCATCCTGGACCAGCTCGCGGCAGGATTGCATTAACCGGGCGTTAATCGTCGGCAGGTGAAATTCACGGATGATGGTTTTGCCAAGCGTCTGTCCAAGTTCCGGTAATTTGTTTTCGGAAAGATTGGCCAGGCGGGATTTCTCCTGAAACGTCAGCCGGCCCTGCAATGTCTGCACGGCCTGCCGGACGGTGGCCGGTATCGAATCATCCGTCATGAATCGCAGATTTCCCTCTGTATGCGATTTGATCGGCGCCGGCATGGGTGTGTCGATAACATCCAGATAGAGAGCCGTTTCGAGAATATCATATGTGGCCCGGTAGATTTTCGGATCACGGCTTTGCCGTGGACCGGCCACGTTTAGGATTTCGATGCCGTTTGCCACTATCCAGTTTTTAATATGTTGCGCGGCCTGGAACGCGATCTGACGGGTCAGGTCGATGTGCAGCACCGGGCGATTGTGTTTTAAAGCTGTATCACCGGTGAGTTTGGAACCACCGCTTACGGGACCGTGAGAAATGATAAGGGTGCCGTCGGCGTCCAGAACATTTTTTTTGGTTCGATGGGCATAACTGGTCGTAGGCATTTCCTGCAATAAGTATATTTCGGGCAAGGGACCGGATTCGGTCAAACGGCCGCGGGGTATCCAGCCGCCGTGGGGAATTTCAAGATGAATGGCAATGTCCAGAGCAGCCCGGTCAGCCCCGGTTTGACCTCCGGAAATAATTTTTTTAAGCATTAGCGGTCTCCGGTTGGCAACACAGAACAGGTTTGTCGAAAATGGGTAGCGAGCGATTTGCCCTCTGGCAAAACTGCAGGGCTTGACAGAGCACAGCCAGGATTCCCTTCAAAACGACCGGCGCACCGGGTTTGCTTCAACCTGGACACTCGCCTGAAGTGCATATTGACAGTCATCTAATTTAGCAAACCTATTACACCGGTGTCAAATGCACCCTAATGCACGAAAGTGCCAAAAATTGCATTTTTAGGGTTGAAATTTTTAATTTAATCCAGCATTAATGGATGCCATCAATTTGGTGTTGGGGCATATCAGCGTAAAAGTATTCAGAAGCCATCACACGGCTATGGCGATGTCTTCTAAACTGATGTTATAGTCGGCGTTTGAGCGCTATTAAAGAAGGGGGATGAGGATGCGGAAAAAAGAAATAGGGATACTGTGCCTGATCATCGCGGTTATTCTGGGACTTACCCTTGAGGTGTCCGGTGAGGACGTCGAGAACGTCATGCGCGTTCCCATGGGTTACATTACCATCAAAGCTCCGGAAGGTGTCGAGGCGACCAAGGCAGCTGTCGAATTTCCCCATTCCAGGCATTTTGCAACAGACTGCAAATCCTGCCACCATACCTGGCAAGGTCAGGAACAAATAGTGGGTTGTCAGACTTCCGGGTGCCACGACGAGATCAAGGCGCCGACGCAATCGGCCAGGTACCTGTCCTATTCAGATGTGGCCATAAAGTATTATAAATATGCCTATCACCAGGCCTGCATCGGTTGTCACAAAGAGATCAAAGCGCGAAACCTGACGCTGGAAAAATCCTATCAGGTCGTCGACGGGAAAATGGAACCGGCCGGGCCTTCCGGTTGTATAGAATGCCACCCGAAAGAGTAGCGGGCATCCTAAAAGTCCCACTTGACCTTGCCGGCAGCGGTATTATCATAGAATATGGCGACGCCAATCGCCTGTCCATTAATTACTGAACCTCCTCAACAGGGTGGCCTTCTGGTCACCCTGTTGTTTTATGTTGATAAAACTTCATTCGTATCATTCGGAATGAGATATGGGGAAACCGCAGCGACGATCGATACTGTGCCCGAATTGCCGGCGGCTGATCAGTTTGGATGAACAAAGCTGTCCTTACTGCGGCACCGCCCGGCCCGGCTCGATTTTCAAAAACAATATCTGGACCCGCGGTCTAAAGGGCCCGGAACAGTTGATCAAAGGCGTCATATATCTCAATGTGGGCATGTATATTCTGTCTTTGCTACTCAACCTGCCCCTCTCCAGCCTGTCAATGCATCCGCTGCAATTCTTATCTCCGGACGGCAAAAGCCTGTTCTATCTCGGTGCTACCGGTACGATACCCATTGATGGATACGGTCGCTGGTGGACCCTTGTTTCAGCCAATTACCTGCACGGCGGCATCCTGCACATTTTTTTTAATATGATGGCCTTCAGGCAACTGGCACCACTGATTATCCAGGAATTCGGGGCCTATCGAACGGTGATTATCTATACGGTCGGAGGGGTCATCGGATTCTGGATCTCTTATCTGGCAGGGATCCCCAGAACAATCGGCGCATCCGCGGCCGTGTGTGCGCTGATCGGCGCCAGCCTTTACTACGGTATAAGCAGGGGGGGCAGTTACGGCCGATCGATTTATAAGCAAATAGGTGGTTGGGCACTGGGGTTGTTTGTATTCGGTTTCATAGTGCCGGGTATCAATAACTGGGGCCATGGCGGGGGGATCGCCGGCGGTGCACTGCTGGGCCTTTTGCTCGGATACCGTGATCGATCGCCCGAGCGTCTCATCCATAAGACGCTGGCCGGCATTTGCGCGGGGCTGACTGTGATCATACTGGTATATGCTGTATTTACGGGCGTTTACGTCCGGCTTACAGGTTAGAGCGCGAGTGTCCCGTCCCGCAAATGGATAAAAAAACCGTCTGGGATAGTTCAGACCAGTTGAGCCGATGATATGAGAAAACACCCAGCCTCAATCGATCCGACCAACACCTGCTGCGAACCGGAAAAGACCGACTGTGGCTGCGAAAACGGTTCGAAAATGCCGTTTCGCATGCATTCGGACGTCTCGGAGGCTGCCTGTTGCGGTGGTCCGATCGCCCCGGCAAGCCTTCCCCACGAACAGCCCGGATATGAGATCTGTCATTTTGTTGAAGATTTCATGCACACACCGGCCGTAAGGGTTCCCAGGATATCCACCAGGCTTGCTCGAATCGACCGCTGGGGGACCTTCAAAGTCCGGTCCGGAATCAGCCGCAACAATTATAGCGTGGCGCCGGGACTTTATTGTATTGGTTCCCCGGGACCAGCCGATCCGGTGCTGGTGACCGCCAACTACAAACTATCCTTTGACACACTGAGACAGGATGTTCATGGCCTGAACGCCTGGCTTCTCGTTCTGGATACGCGCGGTGTCAATGTCTGGTGCTCGGCCGGCAAAGGGACCTTTTCCACTGCAGAGTTGGTGCATCGTATAAAATCCGTCGGCCTCGAAAAATTTGTGAACCATCGGCGGGTTATTCTGCCGTCGCTTGCGGCCACCGGTGTGGCGGCCCACCGTGTAAACAGGGAATGCGGATTCAAGGTTGTCTGGGGACCGGTCCGGTCGGCAGATATTCGGCAATTTCTGGCCAACGGAATGAAAGCTGACGTTCAGATGCGCAGGGTAACCTTTCGTTTTGCAGAGCGGCTGGTTCTGGTACCGGTAGAACTGGCCGCATTACCCAAATATCTTTGCGGATTCGCGCTGGCCATTTTTATCCTGTCCGGCATCGATGCATCCTTTTTTTCATTGCAGGCCGCCCTATCAAGGGGCATTCAATTATTCAGTGCCTGTCTGGCAGGTGTTATGGCCGGCGCAATCATAACCCCGGCCCTGTTGCCCTGGATTCCGATGCGGGCTTTTTCCGCCAAGGGGGCATTGATCGGCGTACTTGCCGGGATGGCGGTTATCGCTCTGTTTCGATCCTCTGACGGTGTTTTTGATACTGCGGCCATGCTTTTGTTCACTGTAAGCATCAGTTCATTTTTGGCCATGAATTTTACGGGTGCAACGCCCTTCACGTCCCCTTCGGGTGTGGAAAAGGAAATGCGACGGGCGATCCCCTTGCAGGTGGCCGCTTTGCTGATTGCGGTTGTCAGCTGGGTTACCGCCGCATTTGTATGAAACGGAATGACATTATGAATATCACTGTATTTGGACAGGGTGTCGCAATATGAAAGAAATCAGATATCTGACAGGTGTTTCAACGTTGGCGCTGGACCCGGATAGCTGCGTGGGCTGTGGCGCCTGCACGGACGTGTGTCCCCACGGTGTGCTGGCAATGCAGAATCAAAAAGCGCGGATCAACGATCCGGATGGTTGTATGGAGTGCGGGGCGTGTGCCACCAACTGCCCGGTGGAAGCCATCCGCGTCAATCCGGGGGTTGGATGTGCAGCTTACATCATCCAGACCTGGATAAAAAAGGATATATCCGACTGCGCCTGCTGTTAGAAAGCATCCGAAGCCGTTTTTAATAGCCACGAACCAGGCTTCGCCTCAAGGTTTCCGTCTTCGCTAAAGCTTCAGGCTTCGCTCTTCGAGCCTGGGGCTTCGCCCTTCGGGCTTGGGGCTTCGCCCTTCGGGCTACGACCCCACAAGACGACCGCACACGACGACGGGACAAGACGCCCCGGCACGTTAACGCGAATTTACACAAATTAACTGAACGACAACTGTCTGCAATGGGGTGGATGTGTTGGTCGGTTGAAACCGACTAAAGGCACATGGGATTTAATCTATATTTGATTGGCTCATGGCCTTCAGCCATATAGCCATTACTGTCATCACCTGAAGGCGAGAGTTTTCAACCATTCCAGGGTTAGACTGGCTACCTGCCAAGTTGCTCAGATGCGATTCTAATGGGTCATTTAATTCGTGAAAATTCGTGTTAACGTGCCGGGGCGTAGCCTTTAGGCGAAGCCTGGTTCGTGGCTATAGTTAAAGGTTTAAAATCCCAAATCCGTATTGATCATGACGATTTTCACCCGTCCTTTGGGGAAAGACTTTTCGGTGATGGTCCAGGAATTACAAATACGATCCGGACTTTTGCATTTGTCGCAGTACGAGGTTTTGACACAGGGTGTTTTTTTGTCCAGGCGCATGGCATTGACAGGTGCCGCGTAGTTTTTAATGCGGAAAATGGCATCTTTCAGGTCGGTCACGATTTTATTGCGTCCCACGAGCACCACCACGTGTTTGGGTCCGAACGTCAACGCTCCCACCCGGTTTCCGATCATATCCAGATTGACAAGTTGGCCGGATTCGGTAATGGCGTTGCAGCCCGTGAAAAACAGGTCCACCAGCAGGGATTGGCGGCGTAGTTCATAGTTTTCTTCAGGAGTCAACGATTTATCGTAGGTGTCCAGGATACTTATATCCCGGCGATCTTTCAGGGCCGCATACAGGCCGGTTGCCACCACGGTCATCGAGCCGCCCCAGGAGATACTTTTTGGATTTACTGACGGTACGATGTCGTCCAGGACATGTTTTTTGGCCGCTTCTTTGTCCCGGGCCAGATAAAATCCGAAATTGTTGGCTTCCAGTTCCTGTTTTAAATCGTCCAGGCGAATCTTCATGTAGTTTTCAATCGGTTTGTCCATGCTGGTCTCCTGAAAACTGTCGACAGGGTTATAAACGCACCTTTTTCCGGGTGGGTTATCTTATGGCAAACCGCGTGATGCTGTCAAGTATGGCGCCTTACGAACAACATCCGGTGTGACCAATCGAGATAGCAAACAGATTATTAACGATTGTGTAAAAAATTCAAATAGGACACAGATTTTCACGGATGAACACAGATTAGAAAAACCATTGTGTAACAACCTGTTGTCAAGACAGGTCATGCCGGAAATGCCCTCTATGCCATGATTTCATCTCAGACCTTTGCATTTTTTATCCTGAAAATCTGTGTTGATCAGTGTCCTATTATTTCCCTTTTTCATCTGCCGCAAATATCTCATCCAGCAGTTTTGCCAGTTTGAATGAATCATGGCGGACGATGCCGCCGGAAGTGTCCAGCAAATCGGCCGCAAAAATCTTGCGATCTTTCCAGTGCTCATTGTCGGGATCAATTTTAACAAATTCGGCCTTCTGCTTTGAATAGCGGGCAATTAGATCCGGTGCGGGCTTTTGATTATTGTAAATGATGCCGTCCACACGATGCTGCAGGATTTCTTCCAGTTTGAGCACGAAATCAATGGCCATAAAGTTATGGGTCTCTCCGAACTTGGTCATGATATTCAGCGTGTAGAGGGTATGTGCCGACGTATCTCGCAGCGCTTCGGTCACACCGGGAACGATCAAGTTGGGGATGATGCTGGTGAACAGATCTCCGGGACCGATGATGATATAATCGGCCGCATTGATTGCATCGATGACCGGCGGAAAGACCGAAATGTGGTCATTGTGATGGGGCACCAGAAACACGTCCCGGATTTTCTCGCGCTGGTTACCCCGGGGTACATCAATGGCGGTTTCACCGTAGATATGGGATCCATCCGTCAATTCGGCCACCAGGGTTGCCCGGTCGATGGTTACCGGTAAAGTCCGTCCCCGGGTCTCCAGAATCTCAGCCAGGGCCTGAACACCGGATGGGAAACTGCCTGTGTAGCGGGACAGCATCGTCAGGAGCATGTTGCCTGCGTTATGGCCTCGCAGCCGCCGGTCGCTTCTGAATTTTTTCAAAAAGATGCGACGCGTGATATCCTGGTGGGGAGACAGGGCCAGGATACATTTGAGGACATCGCCCGGGGGCAGAATGCCCAGTTCGTCCCGCAGCCGGCCCGTGCTGCCGCCGCTGTCGGCCATTGACACAACTGCAGTAATTTCCAGGTGCTCAAGTTCCCGCAAACCCGACAGCAGGGCATACTGCCCGCTGCCGCCACCGATCGTAAGTACCTTCTTTTTCGTCTTTTTTGCGTCCATAGTCCTTTGTTTTTTAGCAACCACCGTGGTTGAAACCCAATTTCAGCGTGTTCCGCTGAGTCTTCGGGCTTCGTCAAGACTACGCCGGGACAGGTCCGGTTTCGTTGGGACTGCACCGGACAGGTCCGACCTCGTTAAGCTTGCGCCCGACAGGTCCAGCTGCGCTCTTCGAGCTGACCGGACCCCGCACGAGCCGACGGGATAAAATGAGGTGCCACGTCGTCACGAATTCCTGCGTATTACATTTGGCGTGCCGGTGATAGTAGTGTTTTATCTCCCGGCGGTCAAGAGCATATCGATACCGCTTTGCATTTGATACCTTAAAAAAATCGGGCCGTTGGATACTTGTTCATCGGACCTGTTTATAATAATCGAAAACCTGGTCCTCTGGGCCAGGTCAGAGATAACTGGCTATGCCGTGAAAAAATGCCAGAGATGCTGGAATATTGGAATGCTGGATAATCAATTTTGGAGAGGTGATTGAAAGGCGTATGTCCCTTTGGACCGCCAGAGTGAGGACATTCTCAGTGTCATTGAGATCCACCTGCGGAACATCGGTTCGGCTTCAAAAATCTTGCTATTTATGTGGCAAATGAGTATAATCAATCCGTTTCCCAACTGTTTTTAACCATGGTCCGCGTTCCTTTCGACCAATTTATTTTACGATCATAGTCTAAGATACAACCTTGTTCTTATTCATATGCGATCAGGAGAATGTGATGAACTTGTTCTGGGATCTTGGCCTTCAAGCGATAAAGATTATTACCCTGGTCATTGGTATTCTCGGTGTTATGCTTTCACTCCTTTTACTCTTGTCACCCAAACTGACCAAAGTCGTCAGTCATATATTCAACCGCTCCGTTGATATCGACAAAAAAATCAACTGCCTTGACAGGGACATCCGGATCGACCATTTGATCTATCAACATAATATTTTTTCCGGCGTTTGTCTCATATTCGGTTCGGCATTTTTATTGGTCTACCTGTTTTATCGGTTTGACGCCCAGAGCCTGTTCGCTGTTTTTTCGAGCTCCGGAGATTACCGCACTTCCAAGGAAATCGTGATCGAATTCATGGCTATTATCGGTAAACTCGCAGGCATCGCCGGCATTTTGGCAGGATCAATTCTACTGTTTAATCCGGGCATCATGAAAATGGTTGAAGGGTGGCTCAATAAATGGTGCGCTACCCAACCGTTTGTTGAGAAACTGGAACAAACACAAGGCGATATCGATTCTATTGTATACCGGCGACCGGTCGTTTTCGGGCTGATCGGGTTGGTAACATCCGTTTATTTGACCTTTATAGCTTTCAGCAATATTTTGAGCTGAGCGCATTTCTTGACAGGCTGTCCGTAATTTCAAATTTCCAGTTTCAAGGTTTCGACGAGCCCTTCGGTCATGAGCTCAGGGTCGATTGACTCAGTCGAGTCGTTTCCAATATTTGACAGCGCGCAAGCGCTTCCACAACCCTGGCCCAGAACTGGGTACAGATCGGATCTCGAATTATCTGAGCAATGAAAATGATCTTGACATAAATACCC
>Ga0126335_1002597_pt1 | contig 10905 bp, 7 predicted proteins | sample OlaspJWI45metaG_FD_108409 | JGI IMG/M metagenome (GOLD analysis project Ga0126335, IMG submission 108409) | Marine gutless worms symbiont microbial communities from Oahu, Hawaii - Olavius sp. 1 OAHU.JWI-45 metaG | ecosystem: Host-associated > Annelida > Digestive system > Unclassified | place... | reverse complement strand
GCTAACTGTAGGCAACCGCCTCTAGGCTAATCACAGCGTAAGGGTCCCAGTGTGACAAAAAACCCAATCTGCTGGACCTATAAGCTGCCTAGAACATCGTGCAACAAAAGTATTGCACTGTGCTATAGTAACTAGAGCAGCTGTGTTAATGTTCCCTCTTTTACTCCAGACAATCATCAGTAATCAGATGAGGCCGTGGAGGTTGTGGGGTGCCTGGTTTAGTCGCCTTTTACGACATCCGGCCAGGAGATGGAGTGGGTCTATTCTAAGCCCCAGAACCCACACGAGGTATATTTGTAGCGAAACGTTGTTAAAATAGATCAAAATGCATAGATCATAGATGAAAAATGACAGCATTATCAAAAAAACTATAAAAATGTATTTTCCCACAAAATCAATAAGTCACACTGAGATAATTCACACTGACATACTCTACACAACAATTGTTGAAAATACAAAAAACTCAAATATCACCGACAGTGACATGAGACGATACCTCGAAACGAGCTACTGCAAAGTAAACTGTTATATTTATTAATATTATGTTTGTAAAAGTGTACCACTTTGCTTCAGTCTTGCTCATTAATACGCACTGATGAACTGGCAACAAATGCAAAGTTACAAAAATTCTGTACTACAATTAGAATTAATGTCATTCTATCCACACTGACAACTCTTCATATACAACATAAATTAAAAGTAATTAAATTAACATTTTATTACACAAGCTATGCTAATTGCATTTTAGAGTCATTATGTTAAGATGTTTTTGATGACTGACAAACTATGAGACCTCTGTAATAATACAAGTACACACAATGGACGAAGGCATATAAAACACAAATCAATTATTCATGTCATAGAAATATAATAATATACATTAACAGACTTCAACTGCAACTCATATCACAAGCCTAACAACATGTTTCAAAGCCAGCAGCCACAGTGACTATAACTCTATGCATCATTAACAAGTAACAAGATCGTTCAAACAGTAACGAACAGAACGACTGCAACGACGACTGCATAAAAATCAATGCAAATAACGAAGTGAAACAAAAACTAATTACACAAATGCATCTATCTATTCACACAACTGTCAGTAGTGACATATTATTCTTGTCAAAACACAATCACTTTAATTTTTCAAACAGCATTTATCCAAAGTTTCTAAAAAAAAATGTCAGCTATAAAAACTAAGTATAATTTGGCTTTTAATGAAACCGTTAAAATATTACATGGGTAGTTTTATTTCAATACATACATTCAAACAAATACATAAAAGCTCCAACATAAATCTTACTAGCAACTCCATCAATAAGCATATATTTTAGATTTATACAAAACAGTATAATATATGAAACATTTGCATAAAAGTCTTTGATACAGAAACGTGTAACCCTGTGGCACGCCAAACCGTGTGGTTTGGCATGCCAGAGGGGTCTGTCGCCGATTCTAACCGCCGCCGTCTCCAATCGTCGTCATCCTCGCAGCCCGTGATCCAGCGTACACGGCTGTCCACTGTTGGCGATTGTGCGTTTCCAGTTGCCAGTTGTCGCTTTGGAACAGTCTGCCGCCCGACGTCACCTCAGCTTCAACGCTGACTGTTTTTCGAAGCCGCCTTAAAACTAATCTCTTTTCCTGATCATTTCTTTCTTAACTGTTTTTGGCTTTTAGTTCTGCACACCGTGTATAGTAGTAGTTTAGCAGTATTTGTACTTTAGGCCACTCTAAATAACTCTAATGTAATGTAATCTCAAAAATGGCTACGGCAAACGCACATGCAATGTAAATGTTTTTAGAATGCAAAAATAAATGCACTCTGGATACAGAAAAAAACTAGTAGCTTAAAACATCTTCTGACATAAAGTCTTAAATGAATGACAATACTTTAAAATTCATATGTAATACAAATTAAGCAACATTACAAAAATGACTTATAATGTCACACTGTGTGCATGTAACATCTGTCACTACACATGGCACTCTATGTTATGCAGCCCATGGCAATCTCTTAACTTCTGAAGTGAATAAGCATACAGCATACTGAAAAACGTGCATAACCTCACCAAACTCTTAGTATCACCAAAAGATGAGAACATGGCAGATGGGCATTCTATATAACGGGTTGCACTGCTGTGAATGGTCTACCACAAGAGCCTCAAAGTGCTAAGACTCTTTAGCTACTTTCAAAAATCATCAAGACACATCTGTCTATGCAGTCATGCTACATAACTGCTTAGCAAAGTATAAGTATCAGACACTAAATGTCACCTTGTAGTGAATATGGCTGTGTTTACAGCACATTATAAGTTGTCATATTAATAACTAGAAACCAAATGCATCACCAATCGAAAGAAATGCAAATCGACTGAAAAAGTTTCTGCATAGCAAATCTGCAAAATCACATGCGAATAAACAGACTGTTATCTGCACTGCATAATTTGATATCTTAATTTCTCAGAAGTTTTATATCAAACAGAGAACAATCAGCTTCCAAATAATCAAACTCAAAACATACGCTATAATACAAGGCAACAACAGCAAAGCACTCAGCACATTTCAACTACATGCTAAACTATTCCACACACCTGCATGCAATATTACTCACAATAATTGGCACAATGTGGCACACACAGTATATGTCATCAAACTGAAATATGAGGAGTTATATCATCTCATATGAACTGGCTAATATGGTACAGTACTCATAATCCAAAAATATATCTAACGATAACATTTTCATATGACATGGAATCCATGAAAAAATGAGCATTAACAAAATAATATAGCAATGGCACATCAGAATCAAACTAAATTATTTAAACTGTAATATATAACTGGAATAACAACACACTGTTTTACTGCAAAAATAGCAAACGCTGCTAAATGATCAAACATCAGCAGTGAACCTCTGAAGAAATTTCTTTCCTTCATCCACTCTAAACAGGCAGTTCTGCATGCATAGCTAAACAACTCTACTGTTGTTTGCAGTTACTGCCGCGGCCTGAACCTGTCTGAATGTCACGAGTCAGTGGTGTACGTCGCTGGCCGGGTACGAGATCTAATCCTCCGAAACTATTCTGAATATCATCCAGGTCGCAGTAGTGGTCTTCTACGACTGCAACAATATTAACATCAAACAGTGAAACCCAAATAGGTCCACACTCCACACATATTCTGTGCCAGTGACCTTACTATCATTTATCAACTGTCTAAAATTTAAAATCAAATATTACCAAGTTGCTTTTTGAGAAAAATTAAAACCACTACTATTTATATGGTAAGCATCAGTAAATTACAAAAACTAAGGCTTATTAACTTAGCTTAACTTATTATTATTACCTTTCAAATATGCAACTGGTATTTTTTAAAAATAAAATTCAACTTACTTAAACTACCATAGTTTGGAAAAATAAAATGATATTATACTTAACTATCATTTCATTTCTGATAAGCAAATCAGCTACAGTGAAACATAGTAAAAGATTAAAATCAAACAAAAATCATACTTCCATATTCACAGACGTGAGACACAGTACATAAAAATTGAAAAATGCTTACAAATAATACTATTACACTAAAAATAAAACACACATTTTCGCTAGAGACGGTATAACAAAATTAACAGCAAACAAGCTTACCGAGTGGAGCACGTCTTCGTGCAGCGTGGATGTCTGCTGGTATAACTGGTTGAACTGGTGACTGCTCTTGATGGACCTCAGTGCTGCTGCCACCAGTGCCACTAGCTAGTTGGCGCTGGAACGTCGGATCGATGGCAGCAAATACATTGTCACTCAGCAGTACACCACAATCTCCAGAACTTGAATGCCTGCAAGGCATCATCCGTTATGGGACGTGATGATAGCTGGCTCACCACGGTACCCTGTGTGGTGCCGAGTGGTGACTGTTTCCACTGAGCCATTCACTACATTCACTAGCCCAACCAGCTCATTTCTGTCTGAATGGACTAAGTGCCAACCAGAAAAAACACAAAATGGCGGAACCATACTTCTTATTGCGAATCTCATGGCAGATTCTGAAACGGGAAGCCCAGTTTCCTATTGAAGTTTCCTAGTAACCATACATCTATCTCACTTAGTTTCGGAGATATTTGGGTGTGACAGACAGATGGACAGACGGACAACGTGAACCATTACTACAGCTTGCCCCCACATTGTGGTGGGCCAGCTAACAAGCTGTATTCACTGATATATATAATCAACTCTAGGGATGTTAAATTCGTTTATTTATTAAATTCGACCTTTGTTTGTAAATATTCGAATTAAATTCGAACTTCGTATTTATTTTTCGATGAATAAAGTTGATTATGTGCCAAACAGGCGGACTCATGTGACAAAAAGTAAAGCGTTCACACACAGTAGTTACAGATCGTATTATTTATAAACACCACATGAAGCTATAAAAATGCAAATAAGTAACTAGTACTAACTGGTAATGTACTATAGTCAAACTTCCGCTACTCCATGTACCTTAAAAATAATTATATTGATTAGAGTTCAGTCTGCACACCTGTCCTGTAATCACAAACACTTGTGTGACTGATGCAGACTGCAGACGACCCCACACGGGTGATGAGAAAGAGAGAAATATGTAGAGGTTTATTACTAGGGGTAAGCCTCTCAAAGATGCACAGATGCAGCAGCATAAGCATAGCAACTATCTTTCTAACACAGAAGAAACAGTGCCAAAAAACTGGAAGAACTGAACAACCAATATAGTGCTTCGTGCAAAGCAGCTATGTGGATTTATAATTATCCATGTATCATGTTTACTAGAAACAGAGTTGCTATTCTTCTTTCATGAGATATAAAGAAAAAGAGATAACCAAACTAGCATAAAAGAGACAGACCAACACCTAAAATAACGAAATGTACCGTGTACTTGTTTCACCGGTTACATCAGCAGGTAGCCTCGAGTCTGATCGCTCACGTACATAGTTCTCCTGAGCATGAGTGGCAACTTCTGGTGAAGTGTCACTTTGGCCGGCATAGTTGTGGTCAAGAGCACGTGCCAGTGACATGTTGTAAGAATAACTGGAAGTTGGCGAATGAGGTGTATGTGGCAGAGGTCTGGAAGCATACTTGTGAGAATAGTCGGCAGCAGGTGGGACACGCTGGTCAAGTGTTACATCTCTCATGTCTAGCTCAGTTGCCCTTTGGTCACGACGATAGTTAACATCATCTGACACTGAAGATGGCAAACTGGCTGCCAAGCGATCAGAAAATCCCGCTGAAGACTAAACAAAACAACCGAACCAAATGTTCAAACAATGACTATCTAAATGCATGAGCACACAGCAATGACACACTTTTTTGTTCAGCATAATCTGATTCTAAGTCATCAATAAACCAAGAATGCCTCGATTTTCGAACAGCTTCAAATCACAACAGTGGTGCTTCATTGTAACTGCCAGTATTAACAACGAAGTAAACATCCTAAATGTTTGCATGCATTGTTGTCAGTTGTCAATAAAACTTGTTTAACAGGTCTCCATAATAACTACAATATTTCAGTACAACCACAACACTTCAAATTAATGTTTGTAATACTACATGCTCCATGCTTCATGACTGAATCAAACAATGTACACCACAGAGCTGCCATTACCGCGTCACCATGAGAATGTGGACCAATGTCTGAAACTTGTCTCGCGTGATCATGACGACGGCTTCGCTGGCGATTTCTTTGTCGTTTCAGTTTCTCCTCATCGTGCATTAGCTGTGCAAGCTCTGCATCACGACTCTCAATCATACGCAGCTGCTCATGATTCACAGTACTGCCTCCACGCTGGACATTAGACAACCATTATTGATGGAAACTGACTGAACTTAGAACATTATTCCTAATTACTGTATACATACTGTATGCAAAATTTTCAAAAGTGTGACACACAAGTGAAACAAATTTATAAAATAAATACCTGAATCATCAGAGAGTCAACAATAATTACCAAATATTCAGAAATGATGCCATAATTCTCCCACATTATCTAGACCTTACACTAACATTACACTGTGTGTAAAAAAACTGGACTCGTACGATTTTTTTACACAACTTTACCAAAACAAGCTGGAGATGCACACAATTTGGCACAGAATATCATGAAGCTATTGCCTACTAGTCGTGCCTAGAAAGTTTGGTCTAGGTTGAGAACCACCTGCATGAATGGTTGCTATAGAAACCACACACCATTGCAAAACAGAGTGCGCTGGTCTACTGCATAAGTTCAACAATGGAGTTTCCTTCGATCTTCATTGATAATTATACTCATTTGAAACATTTCATCTGTCCACACAATGCAACACATCATAAACAGCGAGTGTTCAAAGTGTTCTCCTTTAGCTTTGACAAAGGCTTGCTTGCTCCACTTGTCTAGCGCCCTGTTAACAACAGTCCACTCAAAGTCAGCCCAGACTTCCACCAGTCCCTGCCTCTGGGCCATGTTAGATACTAGCTTCTTATATACTCCTGCATGCAGCCCCAAGTCTCGTGCTCAACTGTGTTAAAGTGCAGACTGATTGGCAGCCACAAATCCAGTGAAATAAAGTCGGGTGTTTCTTGACACAGGAACTCTAACTGTCGAACGTGCACAGTAGACTGGCACAACACTGGTGCACTGGCCTGCTGGTAACCTGTTTAAACATAACTTATGCAAAACGCTGTTTCAATTATAATTGTGCACGTCAAATGATATTAATATTAGAGCATTTTGGTGGAGTTACATTAAAAAGTAATGCATGTTTCCTAAGAAACCCGACTGCCGAACTTGCGTGGTAGACCGGCACGCTGTTTTACAATGATGCTATGGTTGCTATAGCAACTATGCAAATGGTTCTCAACCTATACAGAACTTTTTAGGCAAAACTGGCAGGTAACAGCTTATTGATCTTCTCTGCCAAAATTATCCACAACTGGCTTGTTTTGGCAAAGTTATGCCACAAAAATGTAGTAATCCAGTGTTTTGAGGCATGGTATAGCATGCAAATCACAGCCAAAAATACAATTAATACAAACAATAATATTATTTAAGCTACCATTCCTACATTGCATAATGCTATTTTGCTAACCAAGTGCATACTAAAGAACACACAGTATATGAGTACAAACAGTTTTTAAATCCAACAAACAGCAGAATTTCTAACCCTGCGTTCTTGATCCTGCAATAGTCGAGCGATCTCCTGAAAGATAAACATTTCAATATGCACTGCTGTGTAGTACAGTGCGAAGTTTACATGATTACAGAGATGCCAACAGCACAGCAATTGCTACAAATCAAACGTACTTTGTCACCAACGCATCTAAAAACACATGGCGGCAAGATGGCGCTGCTATGGCATGGCTGTGTCACAACTGAAGAACTTATGAAAATGGTTTGGATGCAGCAACTGTTAAAATTTCAAAAAAAATAAGAACAAGACTTGCTAAAGATGTATTACAACTACCAAAGAACAGACCAGCCAAGAAAGTAAGTAAATACAGCAAAAGAGGAAGATGCAGACCACTAAACCTAGTAATTGACATTCAATAAGACTTACAAGATACATATGCCAAGACAAACAAGCGGCCAAAGGCATTTGGCAAAGACTGCATCGAATGACCCGAGCACACAGCACATAGCATACACTGCAGCCTAAAAAGCAGCAGATTAAACAGACATGTTGGCAAAAAAATCAAGAGAAATTTGCTGTAAATGTATAATTGTATAAGTGGAACAGATTCTAGTAGAATGGCTTGTCAGCAAACCTCATCTTGTAGCTGTTGAAACTGTCTCTTCTGTTCTTCCGTCATGTGTCCTGCTGGCGGGATGTAGAAGTCACTGAAGTCTCCATGATCTTCAACCTTGCCATCTGACCGCCGCACTCTGTAATTCAGTCAGAACAAAACTATTGTCCAGTATTCAGAAACGTTTGTCCTGCTACAAAATTATAACAAGAGGCCAAAGTGATTTGGCAAAGGCTGCACCGAATGAGCCCGAACAATGAAGCAGTCTCAAGTCGGCTTCACCATGCAGCTCATTCGGTGCATTCGTGACAGACTGACGAACAGACAGACTGATGGACAGACACAGAGCACACATTGGTAACTATAGTCCGCATCTCATGCATTTGATGCAGCCTAATAATGTAACTCTAATTACATTAGCTAAATCTCACGGCAAAGCCTTTTGTGAATGCCTGCTCAGTCACCTGACCAAGCTGTGAAAATTTCACTGAACATCAAATAAACTAGTCAGTACATCACTGATTTGACATAACATACTTTAAAAAAACACAAAATGTTAAAACCTCTCGGGAAATGCTGTGTCTAAAGTCAACAAGCCATCAGCATTTTGACTAAGTCTTGAACCTTCAGCCACAACTGCACAGTATAACTGCTATAATGAAAATTCCATACATAATTAACAGTTTACACAAGCCCAACCATACTTCATTTTATTTAAACATTCTGTAGTAACCAGTACAATAAAGGATTAAACACGATAGTATACACACAGTACAAAAAGTGTTATAGCTGGTTAAAGAGTGGTGTTAAGACACCACTTACATAACCCCTTAGAAAATAAAAATACACAAAATAAATGCACATTTAGAATACACAATAAGATTATTTAACATTCAATCTGTCAATACTTCTTATTAATGCATATACAAAAATAAATGAGAATGGTGGTATTACAATGAAATGTACAGCAATGTACGCAAAGAACAAGTAGCTGATTGGCCAGAGCAGTTACCATCCGCCAGCTCAGCCAACTCCTGCTGTAATTGACGTTCTAACAGTTTTCTCTGGTGCCTCAGCTCTTTCTCTTTCTTTCGTAGCTCATATCTCACTCTTTCTTTATGCTGTAGCTTACGGGCAAGCTCCTGTTAAATATATGTAATATGATTGTTTATAACAATTATACAGTGGTCGGTGGGGTCAAATCTCAAATCAAATCTCTTAAGAAACAGTCAAACTGTTGACTAAGATGATTATTAAGCTACCTCAAAACTATTACGCATAGCAACTATTCTCAAGCTTTAACTACACTGCATTTGGCAGTTCTGATATGCACCTAGTGACTTTCTCGAGACATGAGCAGTAACTAAGAGACAGAAAGAAACCACAATTGTTCTGTTACTTTTCACATGACATCAAAGAAGCAGCTGACCTCATCCTTCAGTTCAACCTGCATTCGTTCATGCTCTCTATCGACCACCTCTGCACTTTGCAGCTGCTCAGCAATAACTGCATCTTGTTCAGAGCTGCCAGACAAAAATATATTTAACGAAGCAGTTTGAAAAAACCTACACAGAAGAAATGCACCTTTTCAATTCAACAACTGCTACACTCTCAATTCTCATGTGCAGCAATGTCATAATTTAATGTCATTCCACAAAATTTCATTTGTAATTCAACAAAACAAATATGCCATTACATTCAATATGAGAGAGGTTTGTTAATATATGTAGTCTTTATGCCATCTTAATGACGATGGTATTAATATGACATTTCAGCCAAATTAATGTAATGCTAAATGGATCAAAAAGGCTCACTAATTGCAAATTTTCTACACGGACAGACTGTCCGACATACATTGCTTTGAGCTGTTCAATGCGCTGCATTTGATCCGACTGCAGTTGCAGCTCTTCAGTGGTCTGTACTGCTCTTGCCATTGGAACATCTTGCCGAGCTTGCACCCGTTCAGCATAGTTTCGTTGGTATTTCGATGCAACTGAAAAAAAAACAAATGTAAGTAAACTTCACAAACTTATTAGATGTCAGAAATTTACACAATTTTGCTTCCACCAGCACAAATATCTCAATTCACAACTGCAATGCAAAAGATAATTACCAAACAATGACATGTTAAGAACACTTAGAACAGGCAACATATTCATCTGCAGAACTCACACTCGTTATCTTGAAGTCGCGTTGCCAATGCTGCATCTTCATGAACAATCCAATGACGACGTACTATACACAAACCACAAATAGCAACAGGCAAGGATATCATTATTTTATAACCCATTAGGAAACCTAAACTCCGGGCGCTCGCCCGGAGGGCGGAGCTCATTGGAAGCGACGTAGAGATAAGCCGGTGCTTCCGTTGGAACTGCGCGCCCGTCTTTGGTATCATTATTACAAATTTCACATTATCGAACAATACATTCAATTTGTTTACTATTTATCTTTCGAGTCTGCAGTGCACTAATTACAATCACATCGCCATAGTGTTTCCGCCGTTGCCTCCTGTTAGATACACGATGGATGCTAGCGTATGCCATTCGCATAATCTATTTTTAGCTTGACCAATCACATTGCTATAGCGTTTCCGCCATTGGCTCATTTTAGACACACAACGATGTGTTTTGCGGTCATTCAGCAGTATCTAACTCTGTTAATCCTGGCTCATTTTCAAAATGGAGACCAGCAAAAGACGTCAAATACCAACGATGAACGCATGTCCAAATTTCAGCTTCAGGGGACTTCGCAAAAAAAATTGCGTTACGATTTTTCGTGATGGATTTCGTGACTACTTCAGTCAAGCTTATAAACTGCACAATACTCAACGGTAGGGATCGTGGAATTACGTGATTATACGCGTGCATAATTTTGCACATAATTAATGACCTTCCGCATAACTGGGCAAATCCTGCATAATCCAACGAGCTCGGCATAATCTGTCTCATTTATGAATAACGTTTTGTTATACATCAGGAATTTTGCTTATAGTCACGAATGTACGCTATATTCTAACAACAAATACTGTTTCCCACTAAATTCATCAAATATTCCCTGATGCTGGCCTATTTTTCTTAGTTATTAACTGTTGGCAACTCGCTGCTGACGTCATTGTTTACATGTTGACAAAGTATTTCCGTTGTTGATTGACTAAAT
>Ga0126335_1002596_pt1 | contig 10908 bp, 9 predicted proteins | sample OlaspJWI45metaG_FD_108409 | JGI IMG/M metagenome (GOLD analysis project Ga0126335, IMG submission 108409) | Marine gutless worms symbiont microbial communities from Oahu, Hawaii - Olavius sp. 1 OAHU.JWI-45 metaG | ecosystem: Host-associated > Annelida > Digestive system > Unclassified | place... | reverse complement strand
ATTTAATTCACAAGGTAAAGGAGTGACACTGTTTGGGTGCGGCGGACATCTGTTGTGTTAGTTTGGTTTCGCATTACCTTAACAACACTCCATGCATAAATTACAACTATATATTTGTGTTTGTCAAAGTTATGCTTGAAACACTGTTGGTTCAATGGTTTTCGGACACGGTGTAGTAATGCACAGAAATTTCATGATCATTTACTGCAGTGCTATGCAATGCCATTTTGAAATTCCTGTTTTAGCAAAATTCGCTATTTTCCTATCCTTGGGTGGTCTCGGACCCTCCCTCCTAGCATCCTCTAAATGACGCCCCTGATTTCATCGGCACGCCGGCTGGACTGCGGTGAATGGGACACTACTCGCTGTTGTGATATACCGTGAGAGCGCCTGCTCCAGTGATGGCCTCAGGCGGCGCCGGTCAGTGCAGCGTGCGTCGCCAGGCCCAGTTTACGGTTCTCGGTCGGTCGTTGCGGGCACCTGCAATACGTCAGCGGCAGCGTCAGCGTCGTGTAATTAGGGGGTGAATGACGACATCGGAGTTGTGTTATGCGACGTAAAACTCGTCATAATTTACGGCGAAAGTGTGTTGGAAAAGGACTACATTTTCTCGATGTGTTAGGTCTTCAAACCGGAAGTAGAACTGTTCTTCGCAAATTTAGCAAAAGAATAGATCTCGCCTAAACTTGCCACCGTAAATGTCGACAATTGTCCCGTTCAGTAGGAAAGTTGAGTGGATTAATGAATTGACGAGTTTGTATAGTGATTATGGTAAAAATTTGAAACCATCTGGACTCTGGGGACTAGTTGCATTGATCGATGTCATTCAAAGTTCTGGGAGAGCATCCGTCGTGTGGTTGACTGAAGTGACTACTGGTTGGTTAGCACTTCATTGTACGCGATTTTCGTGCATAGGCGTAGTTGCACATTTGGCCTAGATGTTTCTAGTTTGCTACGATGTGTGGAAATTATAGCTCTAAAATGTTAAGAATTATCGTACATTAAAAATTGCTCACCTTCGCTTTCACAGCAATCTCGGGCATTCAGGGGGTCTCAGCCCCCAGAAGGTAAGTTTCGAGAGCGCCTCCCCTGCATGCTTCGCTCGTAGTGCTCGTAGTGAAGTCACGGCAGCACATCGGGACAGTGACAATATTCTAGATACTGTATTTTGCTTTTACTCACTTGATTTTCTTCTAGTGTTCTAATTCTATCTCTACACTCATTCGGTCTGGGACAGTAGCCGGCGGCTTCCTGTGACGCTCGCTCGACTCTGACGCTGGGCTGACTCACCCGGCCGATAGCAACAAGCAGGCGCCTTTCGTTCGATGTTGGATGTTTGAACGTGTTTGAATCACTGCCGACATGACTGCTTGAAGCTGGTAGTAGTAGATTTATGCGTTTGATGCGTTCGTGCAACTTCGTGGTAAAGGTAAATCGCCTCTTAGTGAAAGTGAAAGAACTGCACTGCAGAAGTGCTCAGGTATGGCACGCGTTGTCGAGGGACATTTCACAGTTTTACCTGCACACCCACGCAATTTATCCAGCCGCAGCTGGTCCTCATTTACTGACCCGGGGTGGGTGGAAGGTTGAGTTGGCTTAGGCATCACAACGGGGAGTAAACATCTGCCCAAGACCGCTACGTGACGGATATCGCAGTTGTTAGCTGTTCGATACCGTCACGCTTCACTGGGCATCTGGAACACGGAGTCAAAGCGTCGAACTCTGACTACTTGTGTTGCTAGCCACAACACTGACTACCGCGCTACCGGGTCACTCCGAATCGCGGGTGTTTTATGTATTGACAGGTGCGCTCTGTCATAGGTCCAGACAATGACCGACAGCTACCAGTTCGATCTCGACCTGCTGACGAGCTTTGACGTGCGGTCACCAGGTGGCGGTGGCGTGCTGACCGCGAACGAGGGCGTGCGGTCATTCCGCCAGATGGTCGCTGACGGCTTGATGGCGGTCGTCCGTGTGAAACTGTCCATAGAGCCAGCCACGGCCGTCATCACGGACACGGCGTCCGGCGAGGTGATGGAGCATATACCGTTTTCACTCATCAGTCAGGTTTCTCAGGTCGTCAGTGACAGGTCATGTGCACCGTTTGACAACGTCCTGGTCTTCACTGTGCTCGAGGATGAGTTCCAGATGGCTCCACCCGAGATGTACTTCTTCCAGTGCCACGACGCACCGGTTCGTTGTCCACATTTCGTGGTGGTAGAGTAAAGTCTGTATATAAGGGAGTACGTTTAACCGTCTGTATGTCTCTGTGTTCGCTTATAACTCTTGAATGGGAGGAGCGATTGTGACGAAATTTAATTTTCAGCGTAGCTCCGGGGCGCCACAGGAATGATTTTAGGTACAAGAAATTTCGCGGGTCGGGTAGTACGCGGCATACGCTGGCGCGACGTGGGCGGCACTGGGCAGCCCTAGCCTATAGCCTTGGGTAGTATTAGAGGTCGGCCTACCAGCTGAAGGTGTGATACACTGCGGTGCGGGCAGGCAGGCAGCGTGCATTCTTTGAGGGGCGGGATAGCATGGGGCGAGCAAGATATGGAGTGGTGCTTAAACTATAGGTATAATGCCAAGCTGGATGGGCAGAATGGCTAGTAGTACGTAGTACGAGCATTATTAGCACCAGTTTCATAGAGTTACTAAGACAATTAGTCTGTCTGCCTGTCAGTTCGTTTGACTGTCACACTCAAAATCCATACTGCTACCTCAATGTTCAGGATACTGATACATCATTTTTCACACACATTTCGAACAAGAGGCCAAAGTAGTTGCACAAAGGTTGCATCAAATCCCCCCTCCTCCTGCCGGTCTGAAACAGTGTACCTTGGGTTTCTACGCTGGTCCTTACCCCAAATGGGACCTCGATCGTTTAACCGTTTTTGCACAGCAAAGCCGCGTGAAGTTGCATGACAGACAGACAGACAGACGCCAGGATCACCGATCACGATAGTGTGCATCTCATGCATTCAGTAAGGCCTAATAATGGTGTATAATGTAATAATTGTAACAATTTTGATTGCTATATGAGCCGACTTATTTACTGCAATTTTCAGGCCAAACGAGTGGCAGAGACGTTAAGAGCAGCCATCACCGGTCAACTGAGATTCAGGCAAGTCTGTTATACGATTGATTACCTGTGCGCCAGCTATGCTGCGAGCAGGTATTGTTTTTGGCAGTGTGTCTGTGTGTCTCTCTGTTTGTGCATCTGTCTGTCCTCACAAAATCTCGAAAATTACTGGTCGGAAATCGATGTAACTCGGTCGGATTATGTCCCATGGTGAATGCTAGAAGTGGTTGGAAGTTGGTGACATTTGACCTTTTGACCTTTGACTTTGAGAGTTATTTTCGTATTATTCTAGTTCAGGCTATACTTTTTGAATGGCTTTACGTAGCAACTTCATTTTCGGTTTGGGATACATCTTCAGAATATCTAGGTCACGGTTTAGTGTCAAGGTCACAGGTCTGAGGTCAAGGTCACGCAGCGAAAAAGCAGTAGCATGCAACTCAAGAACTACTGGTCAAAAATTGCTGGGGTTTGATCGGAATATCTGTTATGATAATGCTCAAAGTAGACCTAATTCAAAGCTTTTGACTCTTCACCTTCATACATATTTTTCCATATTCAATTTCCAATTCAAGCTCTAGTTCTCCATAGTGATGGAATAATACATGTAACAATAAGTGTAGATTACTGCAGCTGACTTTACTGTACAGTATCAGTGTGTGTTTGTAGACGACTGAATCAGACACCGCCTCCGAAGCCGGCCAGGAACAAAATCAGTGAAATTGTGCAGCAGGCTGAGAGCTCTGGTAAAAGGACGAGGATTTTTTGAGTCATGTTTGTTTAATGATATGCTAGAGTAAGAAACATTGTGTGAACACTGATGTTAATTAATGAAGGACAGCACGTGATGAGGGGATATGAGGGAAGTTTTCAGAACTGTTCTGAACGGCATTGTGCACCACAGCTTTGTTTCTAAGTCGAAGTCTTTTTATCATCAGTTTTTACTGATGAGCTTAGAGTGTTGCTAGTTCAGCTGCGTGCATTTGCCTAGGTGGGGAATGCGAATTTTACGAATTTTTTATTTTTTTTTTGCAAATTTTAAAAATGGATGTAAAAAATTTGTAAGAAAATTAATAATTTTTAAAAGTCATCATTGCTATGATGTATTTGAATGTAACATTTGTTTATATGTGCGTCGTACATTTATTCGTAAACGGGTCACCGCAAACTGCCTTTGTATTATAGGTGTTAGCATGAAATGCATCAAATTGTTGTTGCTGTATTACCTTTCACATTTTATAGCATAAACAATTACACACTGAAAGGTCACGCCCATCCAGCAAATTTTTACAAATTTTTATAATTTAATAAAATTTGCAAATTTTTCAGTACAGTTTATGGATTTTTGATCTACTGCATGTGTATCTGTCTTATTAACCAGGGTGTCGGAAATCGCAACCGCTGGACATAGAGATTGTAATCTTGTATGCAGAAACTTACAAACTTTTATCACAAACCAAAAAATAGGACAGTCTGATCTATCTACTTGAACCAGCTGAGCGTTACTGCCCATGAGCGATTTGTTTTTACCATTCAAGCTGTCATTTTGCCAGTACAAAATTATATCACTTGGTGACAAAGGCACATAGACAATAACTTGCAGCAGTTCTCAGCCGAGACTCCAACTTGCAACTCGTGATGTGCAGTCGATTTTACCACACAGTGCCATCACACATATTTATATCCAACACAGTTTAATGTTTAAGTGGCCAGGTTGTGATTGTTTGACTTAATTAACTTCATTTTGCTGCATTCTGATTTACGTTTTACTTTCTGTGTTATGGTATGCCTTCAGTGCTTTGACCCTGTTGGTTGGATGGCAGGAAGGGCATCCAGCCTGTAAAAACCTTGGGGGGTTGTGGGGGTGGGGCGCTGTTAGTCCGGTTGGGGTGGCGCCCACCCGGACTGTCGGTAGGCCTACCTCTGCCTCCATTATCTTCCTCTGCTCCATAAAAATCCAGAAGACAGGAGGTGGGGAAACCCAGCCTGATCGCAGCACAGCCCTATACTAAGGAAGAAGACAGAGTGTTTCTTCTGGTACCGGCCTACCCGGGTTGTCCCGGAACAAAGGCCGTTAAACGGTTGTTGTTGTTGATGTTACTGTGTTATGGTTCACAGCGAAAGCTACACTGTCGTATCATCCCGGAAAACAAACAATTCAGGTGTTCCGTGCGACAGTCAACACCATCGATCCGGCCAATGAGAAGACGACACAGAACATTGTGAGGATCCGTTATTAAATTATGTTATCACGGCATGAGTGGCAGAAAACATGCCAAAATTTGGATACCATTTCTTCTGCAAATCTTGGCCAAATCTGATGAAATTTGATGGACAGCATCTTCAAATTTGAATAAATTTGAATAAATTTCTTGGTAACATATCCAATGACAAGTTCTTTAAATCACTTGATCATAACATCTGCAGTACCTTGTAAAATTTAAAATTTGATTACTCTGTGTTAAATGTGTTAAGCATTGCCGATTGTTACAGAAGTTGCTTGACCGTTGCCTGGACGACATCGAAAAATTTGTTGGTCGCCTACAGCAAGCAGCTAGTGCTTTCAGGAAGCTTGAGAAGAGACAATTCAGACGGAAAAACAACATCTTTGGGCAAGGAGGTGAGCTGCCATAACATTACTCTTACCAGACTCGAAATGAATTGTTTTTTATGTGTTAAATATTAATTCATTATGCAGTAACCATAGACAGCCAAGTTACTTACTTATGCCTTGTCGCTCCCAGTGAAGTGTAGGCCACAGGTTGTGCATTCTGGCGATGTGACAAAAACGGAGTTGCGACGTTTGATGATGTGATCCATGACTGGAGGGAGACCAGTCTGGTTTGCAACATCGACATTACGGACATGATCCTGCCATCAGGTGCCGAGTATCTGACGCTGACATTTCATGTGAAAGCTCTCAAGTATCCTGGCATCTTCAGCACGCACAGTCCATGTCTCTGCTGCATGCAGAAGGCTGGAGAGAACAAGTGCCTTGTATGTCCGGATCTTGATGGTCAGTGATAAGCGCTGGTCTCACTATATCTTCGACAAGGATGCCATCGCAGACGAGGCAAGGGCAATACGTCTCTTGATGTGTGATAGGCACTGATCTGCTGACGGCTGGACACTTAACAAGTACACAAAACCCTCCACGCATTCCACCAGGTTACTGTCTATGGAGATGTCAGCAAGTGATAGGTTTGCTATATGATTATTTGTTGGGCTAATCATTAGTATATGAAGTGTGAGTGTAGTGTGTACAATGAACGTTCATTTTATGGTCAGATGGAATGCTGATAATGCGTGCGAGGCCACCTCCAGCTCAGGACTTCATTTCCATCTTACAGAAGTTCAAGCTTGCCATTAATCTTTTGGTCAGTGAATTTTCCTTTGGTGATTTGGGTTTTTCTGGTATGCTTTTGAAGGCATATTAAACTGTCGATTTTCAGACTTGGCTTGGTGGCTGTGTGATATTATTTTGGTTGTTCGTAAGTTAAGCTGTTGGCATTGTCTGTTGTCTCATATGTAGAAAAAGTAAACATTAAATGTTTTAAAAGTTTTAAATTTAAATTTTAATTTTTAAATTACATTCTTACAATGCTTCATTCTCTGATGTAATTCACGACCTGAACAGTCAACTTTACTCTTACCAAAGATAGCAAATTCACAAACAATTTCGTTTTCCTCGCCTCACATATTATTTCTATAAAATCTGTAGATGTACTTTTCGGTGTGGATCAGCATCTAAAAGTAATGAGAGGCCAAAGTAATTTGGCAAAGGCTGCATCGAATGCATCGCATACACTGTACCTCTCTAGATGTAACTGTTCCTGGGGAAGTAGGTGGTCGCAGAAGTTAAAAATAGGTCGTGTGACTCCACCAATTGACTCCTATGTCCTACTTGTGCATAGTTTTTGTTAGGGCTGCAACCCCTCTATAGGTATGCAAGAGATGTGCAGTGGGTCCATTATTGGCGAAATTTTCCCCAACTCTCCCTCCCCCTCACTGTGGGGGGATCAGGACCCCCGTGCTGGTAGCATTAGTCTGAATTTCATGCGTCAAGTCTTTCTGTGGCATTTTAATGGAATTATCACACCAAGTCGTACATCTGTAATGATAATACAGTGTAATAATGTAGAGCAGTGGTCATTATGTACAGGCGAGTTTGAAAGGTATGATTCACAAGCCGAATGCACCTGAGATGATTCATATCTTGTTTGAGCCGTTGGAGCTTGTCGTAAGTGCCAGCCGGGACCCAACTACTGGTCAGTCGTCCCTCGCCTGTAAGGTCCTAGTGCCACTACTGTCCTCCGAGGCTGTCCTGCTGCTTAGCGACTGTCTGGCGACAAGAGAATGTCACCTCTGGTTGTCGCTGGGCAATGCATGGACCATCAGTCGGTAAGCTGTGGATTTTAATCGGTCATTTCTAGCCAATAAGAATAGCTTGTCAGGTATGTAGTTAGTTTGAAACAATCCTGTATAGATTTTAGACTCATTAGTTACATTAATGAATTAGTAGAGTTTGTTAGTAGTTATCATTCACTACTTTTATAGGTACGTTTTTAGGCTAATTGCAACCAATGTTCTTGTAGTGTGGGGTGTCTGTCAGTCAGTCTGACATGTGCCTGCGCCTTGCAAAAACGGCCGAAGGGATCGAGGTCTCGTTTGGAATAAAGATTCATGGAGACACAAGGAACATTGTGTTAGACGGGGGTCCAGATCACTCTGCTGTGATGGGAGGGTGGTGTGCTGTGAGTAGGGGAGAAGGAGGACATTTGATGCCACAATCACTAGATTACTTCTTCCATTTGTTACAGATCCCCTCACCAGAACCCTGCTGATGTTCCTCCTGGGTGAACCTCTTGAGACACCGTAATGGCGAGCCATATCAGGGAGCTGCCATTCTGGGGGTCACCATTCCAGGTTAGGGTTAGGGTCAGGCTTACACAATTAGAGTTTAGGGTAGAGCCTAACCAAAACCACTTTTCTAGTTACTGCCAAAGCTGAAACTGCCGCTGAAACTACATTTTGAGTTTTGGCCGAAACCAAAGCCATGCTGAAACTATGGATACAGTTTCGTCCGTAATCGAAACCGAAACTTAAGCTACACGCCTGTATTGAACCTTATTTAGCACAGAAATAAGTGCCGAATGGGTACAACTACATAACTAACGTGAATGTACGACTTAGCAAGCATCCAGTCAGAAGGAATCATCTCGTGAAAGCTACAAAATTAGTCGGTAGTTGAAACCTCATCACACATCTCTGGTTCAGCTACCTTTCTAACCTACTAAGTGCAGATATTACTATGGCAGCACAGCCACATTGGAGCTAGCATATCACTAACTGGGACAGTTTCGGTCTATGCAAAACCTTGTCGTAGTTTTGCCTGTAACCAAAAGTAAGTCAGAACCGTACTTCACGATTACGGCCGTAACTGTAACAAAAAATGTCGCCAGTTTTGGCACCAAATCTGAAACTAAAACCGAATTGCGGTTGGTTTCTAATTTATTTATTTATTTATTTATTAATTTAGGATTAGGGTTAGGGACAGCTTTAGAGTTAGGGTCAGGCTAAGGTTAGGGTTGGGGTGAGTTGTAGGGTTAGTACCAGTCTTAGAATTAATGAGGCAACCCTCTGGAATGGTGGCCCCAAATCTCACCCACGGAGACAGGTGGGCAGCAAGTGGACCCAGGCGGAGGCATCTGCATCAAATGCAATTTCTATTTCAATGTGTCTGTGATGTCTGGCTGTAATACAGCAACCAGTGGTCAAGTACCATGCAGCCCTACGTGCCAGTTTTCTCCGATGGGTGGTCACCGCCAGCGCACTGGGTGTCTGACGCTGTACAAGAACTGTCAGATCTTGAAGCAGTGGAACCAAGTCAACTGCTGCTTCACGCTGACACACAGGTTACATCAGCTGCAGCGTGTCTGATTGAACTGTTTTTGATTGAAGTTTGCGAATAGTTAGAAGATGAAAAGTAATTTGATGGAAGCATGCAAGTGATCGCAAGTGAAATGAATAAAATTACTTGATCGAACACTTTTAACAGCTATCTGACTGTTACACAATAAAGATTACTTACTTACTTACGTACTTACTTGCAAATACGGTCGTTTGTTCATTTTTGGCATTGTGCAAAAAAACAGAAAAAATAATCTTAACATTTTTCTATGCCGGACTTAATTCTGCTGCTGTTGTTTGTTGTTTGAATCATAATTTTGTTTTTAAGTTATTAGCAATTAAATCCATTATCCAGTTAATTAATGTACGAAAAACTGTTGTTTTATGATAACTGTGTAATCATGGCCACTGTTAAATGACACATCTAAAACAGCAAAAATTAATGTCGTCACTTCACTTGCCATGGACATGCAGTTCTTATTATGTTCATGGCCCTTGAGGCGATGAGATTAATTTTTGCTGTTTTAGATGTGTGGCCTTGGGAAAACTTTATATGTAATTTGACGTAATAAATGGCACACTTTCACTCCCTATTGTGCATTATAAATTCATGTAGCGGAACTTCACTGCAGAAGCAGTCAGGTATGGCACACATTGTCGAGGGATTTCTCAGTTTTACCCACTCACCCACGTGTTTATCCACAAATGAAATGAACCGTACCTGCCAAGTATTGATTCCCAGATGAAGCTGGTCATCATTTACTGACCCTGGAGGGATGCAAGGCTGAGTCGGCCTAGGCACCACTACGGTGAGTAAACAGTGTGTCCAAGACCGCTACGTGACACCTATCACAGTTGTTACCTGCACAAGCCATCACGCCTCACTGTGCAACTGGAGCACTGGTTTTTTGCTAATGATCAGCGTTCATCAGTATGTCTCTGTGTGCAAGATTACAAGTCTCTTATGTCCGGCGGTTATAATTTGCGACACCCTAGTTAACAGACAGACACACAGACACAGTTGGAACAACCTGTATGATAAGCTGCGTTGTAGCCAGCTGGGCTAATAATTGCATGTGTTTTTGACACAGCCATCACCAGTGGAATGGAGTGTATCAAACAGCAGTGACCGACATTCGACTGCAGCGCCACCTGTCTCCAGTAGTGTGAACCACGAGTCCTTGTCACCCGTGTTCTCGCATGCATCTGTGGAACATGGTGCTCAGGTATATGGAAGGCCACTGCCGATTGCCACACGAAGATGTTCAAATGTCGAGGATCGTCGAAGTGTTGCAATCTATGCCGAACCTCTCATTTCTCAAAGACCGCTAGCAGTCGCCAGTCAGTTACTTTGCTGCTATAGCTGTGCTTTGTGAAATATTGAATTACATAAAATATATCTCTTTATGTAACTTATCAAGATTCTTAGTTAGCTGTTACCACCATAGATAAATGAATATTTAATTATCCAGATGCGTTACTGGCCGCTTTCGCCATAGAGATCAGCAGCATCAAAAACAGCTGGCCCCAAGATGGTGTTGGCCTCTGGCCAGCCAGCTGCCACGATGCTTGAACTCTCATGGACCACCCACAGATTTTTTTAACAACCACCATTAATTTTCAATGTCGCTGTAACGGAACAGAAAATTTCATCTGCTTTTTGCATAGAATCTTATTTCGGTACAGAAAACCTGCATCCAAAATTTTAAAAGCATTGTTGTCATGAATGGAGTATGCGAATCTATGTTGGCAGCCATCTAGGGGGCTGGCTTTTTTGCGTCAGACCTGTTGGCCAGTAAGGCTGCTGTGGTTGCCGTTGATGATGATGATGATGATATTTATTTGTAAACGTAAACAATGACAGTCATATGACAGTAAATACAGGATCAACAAGGCTATCCGGCGCTTACAGCGACCCT
>Ga0126335_1002595_pt1 | contig 10909 bp, 4 predicted proteins | sample OlaspJWI45metaG_FD_108409 | JGI IMG/M metagenome (GOLD analysis project Ga0126335, IMG submission 108409) | Marine gutless worms symbiont microbial communities from Oahu, Hawaii - Olavius sp. 1 OAHU.JWI-45 metaG | ecosystem: Host-associated > Annelida > Digestive system > Unclassified | place... | reverse complement strand
TAGTTAACAAGACAGGTGGAATAGGTATTAATCCTTTGTTGGCGTAACTTAGCAACTCGCCAGTCTCGTCGTCTACTGGCTTGTGTTACGGTGTGCACCACTGTCCGTTTGTCATCACTTTTGGTTTCCGGATGACACTCAAGTTCCTTTGCACCCAAAGTGTTCAAACTTCACAGACAAATAGCCCAGGTTGTTCTTGGTATTACAACGTCAAATGCTCTGCTGTGCCCTTGTTGTGAGATGTTATTAATTGAAATGTTGTATTGGAAAGAGATCGAGAATTAAACTTTTAAATAAGCAAGATATGTTGAACGTTACTAGGGTAACCAATAACCAGGCTGCTGATGTTGGTGGTGTTTAACTTATTTTGTCGGGCCAATACTAGCTTGTCTGTGTTGTGCTTTTAAACCAGAGCATTTTTCGCTGTTGAAACCATTTTGCAGATGCTGTTGTACAGACCTGTGAAAAATTTTACCTTTTTGTACTGTTTCTGAGAGATACTGCACATATTGTTAGTTATCAATAGTTGAAAAGTTATAATATGTACGTTTTCAGAGTAAGCATGCTAACAGAAGTGTTGTCAGTTTGATATGCTGTGTTTGCTTGCAGTCTTCACGTAACCAGCTGCGTAAACTTTCGGCTGGTCGAAGTCGTGGTTCGGCAGGATTCCGTCTTCCATCGGTTAAAATGGCTGTCCGTAAGAAGTCCAGCAAACGGTGCAGTATCTGTGGAAAGAAAACAAGACTTGGCAATGGCTTCCAGTGCAGGTTTTGTGATTTTGTTATGTACTCATGGAACAGCAGATGCTTTCAGATATGTGTCACAGTGTCACTGACAGTCTCTGTTCAGTCTAGTTTTTTTTTAGCATTTTGTGTTTTAGGTTGCATTGAATGCACGAGATGAAGACCATTGCAGTCGATAATCCCAGGCGTCTGTCAGTCTGTCTCTCACGTGGCTTCACTGTGCAAACACGGCTGATCAAGTCCTGCTTTGGGTGGAGACTCTTGGGGACCCAAGGAACATTGTATTAGATGAGAGTTCCGCTTTGATTTCCCCACAGATTCAGTGCGGCATTCACCAAATTTCTTTGGTCACTTGTGTTACTTCTGAGTGCCATGTTGTTTTAATAGTTTTGTAAATCAGTAGTTGCTTCTGATCATTCTGGCTGCTTGGTTCATTGAGAAATGTCGCATGTAATTATATAATGATTGACTAATTGGTTGGGGCAAAAGGCAGCGGATGGAGAACCCCCTTTTCCTCATTCCTGCCGCCATGATAGGGGGGGGGGAGTGCTCAGCTAATATAAAATAGTCATAGTCTAATGTGATACTTGTAGATGTGGAAACAACTACTGCACATTGCATCGTTACGCCGAGGCTCACAGCTGCACCTATGACTACAAGTCAGAAGGTCGCAAACTTATTGAGCAGAGCAACCCTGTCATCACAGCCACGAAACTGCCAAAAATCTGACGTTATCATTGTATTGCACATCGTTTTGCATTTGCATTTGTTATCTAACATCTGTGATATTAACTGCAGTTGAATGGGAATAAGTCTAGTTGCTGTAACATTTCGGTTTGTGTTCATTTTGTATCAGAGACTGCAATAGTGAGACTGTCTCTAATGTGTAATGTGTTTTTTCAATGAGTTGTTTGGCGTATGTGTGTATTGTGTGATGCTATCTGTGAGTGTGATGCAAGTATCAAGAAAGATTTGTGGAATATATCCTATCTGTGTCTTGTTAGAACCAACTCAGCAACTTTTGTGGATTAGTTGACTGGAATTATGTTTTGTTAGCTTATGCTGTTTCACTGTTATGCTTTCATTAACATCCAGTGAATGATTACAAAATGTGCCTAAAAATAACTCAGTTCAACTTAGTTTTGCAGTGTTTGAGACAGCAGCAGTCACATTCCAAATAAGTAATTGTATTTTGCAGTAATTCATTGTGCAGTTTTATTTTAAACCATTGAAACTGCTGCTTCTGTGCAAGCTTACACTCAGGATGGTATGTCTTTACGTATCATTATTATTAGGCCGCGTCAAATGCATGAGATGCGGGCTATTGCGATCGATGATCCCGATGTCTGTCAGTCTGTAAGTCTGTCTGTCACCTGGCTTCACATGGCTTCGCTGTACAAACATGGCTGAACGGATTGAGGTCCGGCTTGTAGTGGAGACTCTTGGGAACCCAAGGAATGTTATATTAGACGTGATTCGGGATTTTCCTCATGGTTTCAATGCGGCCTTCACCAAATTACTTTTGCCAGTTGTTGTGCATCACTGACTAAAGGACTGCTTACATAACATTGTTTGCATTATTGCTATGGACATTACTGATTAAAAATATAAGAGATTAACCAAAACAGTAATTGTTTTAACTAGTCTATTATCTTAAATGAATTTGACAAAAGCGTATACTGTGCACAGATATTATAGAGTTTATATAGTTTATTTTTATGCTGTCTTGGTCGTATGGATGTTACATTTTCATGTATGCCACCAAAACAGCCGTAAACTTCACAAAATGCCATTGTGACCAAATCTGGTTAACATTGGCCCATTTTGTGGCAAATATTTCGGAAACAAGTTATTCTTAAATAATCACTTAATAAAGCATTGAAGTCTGAAGTTGTATTTTTACATTACGATAACTCTACATATTTTAATTAGCTTTGAAAATAAAGTTCAAACTTTTTGATCTTATTTGGATTTGGACTTTTAAAAGGCTATTGGCTGATGGATGAAAATTGTGCAAATTACGATTTATGAAAATGACAGTAACCCGACATATTTCTATACGCAGCAGTGCGACATAGAATGCTGCTGTTTTCACGTTTGTGTTATTTTTTGCTACCCCCTAAATTCTACATAATTGCTTGCCATTTCAGACTAAAATTACTCTGAGCTGTCAATTTTAGTTGTTCTAAACGTGGTTGAATGTGACTAGGGATGCCAGTATGTCATTGTATGTTTTTACTATGATGTGCCTGTTTGATTTTCTGCAGTCTCTTGACGATATCGTATCGAAACTGAAAAGCGATATCAAAGCGGCACTATTTCAAGGTCAAATGTCATCAAATCAGACAATAGAAATCAGATAAAAGGTTTTTTATATTCGTTTTTCTGTGCATAAGACACATTCCTATCAAGTTGCATCAGTTCACGACCAGTAGGCCTATAGCTAGCTTTTGAGTTTTGCTCCCCAGTTGACTGAGTTGACCGGTTCGAATATTCTCCCATAACTGTGATCTTGGCCTTGGCTTTGGCCTATGACTTCAAACTCGACCCGTGGTCTAGATATTCTAAAAAGATAATGTAAATGTACAACTACATCCATTCCAATAATGAAGTTGCTAAGTCAAGCCATTCAAAAGTTATAACTTGAACTGGAAAAAATACCAAAACAGCTGTCAAGCTGTAAGGTCGAGATCAGATGCCACCAACTTCCAAGCACTTAATCTGGCGTTTATCATGGCGTATTTCTGTCAAGTTGCATCAGTTTCTGATCAGTAGCCTATTGTTACCGATGTTTGCGGTGTATGTCAGTCTGTCACGCGGCTCATCTCAGCTTCACTGTGCAAAAATGGCTGAACAGATCAAGATGCTGTTTGGGGTGAACACTCCTGGGGGCCATGGAACATAGTGTTAGACGTAGGTCCTGATCCCCCACACAGAGGGGAAGGGAGCCCACGTTTAAATTTTAGGACCCCCCTCATATCTTCGGAACAGCTGAAGCTAGACTTGAAATTTTGCGTGCATATAGAGGGATGGGGGCCATAACGAAAACTATGCAACAGTAGGTCATATGCGGATCCGTGTCTGGGTCACGTGGTCTACTTTAACTTTTGCGATCCCCTACATATCTTAGGAACGGCTATAGTCCAACGCACAGTGAAACAGAGTTGAGCCGCGTGACAGTCAGACTAACAGACAGCCACCGCGATCATCGGTAACAAAAGTCTGTATATCATGCATTCGATGCAGCCTAAAACAAACAATAAGTGCTTCTCAGCATAACTGGCGCGCAGGTCATAGTGAGATTTCATATCCACAATAAAAGGGACAACGTGTAGGCCCAGGTATTCAATTCATTTGTGTGTGTACTCGCATTTTGTGATGCAGTGAATGATACAGCAACTGAGTCACGTGCAAGCATAGCAGTCGACACATAGCCGGATATCCTAGATACGGCATTCACTGCATTCTATTTACTAAACGCACAGACTTGCGCGTGGGCCACTGCAATGCAGTAATAGTAATGCACACATCAACTCGCTGACAGTGAATATAATTAGACGTCAGGCAGGATGTGAATGGCCAGACAGCATAAGTCGGCAATGCGTCAGCCGGTATGGCCTATTTTAAGATCATATTATTTCTCATGCGGACTGTTATTAACCTTACTAATAGGACTAATAGTTGATGAGTAAGTAACAGACAAACTGCAGTGCTAGGAGAGTGGGCAGTTGATCGCGTTCTTTGCGTGCTCTGCTCATCTGCAAAAATTTCGCTTACGACATGGGGTACAAACCAGCGTAATTTAACGAAGCCCGCATTGAATATGTGGCGGAAATCGGGATACGGGAACCTCTTCTAAAACAATGGTCTTTGGGTCCCCACTGCCCACAGAAGTCTCCACCACAGGACCTCGATCCGTGCAGCGTCTTTTGCAGGGCGCATGCACGTTACAGACAGACCGACACCACACCACGCCAGGGACCATCGGTCGCAACAGTCCGCATCTGATGCATTCGATGCGGCCTAAAATCGGTTGGTAATCAGTAATCACCCTCGTCGACTGAGTTGGCCTAGGCAACCACAACGGTGAATAAATAGTCTGCCCATTGCAGGGCCGTTACGTGGCGGATATCGCAGCTGTTAGATGATCAACCCGTCACGCCTTACTGGGCAAGTGGATGTAAGCAGCTAGCCCACAGCTGTTGCCCTGAGCGCAATGGTCATGCAGGCGGCGGAGCTGAACCGTGACCTTTGAAATAAAGTGGCGGCCACGATGCTAAACACTACAAGTGGTTACGCCAAACAGATATTTACTGTGACCTTCGACAAAAATTTAGTAGACCAAACGGCGCAGCTGTACGTATCTGCAGTGCACTGCAACCCGAAGGCAGCGCCGCAGCAGAAATAAATTGCTTAAAAACTGAACAAGACCGTGTTGAGCAGTAGACTGTGTCTTTATATGGAACAGACTTGCGAACAGTTTGCGTACTTTGTCTGTTAGTAATTCTCCTACGACTCATGATTTCTTTTTGTATGACTAACTTATAGCTTACGACTACGCGATCAGAAATAGACACTAGACTCATCACGGTTTCGCAGAGTCATCGATTTACTGATAACTGATAGTACGTTGCATTTGCGCTAAGCTCCATGTTATATAATGTACACTTTTGCCGCCCGGGCGGCTATTGCTGTGGCGACGTGGCTGTCTGTGTGTGTGCGTGCGTACGTGTGTCTGTCACGTTGATGTATTGTACTCAAACGACTCAGTCGATCACCATGCGACCTTCACCAGATCGTAAGCCAGCCATTCTAGTTTTCCCATATCAAATATGAACCCGATAGTTCGAGGGGATTCCCCTCATTGACGGCGTCAAATGGGAAAGAGGTAGGTAAATGTCGGAAAATCAGGCCAATGCGTGGCGGCCTCTGTCGAATACGTTCGTACAATCGTTCAGGCAGCATGTCAGCGACACCTTAGCTTCTTTGTTGTTACAAACGACGCTTGTTCAGCAGTGTTAGTGGCTGCAACTACGTAGAACTAAAAACTAAAAATAACTATTAGTTGAGTCAACTTGTCGAAAATTAAAATGATATAGATTCCAACAGACAGTGACAGATGCACGAAAACATTGTGACTAAAGTAAATCAACTTTGTAAAAAGTGCTTTTACTGATTTGGATACATAAGCTTACATGTATAGGCCTAGCCGTTCAAAAGTAACCTGAGACTACAGTAATTGTGGTTAGCGTCAGATTCACGTTACTGCCATCGCAATTTCGTCTGTCTGTCTGTCCGTCACACTGGTGATCTACACTAAAACGTTCCACGACATCGAAATGGGGTTTGCACTATACGACACGATGCTGTTTGAGAATTCTTTCGCTATATTTCGTGGTCGTAGGTTCAGGGCCCCTCAAACAAATGTGTTAAACAACCAATCAACAGCAAAAATTAGACCAATTAGATAACTTTGGCCTCTTTAACTTTGGCCCCTTACGGGTGTTCTTCGGCGTTTTTTCACCGAAAACGGTAGGTTTCGGAGCCTACCACGTCAAACTGGTTGAGGTTAGACTCATACTATTTGCAACCCAAAGACTCTAGTTTTTGACAATATGTAGGTCATGGGTTGGTCCCAAACAAGTGCGTTAAAGAGAGCCAGCCTTTGTCAGAAGCGAAAATGTCATCAATACATCGATATACCCCGGAAACGGTGAGAGATACGATGCAAGTTAGTATTATTCACTAATAGGAAGTCGTATATGGACTTTCCATCGGTACCGAAATCGGTGACCTTGAATGACACTGAACGGCGTTCAAAACTTCTATCGTCAATAACTCCGGTTTTATTGCACATAGCGTTGCAATGTTTGCATCTAGGAAGGGGTTTTCGACTGTGGCCGATTTAGTAGTATGGCCGCCATCTTTGTCACGTGTTTCGAAGTGACCATACCACTACATTTGCAACACGCACGTAAGTCACAATGAATACTTCTCAGCAATGTCTTAGGATCATTTTTACTTTTAGCGCGCACCTAACGTGTTATAGACGCTACTATTGCCATTGCACGTCTGTCTGTCCTTCCTTTGTTACGAGATCGTGGGTGACCAAGACGCTATCTCTGCAGTAGCTGAGCTTCTTGTTAACTTATGTTGCTGAGCATCAGCACAACAATGACTATAATATTTACAAATTCACAGTAATATCGAAATTATCGCAAATTGACGTTTGTTTGCTAGTACAAAGCAACGCTGTAGCCTTGTATAAAGTGAACATCGAACACTGAATCGAACTTTTGGTTGAGTTGATCGTGAGCCAAAGTCAACGTGAGTAGCAGCAGCCGTGCAGTCTCCGTGTTGACGTGGGTTGACAGAGCCACCCACGTGATCACTGACGTCACTGCAGCATTCACACGGATGCCAGACCGTGCGTGGCCGTAATCTGTCAGTGAAACGTGGTTGTTATAAGGGCTTGTTGTTGTTGTCAACGATGTCACATGCCGGTCGTGGAGCGATGTACACAGTTGTATGTCGGCGTGACGTCACCGAAGTGTTATCGAATCTTATGTGTGTCAGCTATAGGCGCGATAACATGACGAGTAGATTTGCACGGTTCACAGCAGCGAGACGCTGTTGTCGTAATCTGTACGTCGTCGTAACTCTGACATTGCGACTGGTCGTATTACTCTCCGCACTTTCTATCAAGCCGTGCGCCGGCGCGCTGCAGCAGAACAATGACGTGACTTCCAGGACGATCCAGGCGCACATCGTGCTTGAAGGACGCGTTGACTGGGTTGAGAGTGATTCTGAGCGGGGCATAGCGGTCGTCTATGTGACCAGGGTCTTCAAAGACTGCCGACTACGACGTGCGGCGTCAGCCAAGCCGTTCCGACTAAGAGTTGCTGTTGACTTCGGTCCACTGAATGACACACACAACATTGCTGATAATTATTATAAAAGGCCTAATGATAATGATGCTGATAATGCCTCTCCGTCGTCACTAACTCGCGGCGCGCGCTTGATCTTGTTCCTGCGACATCGAGACAGCGACGCCATGTTGACTTATGACGTCACTTTGGGCAGAAGACGTCGGCAACAGACGGTCGATCTCTACCGCATTTCTGCGTCACCGGAAGTCGCGACTGAGTCTGCGCGCAAAACCGTCGAGAAATTCAGCAAGCGTCGCAACGGTCAATGAACTTCTATAACTTAACATTGATTTTATGTTTAGTTTAAACGTAGTGTAGGCCTACTATCTCGGCTGCCGGTAGTGGAAGATCTCCCAATTATAACCCTGGCAGTCTAATGGTTCTCGTGATTGGGGTTCGCACACCGTCTAGCGATAACTGAGAGGTGAGGTCTTAAAAGGTCTTAAAACATGACTGTTGCAGTGGTATTGCTGTTGCTTGATTGAATAAGTTGAATACGTTTCAATATTCATATGTCTAGGCCTACTTGTTTCTGTTAAACGGCACATATTGTAGCGTTTTCAATACTATTCATGAATAATTTGGCGGAATAGTAGGTCAACATGTGCCACATGCCTGTGCCTCAAGCACAGCACAGAGTGGTTATCTTTGACGAAATACGTGCTGCTGCTGCTGCTGCTGTGTACGCGATGTTGAAAGTGATACAACAGCTAGACGCGACAGTGTATACAGATGAGTCAGGAGTCAACACTGCCGCAGACAGATTTGCAGAGTTTACAGTCGTACTTGGAATCGGACGCCAAGACTGGAGTCGAGTTTCTGGGAACTAAACTATTGCCGTATGGTAAAAATCTGATCAGTTGGCTAGCACGGGTGTGGGTATAGACCCCGCATGTATTTTGCATGCCTAGTTTTTGCACTAAAGCATTGTTTCTGTGCGTCTTAATCGTCGCTTCCACCCTAGTTGGAAACGATGACTTAAGGCTTAAGCTCGGTTCATATCACAGTTCTTGACGAGCCGTCTCGACTGGCCGTGTAGCCGCTAACTGACCGGCCGTGTAAACCGGTCGAGACGGGTGGTGTGAAGCTATGGGAATGGCACTATAATATGTGTGCTGATATGTGCAGTGAGACAACCGCGCGTCCAAATCACGACCCGAGTTAATGACGGCGTGATGGTGGTTGAAGACGGTGGCAGACTACAGCTGCGATGTCGAGTGGGTGGTCGGCCGCGTCCCGATGTCACGTGGCTCAAAGACGGACAACCATTAGACAACAACGACACGCACCTGCACATAGCAGATACTCGGTGCGAACTGCTCTCTTTGTAGGCTAACATCTTGTAACAATATTGCTTTTTAGTCAACGGCAGACCACCCACGTTATTAGTGTTTTTGCTGCCATGACCTTATGACCTTGATCCTATGACAGATTACGATTACGTCGGCGGAATACGATCTTTAAGCTCGTCGGGGTGGCCGCATATCCTGGTCGACGCACTGTTTATTCTGCCGTATCTGCTATCATCGCATGGGTTGCTTGCATCAGTTTCTGCTATGGTTCTGCATACCGAAGTGCGCCCATGTTGGATTTCAGCATTCTTAGTGTTTTAGCGCGCGTCGCTATTGCCATCACAATTCCTCCCGTCTGTCTGTCGTGTGCCTGTCTGTCGGCTCCGTCCGCTGTCTGTCCATCATCACTATAGTGTCACTACAGCCAGTTTCGCTTGCTAGCCAGCCGCGTCCGATCGCTGTTCTAGTTGTTGACAGTGTATAGTGGGTGGCTGTCACACCATTTCTCAAGTCTCCCATCAGCATGGTTCGTCGCCTTTTACGCCAACAAGTAAAGTATCAACATACGTGTAAGAGAGCAATCAAGGAATAAAGTTTGTTCGAGTTTGATTGAGCTTTTCTGAGCGCTCAACTGCAGTAGACCTAACGAAATATAAGTTTTTGACGTGCTGTATGTACAACCATTAACAGGGGCGTCTATCCCCTTATTTGGTGTACGCAATCCCCCTTTCCTTTCCCTCCCTTCCCTTTCTTTTTTCCCCTCCCCATAAATCTAGCTAGGGGGTCTGGGGGAGCGCTGTGAGCGTCGAGCTGTCTGTGGCAGCACCACTCGTCTGTGTCGCAGATAATATAAAACACGTCGTATGCGAGAAGCTGAGGCAGCCAAAGACACTAATTACAGAAAAATTGCCGGCGATAATGATAAATTACCGTCTATTATGTCTCGATGCTCTCCACGCTTGGCTTGTCTGCTGAGAACGGTTGCAGAATTTGTCCCCCTTGCCGCCGCATTTTGTCCTCCAAGGATTTTGGTGACGCAGTTTGCGTCACTGGGTATGTCTGTAGACATCCCTGGCCATTAAGAGCGACGTCTTGGTCCCTGAACTCAAAATCTTAAACGTTATTAATTGAAGTCAGATCTCGAGTATTGCGGTGTTTTTGATTCACCGCGGCGTCATTCTTGGTAATAACTAGCCTAACTCCGCGAGACTTGTCAACGAGAACAAGTGATCAAAGTAACTTGGCGAAGGTCGCATCAAATCTTCCTCCCCTCGCCGTGGGGGATCGGGACCCCCGTCTATACAGTGTTTCTTGGGACCCCATGGGTCTTCACCCCAGACAGGACCTTGATCGATCCGTTCAGCCGTTTTTGCACAGCGAAGCCGCGTGACAGATAGACAGACGCCCGGGATCATCGTTCCCAATAGACCACATCATATGTGTGCTTTCGATGCGGCCTAAAATATAACAGCTATGGGAACTCCTGTATTAATGTATCCTTTACACTGTACAGTGCGGTTGAGTTTAATATCTGAGTTGTATGGTGGCGTCTGTCTGTTAGACATGCGTCGGTGTTGCGGGTGCGGCGAGTCGACGCAGGTCGCGACGCAGGTCTCTATCAGTGTATCGCTGTCAACGTCATCAGCGTCGCGCACTCAGCGCTCGTCAGCGTCACTGTCACATCACACACGAGTACGTCGCTCGCCAGTAGTTACTGTTGTAGTTTGTGTAGACATGAGATGCATGCGTCTCTATTCTCTTCGCTGTTATATCAGTTCTGTCCCCCGATATGTTAAACATAACTATGACACGGATAGGTCTCTAAAAGGTAAAAAAAGGTAAACAGAGTATAGCAGTTTGTGTAATCACCTCACCGCTACGGGAAATCACTTACCATATGGGATCACACAGTGTTACCTGCCACCCGGCAGAGGTGACTTTCCCG
>Ga0126335_1002594_pt1 | contig 10911 bp, 11 predicted proteins | sample OlaspJWI45metaG_FD_108409 | JGI IMG/M metagenome (GOLD analysis project Ga0126335, IMG submission 108409) | Marine gutless worms symbiont microbial communities from Oahu, Hawaii - Olavius sp. 1 OAHU.JWI-45 metaG | ecosystem: Host-associated > Annelida > Digestive system > Unclassified | place... | reverse complement strand
GTAAAGGCGGGAAAGTCACCTCTGCCGGGTGGCAGGTAACACTGTGTGATCCCATATGGTAAGTGATTTCCCGTAGCGGTGTAGGTATTTATACAAACTGCTATACACTTACCTTTACCTTCTAGCAGGAAACTATTTTCTTTTCAATTTATCACGGGCCAGATTCTGTGAAAGTACTTGAATCAGTTTTTGAATTTTCTTATATGTTTTCTGGCATATGTTTAGTGGCAGTTGCGGAATCTGTTGTGATGTGAACATTATATCGGAAGTATTGTCACATGCAGGCTGACGATGCAACAGCGTCGTCTGCGGATGCGACCTTGGAGGATGCAAAGGAGATAGTTCAAGGTCGTCCATATCACTGGAAAGACTGGTGCGTGGTCCGCGGTCGTGACTGCTTGTACCTTTGGAGTGATGTGGCTGCTCTGGAGCTCTCAAATGGCAGTAACGGCTGGTTTAGATTTATTCTTGACGGCAAACTGGCCACAATGTATAGCAGCGGCAGTCCTGAAGGTGGTTCCGATAGTTCTGGTATGTTATACTAACTGTGTTTTATGATTTGGGTGGGTTATTTGTTTGGTGGGCCTGGAAGCTGTTAAGTAGATGATAGATTTGCTTCATTTACTGGCTGGTGGGCATAAAAGATCAAAGCTTTTGTTTCAGTGAACAACTTGAACATGTTATTGATGGCGCTTTTGATACTCTTATTTAATTTATCGTTATTTACTATCATCATTATCATCTCTCCCAACCATCTTTCACCATCTGGATCTTCATCTGGCTGCTGACGATGGGGTTGGTTGAAATAGTCCATTTCTGACAGTCTTTCCATAGTGTGTGTTGCTGTCTTTCTCTCGTACATCTTCCTTCCCGTTGTCAGTCCATCATTTTCTTTGTCTTCCTCGAATTTTTGTCTTTTCAATTTTTGTATGTAATGCTTGGATCGGGAGTCTGTCGGTATTCATTCTTTCGACATGTTCGAGCCACTGTGTAGTCTTCGTTTACATATCCTGTCTACGAGTGTGATCATTTGGCCTAATTCTTATCTGATTTCTTCATTCCTTCTTCTCTCCAGTTTACTTAAGCCAAATGGCTGCACATTAATTACCGTTGGTGCTGCTATTTACGCAGAATGCATTATTCACAATAAATTTTTTGATTGCTCCAATTTGCAGTATTATTATTTACCATACTAAACACTGCACCATTTGTTATTGTGATTGTGTGCAGAAAACCGTGGTGAATTTCTGGAGAAGTTACAGCGTGTCCGTGGACAGGTCAAGACCGGTACAAACAGTCAGCCGATCTTGTCTAAATCTGGTCCAACTCGGCTAACAATTGGCAACTGGACATTGATGTGTAAGAAAGACGGCGAACTGCAGATTCAGAACTCTGATGGACAGCAGGTAAAAATTATCGTTGTTAGTGTAGCAATTATTATTAGCGGTGTTCTTGAGCCGACTTATCAGTTTGAACAAAAAACTTTGAGAAAATGTAAAAAATACATAATAAAATGTAAAAAAATCTCTAAACGTTTTGATGAATTGTCTTTCAACTGACCAGATATGTGTTGAATGGTACCTACTTTGCTCTCACTGTGCCATGTGCATGGAACACTCTGTCTGACTCACTACGTGAACTGTCGTTGTTTTTTTAATAACTTTAAGAAACATTTGAAGTCTCACCTGTTTAAGATTTCACTTGTGCAACATGACAGTTCTCTGTGAAGCACTCTACTTACTTATTTACTTAGTTACTACTGTCTAACTCTCTGTTGTCTTACGATCTTTGTCGGTGTGGTCGATGAGCAGCAGGCGACGGTACTGAGGGAAGACCTGCCGGGCTTTGTGTTTGAGTCAAATCGTGGCACTAAACACTCTTTCACAGCCGAGACAACCATGAGTCCAGAGTTTGCCGCTGGGTGGACCAGTCATCGACATAAGAAGTTCCGCTCCAAGATGGAAGAAACGCGACAGAAGGTTTGCTGTTGTGCCTATTGTGATTGGAATATACTACTTACGTTATTTTATGCAGCACCGAGTTTCTTCACTTTTATGCATTGACGTCGTCTTCCAATTGAAGGATTGGTGGCATCTACGACACCTCATTGTCCATGTCCTGTCCCTTGCTGTGTTGTTGATCGCAAGTCCTGTTTACTCGTTGATATCATCATAATGCTAATTGTTAATGATTTTCATGTACTGCGATGTGAAGTGGTAGTATTAGGTCACATCAAATGCATGCGATGCGACTTTTGTGATTATTGATCATGCGGGCTACTATTCACTGTTTGTCTGTCTGTACAGAATCTCGACAAGTGGCCAGCATAATTTGGCAAAAACCGCATTGAATCCATGGGAGGAAATCAGGACCACCCATTTGATACAATGTTCCTTAGAGATCCCCAAAAGTCTCCACCCCAAACAGGACCTGGATCCGTTCAGCCATGTTTACACAACAAATTTGTATGAAATAACTGCATGACAGACAGACGTTGGGAATGTGCAGTAGTCCACGTCTTGCACATTCGATTCGGTCTAAAAGCTGCGTTTTGTATACACGTATGCAGGTGAAGCTGTTAGCAAAAGACATCTACAGTCGACATTTCCGTGCGGCACAGGCTGTCCCGCGAGGCATCGTTGCCAAGTTGTGTGCCGTGGTCAAACAGTTGGAGGCCGCATGTGAGAAACACTGCAGTCAGGTGCCACAATAAGACATTTTCTATCCGTTTGAAATGTACAGTCTCAGTGCAGGCCCCGGGTGCTGCAGAATATGCCTTATCCCTTTCCTACTTTAACTTAAGGAACTTAAACTGGGCTTTCATTTCACCAGGTTCAGATTCATTTTGTTATTTTTCCCTGTGACTTGTTTTGATGGAGTACTGGCTTGCCCAGTCATGCCGGAAGAAAATGGGTGTAAAATTGCTGTGTATTATGGGTTAGGGAAACTGCTGAGGTATTGTTCTGTCATTCCATATTGACTGGTAGAGCTGGGTCAGTTTGCAGAGCATGGCAGGACCACCGACTTTGTAAATTTCTGTGGGTATGGCATCAGATCCTGGTGCTTTCCCACTCAGCATTCGCTCAATTGCTTTTCTAACTTCCTTCTCACTGGGCAGACTGTCGAGCTCCTGGTTGATCGTCACCTGGGGCAGTCAGTCTGTGACCTCATTGTTAATAGTCGATGGTTGGTTTAAGACGTTGTTGAAATGTTTTGCCCATTCGCGTCTTCTCTGCGAGTAGCTTGGTCCCGTCAGCATCGAGACGAGAGGATGATCCAGAGGACTGAGGACCGTAGATGGCCTTAATGGTGTCATAGTAATGTTGTTTGTAGTCATGCATCTCCACGTAGTCTTGGATTCCATCTGCTTTTGCACTGAGCCACATTAAAGATGCCTCTGTAGTCCACATCTACAAACTAAAGGGAAATCGTCAGTCATGTGACAACCACAGAGGTATCTGCCTCCTATACAGATGGGCAGCTGTTCAACCTCAGGTGCCTGCAAGCTGTAACAGAGGTTAAGGCGACAGTAATCAGAGACTCTCTTTGCTGATGACTGCACCCTGAATGCTGACACAGAGGAGAAAATGCAGAGAGAGGTGGATTGCTTTTCTTTAGGTCCGTCACTTCCATGTAAACTGTCTCCTCAGCATACTGCGAATCAAGTGGCAGAACAAAATTCTGGACTGTGAAGTACTGAGTTGAGCCTCTCTTGCAAGCATCTATAGCCGCTTGCAGAAAGCCCAGCTTAGATAGTAGGACATGTGGTTTGGATGTTGGCAGCTGACTGTCTGCCAAAACAAATGGAAAATGTTTAGCTGGAGGCTGAAAAAAAATTGGTACAAGGACAGTTTGAAGGTCTCTATAAAGGGCTGTGGCATCTGCAACAACACGTAGGAAACACTTGCCAAGAATTGCACCTCATGGCATGCAACATTCACCATTGGAGTGCATGATGCAGAAGCCAGATGACTAGACGAAGCTGTGAAGAAATGTGCTGCATGAAAAGCCCGAGCCGGAAGCGCCTCTACTTGCGGATATTAGCGTACATGCCCAACATGTGGCGGAGACTGTCGAGCCTAGATTGGCCTCATCAGCCATCTCTGTACTCACTGGCCAGCCAACTGTTGTGGTCATCTTTGACAACAACGGACGAACATCATTATGGGTTGCTGTTTCTAAAAATTCAAATTCCTTCTTGTGGGGAAACTAATTATGCCAACCACTTAACAGATTTTAGCACCGCAGTCTAAGCCATGCAGACTAAAAAAGCTCTGTTGGCATGATCCATATCAATTACATTGTGGAATTGTGCTTATCGACCGAAAATATTACACTAACGTCACGCATCTGGTGGCGTGCCACTTGATGCTTGATGTGGACCTCACGCTCACTGAATACTTGCATCTCTGAGAGTCAATTTCGCATCCTCAGTGTCGTGCCCAATACACTTTAATTTCACAATTGGTGCATTTCTAACGCACCATGTAAGTGGAAACAGCACTTTACTGTTGATGATTACACGAGTTACCTGACTGAGAGCTATGGAGGTAAAGGAGGCTCGTGTCAAAATATTGCTTTATTTTTGAATTGAAGTTTCGAAATGGATGATGTGTGCAGTGTGGAGATGAGTGGCGGAACGACATGAAGCAGGCATTTTGTGAGCTTGTGCTACTCATTCGAGATGAGCACACAGTTTCCGCCTATGAACTCTGTACCAGCGGCTTAGTTCAGGCACTCTATACCACACTTAGTGTAAGTGCCTGAGTTCTTTGTGATGTTTTTCATCTGGCAAAGAAAGACGACTCGTCTCCAAGTGAACTAGTTAGGGTTAAGATTAGGGCAGGAGATAGTTAGTGTTAGGGCCAGAGTTAGGTTAGCCTTGGGAACAAGTTGCCTGTAAACCCTTAGTTGTTTTTATGTACCTGTGTTCTTATAGAGAGAAGACGCATATTCGTTTATTACACCCAGTGGCAGCAGAACACACATATACAGACAATGCAAATGAATAATACACAAAAAACAAACCACAGCCTACACTAACAAACATACTGTACGCTAATAAAAGCTGAAAAACATAAAAGTGATCGGCCTGTTCCGTCTGTCTGTGATGGCCTGTGTGGCAGACGTAGATTTTCTAGTTCTAGATACCAGTGCAGTTAATTGCCTAGAACGGTTTTCTCCAAAACGACCGATAATGTGTTGAGTGGGACATTAAGCTTTACTTAAACACATCTGACACCGAGCTGTTTTCTTTCTTAGCTAAATTTCTCGTTTTTTTTCTAGTTACTGCAAGGTTGTTGCCTGATTGCAATGAAGTGTCATTCGTGGATATGTGGAACCTGTCACTGCAGAATATGGATGAAAGAAGTACGAAGCTGGGCCATCAGAGAATGATGGAGAGAGTCGCTGTGTTTCGTGAAGCATTCTCTGATGACAAAGATGATGGGTTTGTAGCATTTCAGCATCTCATAACGTTTATCTTATTGCTAGTTTCTGTAAGCCTTATTCATCTCATGAGAGCAAATGATTGTCAAATTTTTCATGATAAGATATGACGTGATGTGATACATGTCAACAGTAAATGTGCAGAGAACTATTGATGTCTGACTGATGACCAGCTTAGTCTACTGCGTGAAATAGCAAGGAACTCAGCTATCACTCACAAACCACCCTATGCTGCTGCCCTCTGGTGAATGACTGCTATTTATTGGCCGGATTTTGCAACTTTTACCTACCCCTTTCCCATTTGATGCTCTCAGTGAGGGGCCCCCCTTGAGCTATTGGGTTCATATTTGGTGTGAGAAAACTAGAATGGCTCGGCTACAATCTGGTGATGGTTGCGTATGATTGTCTCAGTCATTTCACACAATACATCAACGTGACAGACACACAGTCATGTCGCCATATCAAATGATGTGCCAGTGCACTGCACTGGGTGGCAAAAAAGTTAAATCATTAAGCATAAAAGTAGTGAAACAGCCAAAAATGTCAGTTTGAGGGTGTGCATTACATTGTTTGTAGGCTGCATACATAGGCAGTTGATTTTTCAAGGTCCCATTTCTGTAGGCTTGCGAAACCTAGACCTGTTTGACTTGTGTGGACACGATTTAGTGAAGCCGTGTGCTATGAGCATGTGTTAAACATGTCGTGTCATGTTATAATAGTGTTGTGGAAGTCTTTTTTGTGGAAGAAAGAAGTATTGTCTTTTATTTTAAAATTGATTTGCTAGGTTTGTAACCAACAAATTATTTATTATTACCACCTCAAACAGTTAACAATATTTGTCTTAATAAGTCAGTTTGCTTCATTGATCGCTGTAAATATTTGCTTTTGTGCAGTGGTGTGTCACCTTCAACGGCTCTGGTTAGGAAAATGATTGCTGTTCTGGAGTCCATTGAAAAACTACCTGTGTATAACTATGATTCCCCTGGTGCTGGATATGGACTGCAGGTTAGCACTGCCTTTGCTGATTGTTATTCTGTTAGCAGAACTTTAGCGGTGCTTATGTTGTATGGAGGCTTTCAGTTTTATTTATTTTATTTGTAAAGTACAGGTTGTGTTGTCAGCAAGGTTAGTTAATGATCGCGACTAACGACGTGGTGGGTTTGTGACAAAGTTTGTGCATGCACACATATGTCTGGGTGACACTGATAGTGGTGGTGTTCGTATTTCGGTATCAATGTCCACGTGAATTTATGTCACATAATTGTAAAGAGAACGCTCTAATGCACTGTATGTATCAGTACAATGTGAACGAATACGTTTTCAGATGCCGTTGGAAGGTTTCCTTGCCAACGGACTCTCGTGTAATACAGCGACAAGATCCACACTGGCGGGCCAGCCACAGTGGCTAAATCACTTGTACTGTACTGTAGTTCACTACGGGCAGTGTTGTGAACAGTGTTGGCATGCAATGGCTGTAGATTTTGACTCGGAGGCTGAGGTTCCGACTGGAACGTGCCCCCGGTGAGAGTATGCTTATTGATAGGACCGGTCGCAACCTCAAAATGGAGCCACTCGCAACGGTTTCAGCACTCGAACGACATCTGCTAAAAATGGTAACACAATATTTGTACTCTTATTAGCTTGCCTGCCACAATGTGGGAGCCAGCTATAGTAATGGTCTACGTTGTTCGTTTGTCTGTCTTTCACACGCGAAAATCTCCGAAACTAAGCGAGATAGGCATATGGTTACTAGGAAACTTGAATAGGAACCCAGGCTTCCCAATTCAGAATCTGCCATCAGATTCCCAATTGAAAGTGTGGTTCTGCCATTTTGGGTATTTCTGGATTGGCACTTCGCCCATTCAGACAGAAATGCCGCAGTTAGCCTAGTGAATGGATCAATGGGAATAGTCACCATTCTGGACGCTCGATTGGCACTGTTTCGTTATGTACATCGTGTGCATCTTCGTATGCACAGCTTCACTGAAAGAAAAGGAGAACACAAGAACAGGTAAGACATATCCCTAAGTCGTTTCGGGGCAACTATTGTTCCATCCCATCTGGGACGATACCTTGTTACTTGTTAAATGTCTTTCTTGACAAGCCTGAATGTTGGCGTCATTGTGTCTTTTTCAGTGCTAATTAGTTGTTGCCATAGTTGTTGATTTGTATCTAGTAAAACCGGTGTGATTCTGTCACTCAGTTACTCACATAGATATCCTCAAACAGTATATTCTAAAGTACAAACGAACCTCACCATACCAAAGCTCGTGGCACTGACAGCTAAACTTCGAAATAGGCAAGGTTCGATATGAACTAGGTAGCAGATTATGAAGACCTCGACTGTAACTGAGATTTGATACATGTTTTTGAAACAGCTGAGTTTAATTGTTATACTTAATCATTGTCATTTGCTCAGACTTTAACATTTTTGATATATGCAAGATGTCTAACCAAGTTTGATGCATTGAGCTTTAAATTTGTTCTACTCGTGTTGCATGCAGGTTGCTAAGCAGTGGTACGACTACGAACGAACTACATTTAACTTTGTCAAGAAGCTGTCAGAACCAGGCTTTAAGGGTATCACGTTTACACATCAGACTGATTTCGATGAGAATGGTCTGATCTACTGGATAGGAACGAATGCACGGTGAGTGCGCCAGGTTTACTTTTACATTTATCTATATATTTATTTACTATAAAATCGTACAGGTAATATAGGTTAAGACTTAAAAATTACAGAAATACAAAAACGTAAGAAATAGTAAAAGTCTTTAAGACAGCCAAAACCTAATTGCTGCAAATACACTCAATCAATGTTGTGGTTAAATTTGGCAAAAAATGTGTACTATGTAATTCCATTAGGAAAAGAGACATATTAAGCAACATTTGCTTTTTCCTATTAGGCCGTAGTTGATTCTCTGAAGTGACATTTGATGTGTTACTCAATAAGTCAGTTACACTGACTCGGACTCTTGATCAGTAGGTTATTGGCTAGACTGCTGACTGTTTGACTTTCACATAATGTGCCTGGGCATGCTGTTCACACACACGAAAAATCAAATTGTTGATTTTAGATAAGTTTTGAAAGCAGTATAGTTTGATAATGACCACAGAGTGATTACACTTATGCCATACTCTGATCAGATCTGACTAGATCTTGTCTGGCAAGACTCTTAACTGTTCCCCTGCTGATCTGTGAAGAAAGGCAGTTCTTTGTGGTCATGGTGCTAGAACGATGCTACAGCCCTCACCGGCTATGCTGAGCTTTCGATGACAATGATTATGTGTTTTTGCCGTGTTTTTGATGGTCAGTTGCTGCCACTAGATTAGCGATTGGATGCAATAGTGAAATGTCATATTGCATGTGTGTATGTGTCCTCAGAACGTCCTCAGAGTGGGTGAATCCCGGCCAGTATGGCCTCATTGTGGTTACGTCATCAGAAGGTCGCAACCTGCCATATGGCAAACTGGAAGACATTTTGACACGCGACTCCACAGCACTTAACTGCCACACCAATGATGACAAGTATGTGTACGATGTGTTTGTAGTGGCAAAATTTTGTGGATTTTGATTTTGAACTTATTTAACTACAGTTGACTACAATTTGACGTGGGTACTACTGGCAGCATGAAAACTGCATGGGGCATTTGAACCGCCTACTTCTTCTGACCACTTGTTGTCCATTTTGACAATGACATCCCCTTTGATATAAATAAGTGAATGAAATGTGTCACTGGCAAATGGCACTAAACTGTACAAATAAAAAAATCTAAGTGACTAGTTAAAATATCATCATCAGTATCGCGATACTCCATTTTATTGTGATACTAAAAAGTACCGTCGGGTCCACAGTGAAAATTGTGATGATGGATATTGTGTGCAGGAAAGCATGGTTTGCAATAGACCTTGGCGTGTGGATATTGCCGACGTGCTACACACTGCGACATGCACGAGGCTACGGCAGATCAGCGCTGCGTAACTGGTTGCTGCAGGTGTCTAAAGATAGTCAGGCATGGATCACATTGTTTAGTCATGCTGACGATACCTCACTCACTGAGCCTGGGTATGTAACTGTCGTCACTGTCGTCAACCTTGGTGAGGCTTTTTTCAGTTTTTTGTCACTCTTGGTTGGCCCAAGTTGCATCATTTGGACTGTAAAAGCCATCTGAGAAATAACCTATAATATGTCAAGTGTGACATTAAGCCTCTAAGGGTATAATAGGTAATGGACACTTCATATAGTGGCTCTTTAAGAGGCAACCTCAAAAGTACTGAGGTGTGGCACGCATTGTAAGAGATCTTACAGTGTTAGCTGTGATCCATGCATTTATGAACCATGCCTTTGCCTTCTCAACCAAAGCTGGTCTTCATTTTACCGACACCGGAGGATTGGAAGGCTGAGTCGAACTAGTTGATTGGTTACATTACATACCTAGATGGTTTACTCGTCCGAACTCCGAAGACTGTCACCCATTCATGTACTAGCTGGGCCCGATATTGATGAACATCGTTGATCAGACCAACGTCATTAACCGTTACACCACGACAGTCATTAGTTGCCAGAGCAAAGCCTGTGAATGTCATTGGCCTAATCACTAAGAAGCTGCCTTTGAACTTTTGCCAGATAATTCGTTATTTGAGTCGATATTTATTTGTAAACAATGCATTCTTGCTTCCGCAGTATTACCGCACGTGCCGTTCCCATTTCTGCTGTTGCCGCGGTAATTAATCCAGTTCTGATTCCTGTTTCCACGGTTTTCCCGTTGGAATCCGGCAGTATTTTACCATTCCCATTTTCATGCTAAACTCTGGCGCAAAGCTTCAGCAGTTGTATCATGTGGTGTTACAGTAATAATCCATGAATGTTATGAAACATACCTGCCTTTGCCTTCCCAGCCCAAGCACTGACCACAGAGGGATAGAAGGCTGAGTTGGCTGTGATAATGGTCTGTTGAATATTCGGTGTCTGTGACTGATATTCAGATCAACTGCGTCCTGGCCACTTGAGTCGGCGTCAGATGAGAAGCAGGGCTGGCGCTACATTCGTATTCAGCAGAATGGCAAAAATGCCAGCGGTCAGACGCACTATCTGAGTCTGTCTGGTTTTGAAATCTATGGCACTGTCACAGGCGTGTGCAATGACCTAGGTATGTCAGCCATGATGTGGAACTTCTGAAACTTTCTACTAGTTTACTGAAACCCACAATATGTATATAGTATTTTTTCATGCATATCGCTTATAGTACTTTTTTGCTGTTTAGTTATCTGAAATGTTTTAGTTAAAGTGACAGAAATTTCTAACTCTGCATTTTGTTATTGTTACTGCCAAGTTTGTGGTCATCGTGTAGTTGTTTCATTATTATATACTCGTTTGACTTTAGTGGTGATTTGTTAGCTGTTGTCATTAACATCGAGTCTGAGGCAGTTATAGTCTGTAAATATTTTATTTTGTTCTATGT
>Ga0126335_1002593_pt1 | contig 10912 bp, 7 predicted proteins | sample OlaspJWI45metaG_FD_108409 | JGI IMG/M metagenome (GOLD analysis project Ga0126335, IMG submission 108409) | Marine gutless worms symbiont microbial communities from Oahu, Hawaii - Olavius sp. 1 OAHU.JWI-45 metaG | ecosystem: Host-associated > Annelida > Digestive system > Unclassified | place... | reverse complement strand
TGCAAATTCGGTTTGGTGCCCGTATAAGATAGGTGATTTAAAAGAGATTGAGAAAATTCAAAAGAGAGCCACCAAACTAGTAATTAAACTGAAAAATAAATCGTACACAGATAGATTAATCTATTTGAACCTGCCTACTCTAAAATACAGATCGCGCTTGCGAGGCGATATGATTGAAGTTTTTAAAATAACCCATAATATATGATACAACAGTAGCACCTGATCTTATTTTCAACGAAAGAGCTAACACCATAGGCAACCACTATAAATTACGAAATCATTCATTTCATTATGACTTACGAAAGCATTTTTTCTGCACGCATTGTAAATATATCTGGAACAGCTTGCCTAATTCAATCGTTGATGTTTGCACTGTTAATGCATTTAAAGCACGCTTAGATAAGTTTTGGCAACACCAATTAGTGAAGTTTGATTTTACGACCGATCTGACTGGTACCGGAAACCGATCAGAAGTAGTTATAAAGTAATATTGTTAGTTTATGATAATATATAATAATGATGCGGACTTAGAGGTGTCAGACACCTGCGTCCGTAATTCTCTATTGAGTTGAGTTAGTTAGTCATGGGTATTTTAGTTTTTGTGTCATCTGTTATCTCAGAGGTGGAGAACGCTATGTGAAGTGTAATAACTTCTCACATTTCGTAGTCAACTTCCATAATCAGTGTAGGCGGTTAAATGAAACAAGCCGCCCATGGACACTGTAGTGCTCTGACAGCTAGCTAAACCTACACTTCGGACAGACGCAGACAGATGATCTTTGGAACGGTCTGCTATGTTGTAACTTGTATTAATCAGCTGAGATAGTCATATACGTAATAAAAGTTTCAAATTTCAATAAAACATCATTTCATTGCTTGAAACAACATGAACCCACAAAAAACCTTTATTTAGCCCACATCTATGTATCTCTTATAAACATCCTATGCAGCGACAGCGTGGAAACTGATAGCAAGTGCGCACGGCATCTAGCGAGAAATCGACAGCTGGGGAAGGTGCGTGCGCGAGTCAGCGCTTAGCATAAGAATGAGCCCGCCCTATGTTGTTCGTTTACAAACACGTCGCTGTGTTGCACTGCATTTCCGGGTGTTGTGAGTGAAGCTGTGATAAAGCTGAAATGGATAACGTTTCTGGTGTCCAGGCGTACACGACGTCTGACGTTGTCGTAGATTTACTCTCTGGTGTACAAATTGAGTCGACGACGAATCGTGACCGCTCTGTTGTGCCACCCAAACCCGCCCCGAGACGGCGAAAGAAACGACCAAAAGAAGGTCGACAGGTAGCTGAAAACCACGGTTCAACTAGCGGCGGCTCCTGCGTAAAGCAGACTTTGCCTCCAGAAGATGACATGCTGCTGGTCAACGCACCAGTTGCTGATTTGGCTGAAAGTATCGTGAACAATGAGTCCGAGACCCGTTATATTCCAGAAAGCTCAGTGCTTTTCACTGTTGGTGAGGGGAGTGATTATCAGTTATGCGAATACAACAGAGATACGTTAGCAAAACCATACGTTATGTCACTTGCTCCAGAAGAGTTTAATAGTACACATTTGCTCTCTATTTCATCTTCAGTCAGTGGCGGTGAGGAATTACTGCTTGCTTCTGTTCCATACCAGACCCTTCGTATTGAACCATCTCCTGCTTTGACATTAAATTCACCAAAACATCAGAGTTCGAGAGCTAATGCCAATGGCTGTCATTCAGGATGGTTGAAGTCGTCAGGTTCTTTGTCAGATGATCTGGACAATTTACAGGAAATGGCATCCTTTGGAAGAAGTTCATCTACACCAATGTTGATCGGTGATGGTAAGTAGAATGATACTTTGTTGTTTTGCATGATAAGCTGCATGTTAATACAGCTGATTATGACACTTTTCCAGCTAGTTGAGCAATGGTGTAATATGTTTTGTAACATTAGCAAATTAGCATTAGAACTTCAGAACTTGACAATAAAATGCTTTTCTAAATATCTTGGCCTTATAATGCATAAACCCATTTTGTTATTGTTACTTAGCATCAGTTCTGATACCAGTACTCATTTGTGCTATTTATTGGAGCATAAAGGCTGTCATCGTGGGCATTGCAGTGGGATTTGATCCTGGTACCTTGCACGGTGCAGTCAAGTGTATTAACTTAGCACTAGACCATTGGGATTTGTCTGTTAGCAAAATTCTGTGAATTGTGAAAATAGAAACAGTACTTATTATATGAAGAGTTACATACCACATCACACAAGCCACAGGTAGCTAGCATGTGCAAGAGTGTGTCATAATTTTTGAAAGATTGTATTTTGTGTTTGTAGTGGAGTCATCAGCATTTGTCAGTCAACAGTAAGTGATTGTGTTGTCTCTCCCACTTTGTGTTATACACCATGTTCCAAAAAATGCTCACTTTTTTATTTCACTGTAGTTTTTACAAATATTAACCAATTTACATAATATTTGGCACACAGTATACTGAAGTAATTTGCAGCACAACAATAATTGACACGTCCACCTCACCTGCATACTGTTGCTACACTACCTTGCGAAATATTAATTTTGGGGTTTTGGACCATTTTAGCTGATTTCTTTCATCAGCAAAGCTGTTTATATGATGTTCAAACGTGACAATGAAATCTGACCAATGACTGCTGCATACTACCATGATGTTGAGCTGAATGCTGGTGCAAGAGATGCTTTGTCCGCATGTGCCATTACTGTGACGCTGACATCTTCCAGCAACGCAGTGTCCCAGCACATTGATGTGTGTGTCAGACAGTTGAGTTGCTGCAGCATGAAACTTCTAAGTTTACTGGTCCAAGCTAATGACCTCCAGTTAGGCCTGTGTGGATGAAAGAGGACGTTATTGTAATATTTGAGTGCTGTTGGACAATAAGTGTGTGGAAAAACTGGATATTTAATATGTGCAACTGCAATATTTAACATTTGTTAATAAAGTCATTATTATGCAATTTAAATTTTCCATAGTTAGTGTATCAACAGTATGCAGGTGAAGTGGGCAAATGAACAACTGCTGTGTTGCAACTTATCTCAAATGCTAAATATTACAAAAATTGGTCAATGTTTTTGAAAACTACAGCGAAATAAAAAAGATGAGCATTTTTTGAAACACGATGTACTAAATGAATGATTTTGTGCTGTTCTTGTGTTGCACTGGTGTTTCTGGTAATCTGATTTGTTTTGTCTGAAGATGAGAATAAAATGGACTTTGCAGATAGCTAACAAGCATTTAAGCAGCCTATGAATTAGACAGAAATATGCAGTGTTTTCTGTGTGTTGCATTTTTTGCTGTATGTACTTAGTTATTACTTACTAGTCATTTAACTGGTACACATCACATTTACAAGTGAAGTAATTGTGATGCATTTCCTGTAGCTGTTTTGTGTAGTCCAACATTATGTTTACATAAAAAGTGTGTTGGTCATTTGGTAAAAAACTGGGAATGTCATTTCTTGGTCAAATTTTTAAAGTGGCCTAAGTAAAAACCTCAAGGACCACTAAAAAGAAAAATGTAGTCATGGAAGTGATATAGAGAACAAAAAAGTTTTCAGTTTGTCAGTGACACACAGTCAGTAATGTCATGTGGCAGACTGTTCCAGAGCATCGGACCGTCAGCAGCGAATGCTCGGTCACCAATAATACGACGATGAGTGTGCGGCATGTCGAGCTGCAGCGAAGACGCGGACCACAGACGTCACCATGATGGGTTATCCACATGAGATATATTTTAACGCCCAAAAAGCAAGGGATAATGCTGGCTCATTAGTATAACCTATTTTTTTCCATATTTTAAAAATTTTGTAATGAATAATGCATATTTGTTTATCTTTCAAAGTTTGACACTGATCATTACATGATGATTGATCATTGTATTTGTCTGTTACAGGGATACTTCAGCAGTGACTGACAATGTCTTGATACAAAAACTCAATATGTTCTTCGGCGAGAAGGTTGTTCTGTTTAAAGTTGTACCATTGTTGAGTGAATAATGAATCTGTCCTGCAAATGAAATGTTCCAGTTTTAGTGTGTTTATCTCTGTTGTGTTTGTTCACTTTGATGTGTTGCAGTGAAGCAGATGTAAAGCTCTAAAAATCACCAAACGAGATCTGGAGTTATGAACAAGAGTTTTGTGAATCAGTGTAACATTTGGGCCTAACACTGAAATATAGTTGCATGTGAAAGACCTTTAAAAGGCACATCAATTCACTAAATTCAGAATCTTTGAACCAGTAAGCTTAAGGTGTATGCAAATAACATTTTTAATTTGAATATTCATGTACATATGTTGTGAGCAATTTTTTTTAAAGAAAATAAGAATTGTGAAAATTAGAAATGATTGCATTATGGGACACTAAGGACAGTTTAAACTGCTGTAATTAATGCTGTCAAGTGAAAAATTTCTCAATCATGCACTAATCATGCACATAATCGTGGGTTTAATGCACCTGTTTTTGTTGACTTGCCATGGTATTCTTGCAGGTAGGCATTATCGTGACAGCTATCAAACACAATTAACAATAGGCCAAAGTAATTTGGCAAAGGTTGCATCAAGTGCACCGCACACACTGCATTGGACTCTATAACTATAGCCATTCATAAGATAAGTAGCAAATCGCAAAAGTCAAAAGTAGGTCACATGATGCAGATGCAGGACCCACATATGAGCTACTGCTGCATAGTTTTCGTTCGCATGCCCTGCCATTTATATGCACACTAAATTTTAATTCTGTAGCTTCAGCCATTCTCGAGAATTCAGAATTAGGTCACGTGACCGTGCTCCGACTCCCTGTGGACTACTTTTGCATAGTTTTTTTAGGGCCCCCACTCTTCTGTATGCACGCAAAATTTGAAGCCGCTATCTTGAAGCTGAACATATCACTGTCTCAGGGTGCTCAAAAATACCTCAAAGCCCAGACCTGCTGAGGGGAGCTTACAGCGCTGTGCTGTACTGTGCTCCCTCAGACCCTCTGACTGGGTTAAGGTGGAGGGGAAAGGGAGGGAAGGGATAAGGGTTAGAGGAGGAGGGGAGAAGGGGTCGGACAGAAAAGAGGGAAAGAGTGGGGAGATTAGCTCTTACTTTTGGGGGTGATAGATGCCCCATGATGTGACTGATGTGAGCATCGTGTTACTTGCTAAATAAAGTTTTTGAGTGTACTAGTTAGTGTTTCACAGTTCTTTCCATGTAATATTTTACTCATACAAATCTGGATTTGAAAAAAGCGAATCTGGTACAGCCCTATAGCCATACTAATTACAGAGTTATGTACAAAAAAGATTAACTGTTTAACAATGGTACATTTGCAGAAAGAGACAGCAACTGCACTAGAAACGTCGGTGTATGAGTCACTTTTGAATGGCCCACTTTCGTCAGCTTACGATGATATGCTGACTGCTGCACAGAAGGCTAAAAAGTCTCTTAGTGCATGGTCTTTAGCAACGAAGCTGACTTCATCTCATTTATCTCTGTCCAACAAGCAAAAGAAGTCACCTACAGAAGACACTCATGGTGGGAATTGCTGCTTTGTTGTTGTTGTACATTGATGAATGTCAGCCAGTTGAAACATTGAAAAGTATTTAACTTCAGCTGCCATTTTAACTTATTTTCAGCACTGTAACTGCTTGCTGCGGATTGGGCCTAAGCATACTGCTGCTTTCTGTGCAGCTCTTGTTGACATCCTATTCCCTGGTGAAATATTATTTATCTGCCTCTGAATCTTCTTTTTTTGCCAACCACACTTAATGTTACCAGACCACCGATCGCCGCCGGGTAAAAAGTATACTGGTGCTTAAAACCGAGGTGTGGCACCAATAGTTCTTGCAGACATCTCCACCAGCCCTCCCCTATTTTTACTGGGTGTCAAAAAGTGCAAAATTTTGCTCTGGTGTTTAACCGCACTCTCATTCTGAGCACTCTGGTTCAGAAATGGAACAGCATGACAAAATTCTAAAACAAACTTGTATAGCATCGATTTCGGGCCTCTAATCTGCCACAGATTCTGTGAGCCCCCCAACTCTGAGATCCGTTGTCTAGGAAAAACAGTTATGTTGAAATAGCGCAGCCTCGTGTTAGCACATTGTATCAAAACTTCATGTGCTGCACTTCATGGCTTCTAAGAAGCAACGGAAATGTAAAAATCCACTTTTAGACAAAAGAACATGATGGACAATGTATAAATTTTTAAATATGTGGACCCATATATCGTTGCAACAGAGACATCAAACTTGGTGTGCACATCGACTACAAGAAGTAATTTTAAAACATGCAAAAACTAGGTTAAAACCTGGCCCAGTTTATGTGACCTACATGTTAAATTTACAGACCCTGTGAATATCTCTCGAACAGCTAAAGTTATAGGCTCCAAATTTTGCGTGTACATATATTGTAAAGAGTAGAAAATACGGAGTACAAAAGTAGGCCAAAAGAGGATATAATCTAGGTCACATGATGTACTTTTAAATTTTGTGTTTTTTCAGTGTCTCTGCAATGGCTGAAACTAAAGACTTCAAATTTGGTTACATACTGCATACGAAGAGTACTATCTAAAATGTGTCAAAGGGACCTGACCTAAGTCACGTGACCTGTCTTTAAATTTTTGGCTGGGGGCTCAGGCAATTATGGCATAAAATTTTAGGTGGCTGGAGATGAGTGTGAGTTGAGAGGCTGAGGCACAAGGTGTTTAAATTCAGCTAGGGGTCTAGAAGAGCGCTGTAAGCTCCCTAAGTGGGTCTGAGCTAAGCCCCGCCAGCAGCAGTCGTATTTGGTGTATTTTTGGCATGAAGAATGCTTCTGGTGAATGTCGCTGCAGATATCTATTTTTCAAAAATTTGGTACAGAATTTAGTCTTGTGACAGCTGATGCACTTCAGCTATTGAAGGTCATGAGGTCAAGCTCATGGCATAAAAACGTGATCCATCACGAGTTAAATAATATTATGGCGGGTCATGCTTTACTGCACGTTAGCATGTGCTGAACTGCCGATGTTGATGACACTTGTTAGCCTGGTCCGGTAGTGGAGTCAGTCTCGAAGTCTGGAGTCGAGGCAGTAGTTGTTGATGCTTGCTGAGATTAATTCAGTCACCAGCTAGCCGTGTCGTTGCCGACTTGCTATTCTTTGTTTCGGGATGGCAGATGGTTTGGGGCGCACCGAGCTGGTGGCTATAAATGGCAATGCATCTTAATTGCCACATTTTCCAGTTTTTAGTATTGTTCTAATGTAAATGTGTTGGCTGCATGTTGCATTCACAGAGCCATCATTTCAGCGAACAAAAGAACGACGGTCGCTGCGAGGCAGAGTGGCAGCTTTGGTTCGTCATGGTGTTGTCGGTACATCGGCAAACACAGAGACTGTGCCACAAACGCCCAAGACTTTTGGAATTCCCCTTCACACTTGTGTTATGTCGTCATTACATGAGGTTAGTTACCACCAGTGTAGTAGCATGGTAATGTGTTTAGTTGCATCTGTCTGTTTGTCTCTGTCGGTCTGTTTGGGCTTTGATTTTTAAATGCCTTGACTTAGAAAATATTTTCAATATCCAGGTATGTCTTTCTGTTTCAGTATATGGACACAAGTAGGTTTTCTGTATTTGATCAAAAAGCATTCCTGTTAGATGCTGCAGTTGAACTGTTTCAGTTAGTGCAGAAGTGGTAACAAAATACACGTCTGGTGCGAGAGCACATTGCGTCACATTTCACAGATATTAGTCGCTGCTGTCAGTCATGTCAACATGAAAATTTAAGCACTTTAGATGTCATTGTGTATATGTTGCATCTTAAGTTGTCACTGCCAATACTGGTTGTATCTTTGTTTTACCTTTAGCATTTTATTAATGCTGTATGTTTCTGTGTGCAATCCGTTGCCGCTGCTGCTAAACATGAACTTTCAACTGATTTATTGACTGATTATCATGCAGATATTTAATCATCTTTTGCTAACATAAGAAAACAGTTTCATGTGTAACATTTGTAGCACCTACTAACAGTTCAGCAATTAGCACACTATGGTTTATTACATTACACTGATGTTTGCATAACCTATTATAGCAAAGATGTTGTACACCTTGAGCCATAAAACGTGCCACTGTTATTTTATTGTAACTTTGCCAAATATTAAGTGATCAGAAATTTTTCTACTGCTGGAAAGTGCATGATATTTGCTACAAAAGACATGTAATATTTCCTGCCGCACCTCAAACGTGTTGTCACACTACCTTGGGAAGTTGAAGTTTGCATTAAAACTTGCAACAGATACCAATTAAAACGTATCACAGACCGCAAAATGGAATGTTTCGTGCTATACAGCTAAATGCATATAGTTACTGTTCAACAGTTGCTAGAAGTGTCCACCCTTTGCCTGCACACATGTTGAAAGATGCCCACGCCACTCGTCAATTGCACTGTCAGTGCCAGTCTAGTCCGTGCCACAACAAACATTTAGCAATCTCTGCTTCAGTTCGTCAGTGTTATGCAGTAGTGGCTGATAAACTCGCTGCTAGATGACACTCCATATCCTGTAGTAGTCTCCCCTGTAGTAGTCTCTCTGCATCACTTGTCTGGTGTAATGTTAAAAGGAAAGGTCATTTGATATAGCATCCCTTAGTGAAGGAACCTCACTGCAGAAGCACTCAGGTATTGCACGCATTGTGGAGAGATTTCAACTGCCTTTGCCTTCCCAGCTGGTCGTCATTTACTGACCCCTGAGGGATGGAAGGCACCACCAGGCTAAGTCAACAGTTTGTCCACGACTGCTATGTGACGGGTATTACAGTTGTTACCAGCGGTGTTGTTTGCTGTTCAAACCACCCCACCTCACAGGGCAACTGGAGCACATGGCTGTGAGCTTTGAACTCATGACCTCTTGGGCCATGAGCCACGATGCTAACCATGGAGCCACTGAGTGTAGTGGCGATGTCACAATTTAGACTTAATTACACAAAAACGTTTGCTATTTCAAAAAATGTTAAACAGGAGGTAAATACTAAGCAATAAATAAGCAAGTAATAAGTAAGTCAGACACATTAAAATGGGTACATGTAAATATTCATGCATTTTATTTGATCTTCTTCAAGATTTGCTGCAAATTTGATCTTTTGACTTCCCAGGGTAGTGTAGCAACACATTTAAGATATGGTGGGAATTTTAAGGTGAGTTTTGTAGCAAATTTCGTGTGCTTTCCAAAAGTAAAAGAATTTTAAAAGATTGTTGAACATTTGGCAAAGTTACAAGCAAAACGAGAGGCACGTTTTTATGGCTCACTGTGTATATTTTGCATTTTGTTGTTTGTTATGGTGAAGCATGTTCCACTCGTTGTGGAAGTGTGCATTGGCAACATAGAAGCCCATGGTCTGGACAGTCAGGGTATCTATCGTATTCCTGGTAATGCTGGCGTGGTCCATCAGCTGCAAGAACTCTTGGACAGAGTCAGTATTTGAAGCATCAGTAATCACACTGCTCGGTTTACTTTCATCTTACTTTGGTAGTAACAAGTAAAGTCTTCCCCTAGCCTTTTGGTGCACTGGGCAGCTTTGATTTCTGTGTCCAGTAGTGCTCAATCAGACACCAGCTGACACTTTAAGGTCATGGATATGGGGCTAGTACATCATGTGGTGTGTATGTTTACTTCCCATCCCTTAGGCCAGTACCAAATTATACTATGTGGTGATAGGCCTCTCGGCCCAGTTGTGTTGATCTGTTTACTGTGCTATTTTTAGCGTAACGGACACTAATTTGCATTTGAATATGAGTATGTCGTGCCTCTTTGTAACAGGCATTGATGGTATGTTGTGTGTGTCACATACGTGCTATGTGCTTGCATCGCCGCTGCTGCACCTGCTGGTTCCGCACTTGTCATTCTGGGCATGTTGACCTGACACCTGTTCTGTTTACCGACCGTATGACCTGGTTTTCACGTGACTGTTGCTGTGTTTCAAACTGAGGTGCAGTTTTGCTTCATTCTTACATTAGACTGTGAAGAGACATCTCTACAGTGCTGGTTTCTGAAGGAACTCTGAGCTCGGAGATACTACTGTATGGAGAGTTGGAGATTGGAGACTGGGTGAACTGACAGGTGATCTGCGGTGATCAGCCGCTGAGTCGCTCCATTCGATAGTACACATACGCTGAGTGCGAAAACTACTCACAAAAGTTTTGCCATTCACTTCCATCTACCGGTGCTGGGAACTACGACTAACAACGTCTTCCGCTTCCAATCGGTTGCTGTCAGCCACCTGTGTCACGCTGTCCGCTGCTGACGTGGTCGACAACTATGCCTGTTCAACACCGCTATCACTGCTGCTGTTTGCCGCTATGTATTTGGTGACGTTTTACCGTGTTTAGCTCTGCTCTCTGTAGGACCTGTTAGCTTTTCCCTAGACATTTGTACCAAGCCTTAGTAACCGTATTTTCCCGTGTGTTCACTGTTTACCGTCTGTAACCTTAATTTGCTGTTATAATTGATATCTCTACTTTGTGTAGTAATATTGGGCTATATTTGGACTAATTGTTTTTTCTGTTGTGCAGTTCTTACGCTGCTAATGGTAATAAAAATGGATGTGAAAAGACTGTTGAATTACACTGTTTATATCGCTATTGATCCGTACATATACAATAGGTTATGGGCCCAGACTCGCCGGAATAATCGTATAGCGATTTAAGTATCAGTGTTTTCAGTAACATTTGCTGTGACGTTGTTGCTGTTGAGTTTGGTGAGTTATCTTACCTGTTCCTGTCATATCACATATGGCTGCATCGCTCGATGAAAAGTGGTCAATAGATGAAAAGTGGACTATTGATCGTCTCGATGGCACTAACTGGCCAACGTGGAAGTTTCAAATCAAGCATTTGTTGTTGGCGAAGGGCCTGTGGGACTATGTGGATGGTACCGCTGTTTTGGCC